>Ga0247770_1000008_pt1 | contig 154925 bp, 132 predicted proteins | sample UWRJL136409B6_FD_179943 | JGI IMG/M metagenome (GOLD analysis project Ga0247770, IMG submission 179943) | Plant litter microbial communities from Arlington Agricultural Research Station in Wisconsin, United States - UWRJ-L136-409B-6 | ecosystem: Environmental > Terrestrial > Plant litter >...
GCCTTCTTCAGAAGACGGCAGGTAGCTAGAGCAGTGGCTGCTCGTGGCTCGTGAGCGTGCACGTTCACCGAGTAAAACCGGATAATTCGAGTCAATTCGGTACCCGACATGGAGCTCGGCTTTGGGATGCAAGATCAGCGGCACCAACTGGTTGTTGGAATCCTTCTTCCAGAAAATGGCCTCAATACCTGGCCGGCGGGTGTTCCAGAACGTTTCAATCTGGATCACTGACTGATGTGTGCCGCGGAGGAAGCGGACGACGGGTGTGACGTTGTCAGGAACTTGCTTGACAAGATTGGCGATGGCCTGGGCGATGGATTCTGTGCCACCCTCAGTGAGGAAGGCCGTATTGGCATCGTCGTCGTCGAGATCGGCGATATCAATGAAGAGCGTGGTCTGTTCCTTGGATAGCTTGTAGCCCTCAGTGAGAACTTTCTTGAAGGCCTTCTGGATCGGCATGAGGCCCTCGCCGTAGGTCTTGACGGTTTCGGCGTAGTCGGCATCGCTGATGGGAAGGTGTCCGAACGGGGAAACCGTCAAGAAGGGGGAGTGGTCGGGAAGGCCGAACGAGTCGTTGAGTGTGATGCCGTACGCAAGTCCTTGGAAGCGCTCGGGATCGCCGTCACCGCGCTTGATGACATTGTAGATGTCCTTGATGGTTGGCATGGCTGAGGTGTGAAAGGTTGATGGCGATGAGGCGATTTGCTGAGATTCGGCTTGATCGTAGGTTGAAGCCGGGGCAGTGGAAATTGGGGCAAATGACAGATGAAAATCAAGAGTGGCAGAAGGAGTCTGGATTGGCTTGGGGGTAAGGAGTAATCTCGATGGGAGCTGAGGGTCGATGCGAAAAGACTCAGCCATCAGGCCACCCTTCTCAGGTAGCTTTATATCATGAACAAGCCCTCCCCAGGAGGAAAAGGTCCGCTGATCGGTTTACAAATTCAAGTGCCGAAAGTTTCAGCTTCTTCCTCAGCGCCACAAATGACGGCCAGCTGTGTCTATTGGAAGGTCGATGTGAAATCCTCCTCGGTATATGACCACGGTGAGAGCGTAGTGCATATGCAGTATGCCAAGACCCTCGTCCCGACCGGTGTCTGGACCTTTTGTGGCTGAGAGGTACCGCGCTGAGCTGCGAACATCATGACCAATCCAGGTGCTCATCTACTAATGGAGAGGTGAGTGATATGAAGCGGGGCATGCAGACCCAACAAAACCCGCTCACCCATGTCGCAGAACTGCCGATAAGCTGCATAACACAACTCAGCCCCTCTTATATGAACAAATGGGGATGCCCACCCCCACACCACCACGTTGGTGTCACGATGGCAAGATGCATCGTTATGGGGTAGCAACCGAGACAGTGAAGAGGGGCCGTCAGACAAGCTTTGTAGCCAAGAGAAATAGGGCGTATTAAGCTACTAGTGCTCCACCATCGTCGTCCTCGTCGTCGTCCTCGTCTAGCCCCGCCAGAAAATCCCAGGTGCCGAATTGAGTTTTGGAACGGCTATACTTCTGGACCAATTTGGCAATCCCCGAATCGCCGGAACTGATTGCTATTTTGAGCGGGGAATCATTCTCGTGGTCCAGTGCGTAAATGCTGGCACCGCCTTTCTCGATCAAGAGCTCGATGATCGCCGGTTCCTTCAGCCGAACTGCAAGGTGCAATGGAGTTCGCCCGAACTCGTCCGTTGCTTCCACATTCGCCTTCCCAGAATTGATTAGGAGTTCGGCGATATCATCGTACCTTAGATATATGGCATGGTGCAACGCCGTACAACCCGAGTACATGAGTGTCTTCGTAATGTCCAGTCCATACGCATTTCTATCCTCAAGGATAAGCTCCAAAACTGACCTGAGTCGATACGAAACTATCATAGAGAGCAAATCTGGGTTTTCCGCTTTTGCTTCGAGGAGAAGTTTGGCGACTGCTTTGTCGCCCTTGCTTGCAACCGCTTCCAGGGTAGAAAGGTTGTCGCCAACCCAGAAAATCCCTCGGTCTTGTGCTTTGACGATGGTGCGAACGGCAAGCTGGCGCTCTTCTCGTGCGGCTCGCCGCAAGGCTTCATCCCGCTCTCTCGGGTGTAAGCTGTCAAGCAAAATGCCCAGTTGCTCCTTAAGTCCTCTCTCTGCCATGTCCCTGATTGTCGTTTGCACATCGACGACGCCCGTAAGCATGAGCCACTGGATAACCCCCTGGTGGTCACTTTCTACCGCTCGAGTCAACATAGTTGCTCCATTGAGGATGCCCATGAGGGATAGATTCTTTGCCGGCGACGGTTCGTTGGGTGTTGCCGCAGCGTAGCATATCTCTTCCCACAGAGAGACCATTTCGGTGTCAAGAAGCAGCTCAACCACGGGGCGCGCGCCGTATTTCACGGCCCACCACAGTAGGAAGTCCCCGTCTCGGTCTGGGCTGACTTTCCCAGCGTCGATAAACCATCGAATGGTGGCGTCGCAGCCGGAACCAGCTAACCCGTATAGGGGCTTCCAGCTTTTTCCCCGGTACGATGGCTTCTCATCTCCTTCGTCCCGAAGGAGAAGATCTTCCATTCCCCTTTGCATGATTGCATCCCCCCATGTCGTGAAAGCTTCGCCGCAAATCTTCCCAGCGGCCAGGATCCTCTTGTCGGCATCTAGTTCTCGATTTGCGTGTCTGAGCACTACCGCCATATCGAACAGCCGAGTCGCCTGCTGTAGATACTCGTGCGGCCCCGTTTCCAGAGCTGGGGGATGTATCAACGTGCCAAGGTAGCGCAGGTAATCGTCCGGACTTTGGGATGTTTGCCAGTCCCAGATGAGAAAAAGCTTGACGGTGAACGCTTTTGTACCTACGGAGGCCGACCGCAGTGGGAGTGCCTCGCCCATTAGGGGGACAGTCGAGACCACGAGGCTAGCGTAATCGCCGTGAAACCTTAAAATACAAGGATGCTTCGATCCTTCCAAAAGGCCGATAGCATCCCCTTCTTGTACAGGCTTTGCTGTGGCCTGGAAGGTCCAGCGGGTTTGCCACCGATTGCTAGAAGGGACGTTTTCGTTCCAGAAAACTTCGAAAACCTGACTGTCGCCCAGAGTACCGTGTCCTCGCACCGAAGACACCTGGCCGAGGATGCAGCCGTCAGCTTGGATCGCAGCTGCCTCGTTGTTCCCCCACGTCTCGACGGAGGTCTGGTCGGAGAAGCAGAAATGAACCAACTTCCGCATGACAGTATCCCAGGAGGCTTCGTAGTCGGCCGAAAACCCCTTGGTCGTTGGATCGTCAGAGCTCATGCCGAACAGGGCGTAGACCTTGTCGCGAGGATCCGTTGCCCTGCGGGTGTGGTACATGTCCACAAGCTCAGCGAGGGGCCGGATCCTAAGCGAGAAGCGAACAGAATCATCGATGCTAAGCCGTGGCCGGAATATGGCGCCTCTGATCAGATAGGTTGCCGGGCGGACCAGCCCCTGCAGCCTGGTGTTAGCTGTACTCAGCAGGTTCAGCGCGTCGAGGCCGAGGCAGAATGTGTATCCGTCAATCTCATCAGGGCCACACTTGATCTGTATATTACGGGCAGCGGCGGCCTCTTGGAGGACCTGGTGAAGACGAATTGGGGTATTGTTACTACATCGCGCATCTTACGCTGGGTCCGTGGTTCGGGGCACTTACCCAGATTCGCCGAAACCACGGGCGTGCCAGTAAAGCCAAAACTGGCGAACGCTGCTCTCTTCCTTCGAAAGCGGTCTCCTGTGGCTGCTGCACTTCGTCAAAAGTGATTTCGTGCAGCTGTTGTTCTTGAGAGAGGGTATCCGCGGCCTCCAGCAGGCGCCTGAGCGCAGACCCGCTGTCAGCTGTGGCCTCTCCCAGCCAGACAATGACGCGGTTCGCCTTTGCGTAGATCCTGGCCATTGATTGGACCTGATACCCCTTTTCAATATCGTCGTTCTGGTTGATGCAGAGGGCGTCAATCCACAAAACGCGTTCCACGAATGCATCCCGGAGATGCAGCAGCGCGGCGTAGAGGTTTGGTGTGACGGCGAACTCGTGGTCATTCACGGCGATGGACAGGCCGCTGCCCTCTACGGTCGACCCCCATACGTACGACAGAGCCTCATATGCGTGCGCGCTTTCTGAGTCCAGGAGGGCAAAACTCGAGATTCGACATTTGATTTGGGAAGGGGCGTCTGGATCGGGCGGGAGGAGGCGGAGGAGGCGCACGCTGCCCTCAGGCAACCGGGTGTAGCAAGCCGAGGCCATGTAACATTGATATCGACGACCCGGCGGAATGGTTGGTCAGAGATAATAGGGCAGAATTGCTGCCAGTGTTGCCAGTGGAAGAGTGAGGGCTGTTTCGCCTGAGATCCTTTGCATTTGTGCCCAACGATTTAGCGGGGCCATCGCAAGCTACTCCTTTGCCAGGATCACAAACGTTAGCTTGGTCAAGGGTCCACTGTTACTGGTTTAGTGCCCTCCCTGGTGGGTCCCTGGCCGAGCTAACGTTTGTGATCCCAGTAGAGGAGTAACTCCGCGCGGCCTATCAGAGACGTGACAGTCATTCATCGGTCCCATCGGCAAAGCCTGCCGGCAGAAGCCGCGATAAAAGTGCCCACGGCAAAATCGATCGCGTTGATAAGGAGGTTCCCAAGACACGGGTCGACTTACACTGGCGAACTTGCTCGATATACTTGTGATACATACTTACCAGTTAGATTGGCGATCGCCTCATTCGTGCATGACCAAGTTGTTCATGGGTGGCAACCAAGTCTCGCTTCGCAAAATTGTACAAAAAAACACATTCACAAATAATGCAGCAAAATCACCCCCTGATTTGCGGTCGATGGCAGTGAAGAGTTTGAACCCTACGATTTAGTATCAGACTTTGAAGAGGTTAGTCACGGTCGCTGAAATGTTCCGTAACGACATGCTCCACCTAATAAACGAACTATTTTGCCACAAAAGCTGCCTTTAGTTTAAGGTGGAGAAACGTAGCATACGGGGCCTTCAAAATGAGATGCGCAAATCCGGTACCGGAGCACTGGGCTCGACCCCAATGGACCTAGATGTGCAGAGCCAGCCGGTCGGGTGACCACCTACCATTCCTCAGTGGAGGTTACCACCGCTGCCGGGGTGCCTGTTGACGCTAGGACAAATGTATCGAGCGGGGAGACAACTTATCCCCTGGTGTTTCACTTCGTCTTCAGTTTACTATTCTCAACTTCCTCACAGGTCGTCAACCCTGCAACGAGATAATGAGCTCATCTGTGATCTGTTCCTGTCTTTTATTTTCGTTGATGACGTGTAGTTTGAGCTGTGGCACTATCCCTCACCGCGCACATCAGCAAGCTGTGGACAAATTACTAAGAACGGTGTTATTGGAGAACTCTCACGCACGGCGTTTTTCAGCTGCCCGCCACGGTACTAGCGCTTCGAAACTGGACGAACTTGTGCCCAATTAACTCAATGGCGCCATACCTACCCGTGCTCCTAGTCTACCGCCCCTCAACACCCACCTTGAGCAATCGGGCGCCCACTAAGCGAGCCCCTGGTCTTGAGCCGCGCCGCGATATTCTCCCATACCCTACATTATCTAGCGTCATATGTCACCGCCATACCAAAAGATGTAGCCAGGCCCTCGCCAACTTGGACCACGCATGCCCATATACAGGTCGATATGGCAGTGGCCGTGCGCGCGCGCGTGCAATGCTGCTGCCGCCGCCAAGGTCAGTTCAGGTACATGCTGGCGGCCCACCTCAGCCCTAGCGTCCAACTATCGCACTACAGTTCGCTCCCCCTAAACAACGAAACGCGCCAAGGGCGTTTAAACCCCCTGATCACCTCAGCCTTATGCTACGATGTCGGTGCGGAAGCACGAGACGATTGACGCCCAGCAAGTGCCTGTTCCAAAGAAGCGCACAAGTTGCTGTGTTCCTAAATAAAGTCGCGCAGGGGGTTTCGTCTCTTTGCCGGGTCGTTGCAATCCTTCGAAGAACGGCTGTGATTACCGCGTATTTTGAACTTTGTCGCTCTTTGAATTAATTGGCCGATCGTCAGGCTTGAAGTTTTTACTCCGGCGTCCTGTGCGCCGGCCTAAATACCTAGACTCCGCCCAGCCCTCCTCTGCCTGCTTGCTGTGATCTCCACAGCACCGAGTATGCTTCCCTAGAAGGCTCAGCATTACGACCGTCAGAGTGGGTCTTTGCAAGGTTCGCATCGGCTCAACCGGCAACAGCCAATACCAACCTACCTGAGACATGGACACCCTCTCGAACCACTCCGGCATCCCTGCCTGTCTCCAGCAGCATGCCGGCAATATCCAGTACTGCTTGCATCCACCCAGTTGGAACCCTCACTCGATCAGCTCTCTGTCCGAGCTGCGCGTGATGTATCTTTCCGAACTGGTGCCGTACAACAAGACCTGCAACGCTTCTACCGACGTCTGTGCCGATGTTGCCTGCGGCGTCGCCTCCAAGCTGCTTCCCATCAAGGACATGATGCAGCACCTCGACGGTGTCGACGGCCCGGTGATGGCCTGGCGCAACTCGGCCAGCTTCAACGTCGGCGTGCAAGAGCTGGCGGAATTTGCCCGCCAGCTGTTTCCATCGCCGCTAGACGGACTGAGCCCCGGGGCTGTGGTGGACTGGTGGGTCGATGCCACCATTCACGACAGCGCCAACGTGACCAGCTTTTTGGACCACATCTCCCGGGAGTGTTGGTACGAGTACTGTCAGTCTCAATACATTTCCATCGGCAACCCTGACATTATCGGGTATGGCGTAAGTATGCGCCCCATCTTAAAGGCCGACACCGCAGTTCTAGACTGACATCGGCTGTCTCTTGCTTATTAGATGTTTGTCTCCACCATCATCCTCATGGGCCTCGCCATCCTCTTCTCGGCCCTCTCCTTTGAGCCGATCAGCAAGCGCGTCAGGCTGATCCAGCAGCATGCCCATTCCGGCGGGCACCTCGTCAAGCAGCGCTGCAACTTCCGCCTCTCGCTGGTTTGTACTCTGCCAAACTTCCTCGACGCTACGCTTGTCTTTGCCGGCTCGGTGATGGTATCATCGTACGTCTACCGCTGGAAGACACACTCGCGTTTCGATGCTCTCACGGCCGACGCGCTGAGCATGCTCTCGACCACGGCCGCGACCATGGTCTGCGCATCCTACTGGGCGACCATAACGGACCGGCACCACCATCCGCGAGGCTATGTCACGATTGGCATCATAATGCTCGCTGTACTCAACATCGTGCTCTTTGCCACTCACTTCTCCATCTTCTACAAGCCGGGGGAAGCCATTGAGCGCCTCTGCTCCCGGAGATATGCGCTCATGACGCCCGAACAGCGCTTCCACAGGTCGGAAGACTTCTATCATCTCCTCGGCGGCTTTGTCTGCTGGACTTTGGCATGCGTTGGGACTGGGCTGCACCATCCGCTGCTGCAGAGGTATCGGGCAGAAAAAGGCGTGTTCCACGCCTGCTGGGTGATTGCCGAGGCGTTTCCCAGCATCGCGGGGGTGCTATCGCTTTGCATCTACTCCCGCTACTACTGGATCATGAGGGAGATTATGGAGGACGTCCACGGCGACGCCTTCGCCGCCGCTATCAAGACGTGGGGCTTCGGCCAGTATCTTGCCCTCGCAACGTGGTTGCCGCCCGTGCTGCAGTTTCTGTACTATTACTGGGTGAAATCGAGCAGGCCAACAGCTGGGGAGCCCTCCGGAGGAGACAAACTCGCAAATGAATATGAGACGCAAAACCAGGAGCGACCGGTTTTGCATCAAGGAGGAGTCAGTCTGGTTACTGCTGTTCAATGACCGCTTTTTATGTAAATGATGTTGGCAGCTCAAAGGAGCTACATGTTTGGAATAGAGCTGGCTCTCAAAGTTACGCTAGGGTTGTTTGTCGGCGCCCAGTATTACGCCGTTAGCGATATAAAGAAGGGCAGTACATGAGGCTCTTTTCTTCACGGCTAACATCGTCATCATTATTATCATAATTATCATCAATGATGACATTTGAGTCCAAGTGAAGCGACGAACCAAACAGCTAGTCTGTCCCGACAGACTTACTTGTGTTTGATGAGACGAATCCGATGCACTCAAAGAGCAGTACTGCTTAACAGTTCACTGGCACTTGCTAACTTATTTTTGTGCTATCCTCAATTGCAGTCTATGCCCGCGAATAAAAATTATCGCGCTCCTCTCCCGGCACTTGGAGTCACAAAATCTTCTCAAATCATGCTATTCTCGAATCGATGGTTTTGCGTTTACTCAATAGAACTATACAGCGTTCGATGTCTTTACGACTCTCCCCTTCTGCGCGCCTAGTCCTTCAGCATTTCCAGCGCTTGCACCCGCTTCTCGGCAAGCATACGCAGCCTGTCAGCGGTAACTATGCCCTTGGACTTGAAGCTAAGCAGCTGCGCCGTCTTAATCAAGTTCTTAATCTCACGGCCATTTAAATCGAGCTCTGATAGCTCATCAAGGTCCGTACTTGAGACTTGGAACCTAGCCTGGCCAAGATGGTCAATAAAATTCTCCCATACCTGCCTGCGGGCTGTGCTTGTAAGGGCGGAATACGGTAAGAACAAGTCAACGCGTGACTGGAAGGCGTGGTCGATGGATGAGAATCGATTGGTCGTGAGGAATAGAATGCCTTGGTAATACTCCAGTTTGGTGAGGAAGACTAAAAGTGGTTAATAAAGCGTTAGGCAGGCGGGGCAGCAGGCATACTTGATACGAGCTCATTCCTAGCAAAGCCGACATCGCTTCTGGCGCTCAGAAAGATATCTGCTTCGTCAAGGAGGAGCATTGCGTTCCACATGCTGCAAAGCTCAAGGATGTAGCTAAGCGCTGCCTCGACGTCCTTGGGGTTTACACCAAGGGCTCCCGCACTGATCGAGTATAGAGGGACACGGGCCCTTTCGGAAACTTCGTTCGTCGTCAGCAGAACTGTCAAGGCTTGCTAATCGATAAGGCTGCAACATACCGGCTTCCGCGGTGTATGTCTTACCAACTCCGGGCGGACCGAACATGAGGATGATGATGCCACGGCCCTTGTCAGGAACAAAGTCGTCAATCTCACCTCGAGACGATGCTTTGCTCTCGACAAAGTCCCAAGCCAGCTCCTTCTCACCACCAGGAAGAACCAAGTTGCTGAAAGCATTATCGTTCCATGCAATGTCCTCAAGATTGTCGATCAAAAATCGGCCTTAGTAAGGTGTTAGCCAGCTCATTGCATGCATAATGCAGTCTCAGATACCAGTCGTACCCCATTGCTTGCTTTTCAAGTCGAGCCCGATTACCCAAGGGATACAGAGCAGACAATCGCCGTCAGAAAGTGGCGTCATGTCCTCGATCCGTCCGGCAGCCGCTGGCTTCGTGATACGAAGAGGTATGTAGTCTTCGCTTGAGGAACTGCCATCGTCTGAGTCGTTGCCAGAACCGTCACTGTTATTGTGAGGATTCTTCTTTTCAGTATTTTTGTCCTCCGCACTGTCTAACGACCGTAGTGTGGGCTTGACAATGTTGCTGCTCCGGTAGTATGCATAGGCATCCACCATAACTCTGCTCGAGATCTGGACCGCTCGTCAGTCATAACCAGCATTTCCAGCAAGATATAGCAGAGACCTACCGGTCTCTCCTCCGCCTGCTCCCCCATCAAAACCTTGGTCCCGTTATACGACAAGAAATGGTACCCCCTCAACTGTTCAAACTTACGTCCTCTCTCAGTCGCTCTCTCCTTCCACCCTGCAGGATCCTCCACGAACGAGACCGGATACACCGGGAGCGACAAGACTCTCTGAAACCCCTCAAATTCGTAGATGAGACTCTTCGTTTCGGTAAGCCCACACCTCTCCCCATTCCAATCCACGTACTCCAAAATAATCACCCAATACGCTGGCTCCCCTCGGGGGGTTTTCTTCTTGTATTTCAGCACCCGACAGACACCTTTCACACCAAAAAGTCCGTGACCACTAGCTCTCCAGGGGGGAAAATCTGCCAGACAATGTCAAACGCAATCTTGCCCGTACGTCTCGTCTCCGCGAACGCCGACACCGACGGCGTAAGCAGCAGCTTCAAGAAGGACATTAGCTGGCCGATCGCAGTCAGCTTCATCTCCCGCTCCTCCGGGGATAATCCCAGGTCCTTCTTCACCGCAAGCCGCAGATGCAAGATCAAAAGTTTGTCCCAGCGGTGCACCAGGGGAATGTAAGGAGGGAAAAAGGTCCAGTTGAGCAGGCCCATATCCAGGTCCTGGTACCCGTCTAGGGCCTCGGAGAGGATGGAGCGCATCACCCGGGAATTGATGGTAAAGGAGGCGGTGACCCATTTCTTGTCGTCGTCAAAATGGTGGCGGTGGACGATGGGATCAGACAGGATTTTCGATTCCAGCGAGAGCTGCTCGTCTGAGACGGTGTCATATTTGGACCAGCGAGAGGGGCAGCACTCATATTTGCAGTCGTGGCGGTAGAGCCTGGTCACGTCGGGTTCTCGGGGAAGGGCGTGATCGGAAACGGCTTGCGTAGTGGCGGTTGTCGTCGCTATGGTTGTTGCCATTGCGGGAGGAAGGAGGGATGTTGTGGTTTATGGTAGCAGGAATGGAATCCAGCGAGGAGCCGCAAAGGAAATGCGGCTTGTGGTACCTATTTGTGTTGGGGGCTGGCCGTTCCTGAATTTGCAGATTCAGTTGGTTGGAGAAGAGGGGCGCGCTGCTGCCTAGACGGGATCATTCATGCGCACCTTTTGCGGCATGGACCCGAGCCCACAAAAATTTGACACTTTAGGAGCCATTTATCTGGCGTTACACCCGACCGGGTCCAGCTTCCCCAAACGACTTCATGCTCCAACTCTTTCTCCAGACTGCGACCTTCCATCGGAGGGTTACGTTCTGTCCAGATGCAAACATTAGCTACCTTACTTATCATCGTAAGTTTGTAAGAGATCTTGCTACCTACGATGAAAATTCAGGCACTCCCGTCCCTTACACCAACCTGGGTGTGGGCCGTATAGTATGAAAATAAGCCCTGAAGCGGGAGTTCTATCGGTTACTGCGCTGAGGAAACTTCTCCGCCGCGTTAACTGTGGTTTGAGAAACTCCCTTGAAAGGTCTGGGAGTTCTAGCGAGTGCGAAACTCATATAAATGCCCGTGTACGCAAATTGTGTAGAACATGAGAAAACACTAGACAATCCGGGGGCTCCGTTGCCCTGCGACTGACGAAGGCGTTGAGCGGGGCTCTGTTTCCCGTTCTGCAAGCTGTGATTGGGTCTAGCCAACTGGTGTAAAGCCTAAGCTCTCCATTTCTTGGCGGAGTTTTGGGCGACTGCCGCCGCGACCGCAGCTGTGACTACAGAAAAGGTGGAGGGCGAGCTGGCAGGAAGTTTCTTCGGCTATCAGGCACGCTCTGCTAGTAATTGCAAACTAGAACAAGCAATGTCTAGCAAGAGGGGGCGTAGATTTAACGTTTGTTTAATCACACACCTTTAAGGCAGGTGAGACTAGTAGAGAATTTATAGAGAAGCGATATTACTAGCGCGAGGAACAGGAGCCCTCACGCAGCACAGTGGATACCGTGGTGATGGGTTTTATATTAAGTTATGTTGGAAGCACTGCACTCTAGATTCTGTAGAATTGAAGGGATTACAACTGTGTGATTCTATTGCTTATTCGACTGCGTGATTCTATTGCTTATTCGGCTCTCTGGCTCAGCCAGAGAACCTTCCTTGTAGCTGTGAATAGTGGCAAGCCGTGTGGCAAAGCCACGCGGCTACAACAGTAAATCTGTAGCCTAATCTTACTAATCTTAGCCTTTACGGTATGGGACTTAAACGGAACAACCTTAAGTTACTCCTTAACTGTGGCGGGCCGCGCTAGTGGCGCTGACTAAATCTGTTAAAGCTCGAGCTGCTGACCAGCAACTGGGCCGAGACGCTGGACATCCTGCGGAAGGTCAACTGTCCATTAGTGCAGCTTAAATATCCCAATGGGGCAGAAGTCCATTTCAATGTGGCGGACGACGACAACTGGGTCTTGGAGGTCTTCGGTAGCAGTACTGGCTTCGATAGGACAACATTCCTCGCTAAGGAATATGTCAGGGGTGCCGACATGCCTAACCCTGTCAGCACGCGCGGATTCGCTAGGAGTATCTATAAGGACATCGAGGAGCACGATGAAGACTTTCTCGAGGATGAGGAACACGAGGCGGCGGATCACAACTCGGATCTCAGTATAAGCGATTCAGACGACTAGTACTGAACTCGGGGGATAACAATGTGTTGCGCGTAACGGTATGCCGTAAGTAAGCATTGGTAGTTCCGAGGGGTTGCGGATGATAGATCGAAACGGGAGGAGTGGGATTTCTTCGAGGAATCGTATTATTCGAAGAGAGTTAACTTTTACACCATATTAATACCTAATGTTGAAGATCATTTCTACTGTTACAGCAGGCCTCACTACACAGAGGAAAGCCCGTCCTGTTTTGTCTGGCAGCTTATTATGATGCGAATCAGGCCTCCTCTCATGTACCATGGCAACGCAGGCTTTGCTCCGTTAGTCTACGTCGTTAAAGCGTTTCTCTACCGTACTGTACCTGTAACTATAGATACTGTACGAATAGACGATGACTACAGTGCAAACATACCTACATTCTCGGAGGGACCTGAGGAGACAAGATGACAAATTGAGGTAGAGTTTCCCAGGCCCCGGGCTATTCCAAGTACGACTGCCAACAAAGCCAGTGTTCCTCCAGTGATGATGGGAGTATGAAAATCCCTGGTCACATCCACTGCCGTTGAAATGAACGAAAGCAACACGATTGCGCACAAATTCGCCAATGGTACATGAAATCACGATCATCTACGTCCTCCTACAACCTGCCCGACTGAGCAGCCCTAATGCTCTCTTCCTTCCAGGACATCTCTAAAGCAACCTGTAGATCCTCATCCAAGGGCTCATCGATCAAGGCATCTCTATTAGACACTTCTTGATCATCCAGCTCCTCACCTACCGGGTTTGTGAGCTCCGACAGGCTCAGCGCACGCGCCAGCTCCAGGTCCTGAATGAAATTATCCTCCAGGATGGACATCACCAAAGCATTCTGCATACCCCCATTTAGGTAATCAGCCGAGTCATCGCTATCGTACTCTTCTTCGTCATCTGTCCTGTCGTTTATCACCATTGTGAGGTCTGAATCCGGATGGACAGAGGTGTTAACAGAGGTATTAACAGGTGTCGGAGTTGCGCCTGTTGTTGAGTCCAAAGCATTGGGGTGGTCGCCATTGAGCGGCTTTCCTCGGTGCCTGCGTCTCTGTCGGTTGCGCCGGCGGGAAGGTAGTGGTTTTTTCTTGTCGTCCGAAACATCTTGTTGTTCCTCCTGCGAATCCCGGTCATCGTCTTCTTTGGTGTCGGTATTGGTCTTCTCTGGTGGTGGTGCATCTTCCTCGTTGGACGGGCCGTCTTCGTTGCCATCAGCTGCCACCGTGACTTGGCCGCCATCGTTGTCGGCAGAAATCGGCGCCAGGTCATAGATGATGATCTTTTTCCCACCGCGGTTGACGCAGCTAAGGATGTTGCGACGCTTGGCGAACTTTCGGATATTCCGCCTCCGGGATTCTTTCAGCGCGTCAGGAATGCCAGTGAGGGTGTACTCCTTGGCGTAGACGGCAGTGTTGGACGTTTGGTCGGCGCAGGAGACATGGTAGACGCGTTCGTCTTTGATGCTGTCTTCGCACATGACGGAGAGGAGGGTGTAGTTGTTGTCGAAGGTTTGGCCGACCAACCCACGGCTTGGGTCCACCAATGGGGCCAGTGGGTTTGATGGATTTTGAGGTTTGTTGTGAGGACCCATGATTTCAGTGATGCTTGGGTTGCTACCGGTGCTGCTGCCCACCATTGACATGGCGAAGAAAGTGCGGGGGAGAGAGGCTCAAAAAATAGGTAGTTGTGCGATGCGGGAGGCCAACTTCTCGCGTTTTTCGGTGAAGGCTGCACTGGCTGTTTGTGGACCAACCGCGTCTCACAAAATGCACTTTTTGAGGTCAATTGCCTGGCGAGTCAGAAATGCTGCACGGTGAGGTCAATTGCCTGGCGAGTTAGAAAGGCAGCAGGGAGGTCAAAATATGGGCCACTGAGCGTCGTCCAGCTGAGGTCATTTAACCCACCAATGGCTGGGAGGTGCCCTCATGCACCCATGAAACATGACCTCGGAACCACATTCGAGCTGCTACCCGAGAATTCACAGCCCCCAAGAACGCAGCGGAATCTGTCAGACGGTTCGCCCACTCGTGCGGTCGTCGCGACACGGGCAGCCAGCACAAAAGTTCACGTCAACGTACTTGGACGTGGTTTAGATGGTCTTATTTCTTTTCATGTCTCAGTCTAGAGTACACCAACCATCCACAAGACCTTTTATCCCCATTTCCTTCCTAAAATGCCATGTGAGGATCATCAAACCAAGAGGCTTCCTCCTCCGTTAGTTGGGGTCCAAAACGCGTTCCCACAAGAATTCGAAAGACATGAACGACTCTAAACATTACCCAATCTCCGTAATAGTACATTCTTTTAGCTTCATTGGCCTCCCTGCTTTGCCTTTGCATTTGGCGAAGTGATCCTCATGTTTCCGCTTGCTTGGCGTTTCCGAGCGACACAACGCGCAAACATATGGTGTTGTACTGGATCTGGTGCATGTCTTCAAGTGGCGACGGTGAAGGTCTCGACGCCAATCTTCTTTACCACATCCGCCGCACTGGTATTGGGGCATCGGTGGGCCAGATTGACGATGCGCGTCCGACTCGTAGTGACCTTGTCGCCTCCGATGAGTGGAAAACCCGATGAGAAGGCAGCCGCGTTCACAGCGAAATTTGTGTCCCGTTTTTATGTGGTCCGAGAGCTCCATCTGTCGGTCGAACGAGTACCTGCAGCGGTAGAACAGACAGCGCGTGGTCGATGGCGTCAATGCCGGCTTCAGATTTGATGTTGTGTTGCCAAAAGGGGCATCAATTGGGCTTGCATCCGGTTCAACTCTGACATGCGGTGCCGCGGCGGGCTCTGGGAAGCCTGGAGTGCGCAGTCTTGGGGTTGGGGAGCCGGTGGTCGATAGGTGTGAGAAAGAAAGGTAAGGTGGAGAAGCTGATGAATGGGGCAGAAGATTGGACAGTGTAAAAGGTAACTCAGCATCAGGAGTCGAAATGAACGATGATGTTGTGGCTGGGTGCTCAACAGTTGGCGACAAGTGTTTCAACCCCAAGATCGAGCTCTCATCCCAAGTCGGGGCTAGAGAACTTAGCCCCGGCAAGTCAAATGAAGAGGGGTCGAAGTGGAGCGTGTATGAGACTTCGTTTGACGGTGGGGACAACGGCTCAGAAAGGTAGGTGTTGGGTTGATCGAGCACGTTCGACGCAGAGGGGAACTCATGATTGGCCCCGGATTCTGTAAAGTCATCCGAGGGACCATGGTTCCAGCGCACTGGGTGAACAGAGTCTGGAGCAAGTTCCAACTGATTTTGAGAGGACAGTCGCGCACCTGCATTGTCGGCGGTATCGCCGAATGAAGACGCCCAAAAGTCGCCCTCAACATCACCACCCCCCCAGTCAAATGTGGCGGTATTGTCCCCCAAGTCATTTGAACCACCCGGGATATTGTCATCATACGGCCATTGTACATCGAGATGCTGAAGAGGGTCGAACAGGTCATTTCGAACTTGATAGGAGGGGTCTCTTTCCCCGCCCAGCGAAGGGTGGGATTGCGTTAAATGACGATCATGATGGTGGGCGTTGATGGGGACACCGCAGGGTGTTCCTCACCCCGCACAAGGGTTCAACTCTGGGGCGCGATTGGGTTAGCCAGCGCCCAAACCAAGCATTCGAAGTGAGGAGAAGAATGGTTCGCCTTACAGAGAGGGAGTGGGATTGATGCCCGCCCGGGGGCCGGAGGACAATTGAAGGGTGCAGTCGAGCGCGGGTCTCCTCCGGGACCTGCGCACTGGCTGAAAGAGTTGAGAGGGAAAGCCCAAGTAGGTGGAGAAATGGGGACACGCTGTACATATACCGAGCGGCTAGGAAGGGGTTTGCTGGTCAGCAGTCGAGGTGGGGGATACGTTTGTTTCAGTGGACAGTTTGCTGAGGGCTCAAGTACTGGTACCTCCATGTATTCGAGGTCAAATACCTCCAGTGGCTGGGCTGTGATTGGCTAGTCTGAGCCTGCTTGCATTGTGGCTGCCCCCAACTGCAACTTCCCTGTCGGCGGCCTGAGCATAATTGTTTACATGATCCCGAAAACTTCGAGAATCTGTGAGTTACGATGAGAACCCGCCGAGCAGTTGCTATCACGAGGTAGAGGCCGCTTAATCTCAACTCGAATCTGTAACTGGGAGATAGCTGTTCACTTCTAAGTGGTAGCCAAGTTTCTCGGATGCTACACTCGTATTGTCGCCGAAAATGTATCCCCAGATAAGGATTCGCGCAATAGCCCGCACAGGCGCTATCATGTATACCTACTTTGTACCTGCCTAAATTGACCTCATCGATTTGACCTCATCCTGCGGACCACTTTCACGGTCCACGAGAGACATCAGGTGCTTCCTGTCAAACTGAGAACTCAGGACTGGCCAAATTTTGCCCTCAACCCCAAACTTGGCTATGTGAGGTCAATTTGGATATTGATAAAAGAGGAACCAGCCTGAGTCTAACAATGATGCCAGACGCAGGACATTTCTGACAAGCACCACCGCAATACTTCACCTCTTGTTCCAATTGCAACTGCCTAGCACATTGACCACCTCTTTCTGCGATGAGGCAGCCATCAAACTCCACGAAGCCATCCAAAAACACCACCTCTCGCAAAGGTAGCAGTAGCTCGAGCCTGACCAAAACCCGTGAGCATCCCCCCGATACATACAGACTGCGTGCACCAGAGGGTGTAGATTGCTAACACTCAGGCATGCCTCAGAGGTGTCTCTGTTGGGATCCGACCAAAAGCCCATTGACCGATGGAGGAATGAGACGTTCGGAGAATCGCCGTGGGTGAATCTCGCATACGGTACGATCCCCACTGGTTGCGAAATGCAACCGTTTAAGGGTAGCAGCAAGGATGATAGTGGTTCAAGTTCCAGTTGCCAAGTTCATCGGGACAAATCGGATGAAGGGGTTGATAGGGTGGCTCGTGACTTTAGTAGTTTGTGGTAGAAGCGATGAGAATTGTGTTTGGCCGTCTCTCTTTTGGTACCTAGGTACTTACCGGCTAGTGGAGGGACTGAGGGGATGGGGAAGTTGGATGGGTGGATGAACTCCGACCTGCCATGGAAATGCCAGAACCTATGTACGAAGGCTTGGGCTAAAAGAGAGGGTTCCCTTAGCAAGTGTGAGAAATGCCTTCTTATTGTGAAGACCCACCATTTCTTTCGTTCCTACAGGCCATGTCATATTGCGAAAAGATGTACATAAATACCTTAGCGGATGGACTGGACGAAGTTGCGATTTCGCGGAGCCTGAGCCTTGAACATGTACAGGCACTGGAACAGGAACAATCAGAACATAATCTGGTACAGTACGAGAGGTCGCTGGCATTCAGGATGGTGCTGAAGCCATTCTGGGTACGACCTGAAGAAGGCAAAGGATCTGATGACCCCCGCTGCGACATACTCAAATCAAGATGCTCGTTGCCCCCTGATGGGAAATAACCCCGTGAGGCTCGACCAATTGCCTCCGATTCAATTTCCTCCTCTCCCCCGAAAGCTAAGCTTGAAGCTCACTGGCACGAATGCAGAAACATACCGCACCACGCTAGGGGAGAAACTGCTTACCACCATGACCGTCAGTGACAAAGCGGGCGACCTCCGAGCTTACAACCACGCTAAACAGGCAATCCTCATCTCTGCTAGAAAGGTCCAAGCCACGCATCGTCGGCTGGAGCTCACAGATACATGCACATTTGATGATGTCTTCAACGTAATCCAATCGGGAATCCACCAATTCGGTGATGCAGGCGATTTGGACTCAAACAGGGCCGTGTGAGGATTCTAAGAATGCATTTGCGCATGGAGATAGGAGGCTTTTGATCCGAGCCTTCGTACTTGTCACTTTCAAAACTGCTTCCTGCTATTGCTTTTAAGCGCCTGAGGGTGTTAGTAACGGGAATTCCAGCTGAATAGGTATCTTCAAACCTATGGGCGAATTATGGATTGTGCCCATTCTCTCACCCAGCTGACAAAGCTCTCTTAGACCTTGTACCACATAACAACCCTAACCTTGGGTAATAAAATTTTGTTTGACGTGCTGAGTGCACGGACCCGGAGTTGGTAATCATTTCGAAGACTCACAGGCTCGCAGCCTTCAATTAACCCTAACCCTCTCCAAACTCCGCAAAGTTCCAGAACATTCGCGCTGGTTCGCGATCAATCAGCAAACCACCAATGGTGACCACGCAGCATTTCCAAGCCTCGCTGGAACACTCCAGTAACTCCCAGGCACTTCATGATTACGCGTTTGCACGCCTTCGTGAGTCTTCACGAAGCTGCCACCGAGCCGCCACAATGGATATTTATACCGACCTCACCGTCTGCAATTCAGATCTAATCTTCATCAGAAAACAGATCAGATCACAATCACCAGATCAACGCTCCGATCATCAAAAATCTCCAAATCCAATACCCCAAACATCTCCAAGCTGCCTCATACCTCTCATACCAACTCTCGACATTCAAACGCCATAAAAATGTTGTCCTTCTTCGCATCTCCCTACTGCGCTCCCGCTCCAGTGGCCGCGGAGCCCAGCTTCACCACGCTCTTCCGCCTGCTCGACGACTTTGACAGCTATAGTCGCGAAGCTCAGGCCCCGCAGCCGCAACAGCAGCCGCAGCAGCAGCAGCAGCAGCAGCAGCAGCAGCAGTGCCCGCGCCCGCGTCATCACATCCGCCGCACCGTCACCACCACCTTCAAGCCCAAGTTCGACGTGCGCGAGACCCAAACCGCCTATGAGCTCCATGGCGAGCTTCCCGGCATTGAGAAGGAGAATCTCAACATCGAGTTCACCGACCCGCAGACCATCGCCGTGCGCGGCCGCGTAGAGCGCACCTACGAGAGCAAACCCGAGACTGAGGAGCAAGCCGTTCCCGTCACCACTGCCACTGCCACTCCGGCCGCTGAGCCCGCATCGGAGGAAAAGTCCTCCGACGCCGACGACACCGCCAGCAACGCCAGCAGCCACGGTTGGCACCACGCCACCGTCGAGGACGATCCGGAAGAGCCCGCCACGCCCCCTGGCGTATCCACTCCAACCGAGATCCCCAACACGGAGGTTGTCAAGCCTGTTACCCCTGCCACTGCCGTCCAGAAAGCCCCTGATTCTGCCCCGGCTGTAGCTCCCAAGAAGGAGAAGGTCTGGCTTTACGAGCGCTCGATCGGCCAGTTCTCGCGCACTTTCACTTTCCCCACGCGCGTCGACCATGAGAATGTCTCGGCGACCTTGGAGAACGGTGTGCTGAGCATTACTGTGCCCAAGGCGCCGAAGCACCAGCTTAGGCGGATTGCTATCTTCTAAGCATTTGTGTTCCCTGTACTGAGCTCGGATTCTTTAAGTTGTAGCATGGATGGGAATGATGGGATGGGTTTGCATTGGCCGTCTAGGAGTCGGCGCGAATTTGGGGATTCTTGGGGGAATTTGTTTGGATTGTGTTGCATTCGTTTGGAAACAAGATAGACGGCTTTGCCCTATTGTTATGGGCTATGACTAGCAATGAATTCATCTCTTCATAAATGAAATGCGCGCTCCGAAAGTGAGACCTGCTATGTGACCGTGCATATCAACCCTGAGAGTGGATGGCTGACACCCTACAGATCCGTAGAAGCACCAAGCTCAGGGGGCGGCCAGATGTGCCAAGCTCAGGTACAGCCTTGGTTCCTCCAATGACATGCCACAGGCCAAAACACTGGTCTGAGATAAACGGCAATTGCAAATTAAGCAATCGCTGACCCGAGCATTTCCAAGAGGGTCCATAGTTCTTCGAGTCCACCCAGCTCCAATTAGCTGTGTGGCATGTTGACATCTTGTCAGAGGGCTTGGAGGGGGTGGCTTGCCAGAAGGCTTGGGCCAAAAGAAGGGGTGCCCTCATCCAGTGCGGAAGATGCCATCTTACTGTTATAACCTGAGGTAGTTTTGGTTATGGCAAACAATTCCTATTCCAAAAGGGCCTGCCTGCATTCTGAAGAGGTCTTTCAAGATACTACAGTCAAGGCCTTTTACGATGCCTGTAATGCGGTCAACCCAGGTCTTGTTATCCTTACACAGAGCTCTGTGAGGATTCTAACAACGTACCTTACATATTTTCGCACGGAGAAAGAGACCCCTTCTGTTGGCCCGAGCCTTCGTACGAACATCGCACTGCTGTCCCAATTTGTCGTTCAGGACTATTCTGGCTTGGCATTCAACTGTTCTGCCTTGTCACGGGCGTTGGCGTCAGCGAAATTTCCCTAGACCCATGGAACAAATGCGACCATTGGAGCGATGCCCGAGGGCTGAACTCGGACACGGCCCCTTGCAGAGCCGTTGATCCGTATTGAAGCTAAGCCTGCGGCTGGACTTGGCATTGAACTCACCTCCAATAGAAAAAGACGACCGGGTGTCAAATTCCCGTTATCAGGGGCACGGCCAGCCTCACTGCTGCGGCTGAGGATAGCTCAGACAACCCGGCCGCATCGGGAACTATTCCGAAACCCTGGGCTTCGATGCCGTTGGGAGGATATGTGCTTAAAGTCGAGGGGCAGCCTCCCGTTGAATCTTCCGCTTTTGTTAACACCAGGCTGCTCCGTCGTTGCAAACCACACCGTCAATCACAATGAAAGCGTCCCTGATCCTCGGCTTCGTCGGCGTCCAGCTGGTCGCAGCAGGTTTCGACGATTTCAAGTTCTACTCCAAGTGCAGCGCGTCAAGCTCGACTGCACTGTGGTCGTACGCGCTAGCCCCTCAACTTCGACCACGCCAAATCCAAAGCTGACAGTCCCACGCTGCAGGAGTCTCGACGAGTGCTCGACCACGCTGAGGGCCAAGGCTAGCAAGACATGCGACGCCAAGAGTAGCTTCACCTATTGCGCCTGTGATTGGGGTACCAGCTTCATGTCGTACGTTTGGCCACCCCCCAGGATATGATGTGTTGGTACTTGCGGTACAGTCAACTGACCCCGTCACAACAATAGGACTTGCTTGTCTTTGGTGTGCCCAACTGACGTTGCCTCGTCGTATCTTGCCGCCGACCCTGCGAAACGAAAGACCGACTGCCCGGCCATCCTCACCGGTGGCTCTGGCCTGGGGGAAACGACCGCCACAGCAATTCCGGGCTCCGGGACAACCGGCGGATCCTCGCCCACGAACACGGCGGCCGCCGGAGGAGCGACTGCAACATCGACAGCGGGCGCCGCCGGTATGGCTATGCCGATTGCTGGAGGGGTCCTGGCCGGCGTTGTTGGCGGCTTGGCTGTTTTGCTGTGAGGGGCGTCGGTCAGGAGTAACATAGAGCAGGATAGTGTTGCATCCTCAGCGCTTCCCAGAACTTGGATGGGTATCCAATACGTAAACCAGACTGTCCATGTACCATTAAACAAGAAACAATCCTTCCTGCCTAGGTATAAATCTCAAAAGCAAATAGTAGTCCCTCCTGTCACTGCGTGTTCTCTCATCCCTTCGTCTGATAACCAGCGGGGCTGGGGCTGGGCGGCCGAGAAACGATTCCGGGTCCAACCACTCATCCGCCATGCGTCGCCTCCCCTCGCGATCACTAGTAAGATGACGAAGAAACCACCGCACAATGCCCCAATAGACCCATCGAAACGCGTTTCCTAGCTCGCCCGTCCAGAGGAGGCCCAGAAGAACAACCGTGACGGTGGCGGGGATGGCTGTAGCCCAGTAAAGCCACTGGCCTTGCTCCATATCTCGAAGGTCGCTAGTGTTCATGCCAAAGATGCTCGAAACGGCACTAAGCGGCAGGAAAATTATCGTGACGATGGTGAAGGCATAAAGAGCATTTTCCTGTCGAAACTTCGTCGTATCTGCCATATCTCGACTCTGCAACGGGCTTCACATCAGCTTGGTATCTCGGAACATTACGTCAGCCATCTTACATCGTCTTGAAGGTCAACGCAACGATAAGAGAGTTGAGTCAGCTCGTCGGTCAGTCGGGTTACTTTTGCATTGCATTCTCGAACAAACAGATGGCGGTATCCGCCCGGATCAGTTGGGTCCACCTTGAAAATACGGGAGACGTCTTCAACCACTTCGACATCAGAAAAGTCATCGCCTTGGTAATATCGATCTATATCCCGAGTCTGTGTCTGTATGTACTGAGCGCCGGCTTCCCGGGGCCTTGTCTGGATGTACCTATCACGAGCCGTAGTCTGTGCATGATGATGCCTGGTCTACTACGATCTGTCTTTGCCAGGCCTACCTTCTGGTGACTCCCTGGAGCAGGCCGTAACAAGGGATTGGGGGCTGGTGCATAAGAGTCAACGTATATGATAAGCAAGTAAGCAGCTTTAATTATTAGTGATACAAATAATTTCTTATAATTTTAGCTCTGCTTATCTATAGTAAGTGTCAGAAACGCGGCACCAATGTTATAATCACGCCCAAAGCAATCAAAAAGATAAGGCCTGTAATTACTTCTCTCTTTGATGCATGAAGTAGATCAACACGCTTGCCAACCAAGGCCACGGTCCACTCCGTAGATCGTACCTTCCTGTCACGACCTGGAAAGAGACCACCCTCCAACCTAACAGCCAATCAAAAGGGACCCAGAGAAGCAAGGATGAGTCTCGGGTCATCGGGACACATAGACCAATCAGAAAGGACCCAGGACCTGGGGGCTTCAACCCAGGTCCCCAAGGCACCGGGTCTATGAGTATATATACGCCGCACTAGCCTGGCCTCTTGAGATAGTTCCTTTGTTACAGTAGTGACAATAATAACACTACTTTGCACTTCCATCAACCCTTTTCTCACCGATACGGCATTAGAAGCCGGTTCACTAGCAGATGGGGATCGGCTTGCAAGGATCTCAGGCGACGTTCACCTCTTAAAGGCTGGCCCGGGTACGCTTTGCGATTCCCTCTGGGGAGGAGGTCTCATGCTGCCGCTTTGGGGTCTCATAGTCGCGTTCTTTTCGTTAAGCATTTGGAGTAGCACTGACTCTTACTGCGGCCTCATCCTCATCCACCAGCCTGCAGCAAAGCGGACAAAGGTCAGGTCGACACTTAACCTTTACCTTACTGCTAGCAATCATAACTTCTTTTTGAGAGTCTGTGAAAATCTCCGCATAGTGTTCTTACATATAAATATTAAGCTGCTGGGTACTAGGAAAGCCTCCGCCACCGCGCGGACAAACCGCACATCTCCACGTAAACGGGAGGTATACGTCTTAGCCCAATTGGGTCCGTGTCCGAGCGCATGTGGTCTTACCATTCGCCAGGGGTCGGGAAGTTCCGTATTTACTCGGAGCATTTTTCCAAGAGACAAACGTACGGTTTAAGGTCTTTATTGACGTGTGCTCTGCAACCTTCGTGTCAGCTCACGCCGTCCACGGTAGAGCGTACGGGGAAGTAAATGATTCTTACCTCCACAAATAACCCTACAAATACTTCTTCTCCAAGCTTTCGAAACATCACTTACATGTGAAATGAGTTCCAGTTACTTGCGGGGCGCTTGGATAATCAACTTGACTAATCACGATAGATAATGCTACTTCATCGCAAGCGGATGACTTTTTAGCATTACCTGGTATTGTAAGCGGTCGACCGTAGTGGGTTGTAAGCGGAGTGCATCTATTCGTGGGTGTGCGCCTCTTTGTAAGTCATTACGAGAATTGGGATTGGGTCCTGGAAGGTGTTCGGATATGGTTGCCAAGGGAGGTTAGTCTTGGTCTTCGCCGTCCGGGGTAGAAGAGAATGAGCTCGCTCCAGGTCGAAGCCGACAAGAGCTGAGCTGCTCTTGGCGGATTCGCCGAGAAGCAATGCTGTCATTGCGCACCGCCATTGATGTGCTGAGGCAATCTTGAAGATCCGGACCAGCCACTGGGTAAAGACACTGGACGAAAAGAAATGATACCTCCCGTCAAATATCGCCTTGATTTGGTGTGATTGCCGCATGGCTATCACCATCCGGTTCAGACGCTCAATAGCGCTGTCCACAGCATGCAGGGCCTCATTCAGCTCCGCAGCAAACCGCATGTCTGCTTCCCCGTAATCGGATGGTGAGGGAATTTGTTCTTGATATTCGCCTTGCGGATCAACAGTGCAAGGCCAGGCTCACCGATAGCTCACCCGAGCTCAGGTGCAGCTCAGGAGCGACTCAGGGTCACGCACGAATATGGAAATTGCTGAGGGCAACTTCAGGGTAAAACATAGTGCTGTTGTTTTGCCCTAAAGTGGCCCTCACCAACCCGGTTACCTACCTACCCACACCGTCTCTAGCCACCTTGCTCAGAGGTGGCTCAGGCGCAGCTTAGGAAAGTATCAAAGACGAAATCGCCAAATATACACTAGTTTAGACAGTAGGCAGCGCTTACGGTACTCTGCGGGTCGAATGGCAACTTTTCGCAAGGCCCCAGGTTTTAGGACACAGGTAATAGCCCGAAACTGGGACCCCCGGCCCCAACCCAGCCCCTCCTTGCTCCTCTTCCCTTCCCGAATAGATCAGGCAATACGTTAGTTAATTCCTTTATGCAAAGCAACTGCTTGACATGGTCTTTGTGGTCACTCAGGTACCTATGCATTCTTTTGACTTCGAAGTCTCGTCACGAAATCACAGTATATTGTTATTAAACTGCAAGCTACCTTGAGAATGCGAGACTCCCGAGCCTACGCCCACCATAACCGACCAGAACGAACGGTGCCCAAAAGAAAGGATGAGAATAATCGAGGCTCTTGTGCCAATCCTCTTCATCCATCATGACTGCATCAAGAGTGTTCAAAATCTTCTTCAAGTGGACAGGATTAATGTGTGCTGGATCCGACGCTCTACAAGCATCTCGTAAGTCGTCCAGGATGGCCTTGGCGGTATGCGTATCCGCGTGGTACAGTCTAATCTGCGCCCGACGCAGACAGTTTGCAAGCGAAGATGATCCAGCCAGCGCCTTGGCACCCTCACCACCATCACTCGTAGGGGTAGTAGGAGTCGCTACCGCCGCAGTAAGCTCGCGGAAGAAGAACGACATGAGCATGGCCGATGCTTTATCCGAGACGTTCCACAACGCGCCAACGAAGGCACCTACACCAGACGAGAGAACCGAGTGTGCAAAACCCAGAACGTCGTTGCCGATAGAGCTTTCCCCGACGCCGCTCACGCAGGCTTCGAAAACAGCCAGCGCGGCATGGCTGCGTAGCGGCACTAGATTGAGCACCTGGAACGGATCCCGTAGCTCGATGTTGGACTCCCATGCCGATTTGTTGCCCGTCAGACCGTGTGTGGAGAGGAAGATGACGTCCGAAGTTTTGTACTCTTCTTGAAACGTCTGGGTGCTGACCTTGTGCGCTGGCTGGGGCACGCAGCCTAGCCGGCAGGCAATCTCGATGGCCGCGCCAGCCGAGACGTTGAGGGGCAGCGGTGGTGACGAGTCAGCCTTTGCTAAGGTCATCTTGAGTGGCGGACTGTAAATGACGGCGGCGCGTAGTCTTTCTGCAGCATCTTCCGAGCTGTTGTTGTTGCGAGCGGCTTGCGCCAATTGCCGGAGCACCGAGAGGCTTGGCACCATGGACACGTCTTTCTGCAAGAATAGAGGCTCGCCACTCAGGAGAAGGGCTGAGAAGGGAAAGTTGTTTAATGACTGCGAGGGGACGAAGATCAAATGGGACTTTGCGTCGATGAGCTTCTGTGCCGGGCGGATGATCTCGCACGACAGCTCTTCCAGCAGCGCTTGGCAGCTCGCCGCGGGAGGTAGCGCCTCCATGTGTCTTACGTTTTTAAAGAGCTTCAGGTACTTCAAGACACGCCTCTCCAGGTGTTGGTCGGTGAGATTGCTGATTCGTGTCTGCTCGACGCCGTTGTGGGTTATATACAGAAGCAGGACGCCATCTCGCGACAAGTTTATGTGAATGACCACGGCATCGTCTGGGATCGACTCGTAGAGACTTCCTACCTCCGCGTTGAAATGGGGCTGGTGAAGTCGGGCGAGGATCATGGCTCGACTCGGCGACTCAGCCTCCTTCCGCAGGTCGCTGCGCAACGTCGCTAGATAGGCGGCCAGGCTGTCGTCTCCTCCTGCATGTGCGGTGGCAGGGCTTCGCATCTCAAGCTCTTCCTTGCGCAGTCGGTATGACCACTCGAGGAAGTCATCCGACACGCCTTCTCCAGCCAGTAGGTCGAGGAGTGCTCGCGCACGGCCTTGTTCCATGAAAAGCAGTGCTTCGTCTGCCCAAGTTGGGCCGCGGAAGACGTAGTGGTCCGCCAAGCGCCTGGATGTTTCCGCCAAGCGCCTGGATGTCTCCGAATTCTGGGGCTCGGTGTAGCAGCGCAGCGAAACTCTCCCCAGACCGGCAAAGAGCTCTGCCGATTGAATGACATTCAGGAGCTCTCGGCGATCGCCAACATCGGTTAGCTTGGACCTGCTAGTCTCTACTATGTCGAGCGCTCTGATAAGCCAGCGGAAAGAAGATTCAAGGTTGCCGTTGTGCTCCTCGATGGCTGCGATGTAAACCATGGAGCTCCAGCTAGATTCGCTTTTGTCAGTACACAGCTCGTCCAGGGCGTTAGGGTCACATTTTCGAATCTTGGAAAGGACTTGTGCCCCGAGCTCCCAGTCCTGGGCGATGAAGCACATAGAAAGAGACCGCAGAGCATGGTTGCAGACCGTTTGTCGGATCGATGCCTTGACGTCCGGGCTCGCACCTGAGGGGTAATCACCAGTAGGCAGCCTGCCGCCAAAGAGGGTAGGGATGGCGTCGGGTAGCCATTGCCGAATCACATCGTGTCTCCCCATGTGGTGCAAGACTGCAGCTCTGATCGAGAACAGCTCGATCGACTTGGGAACCCCTGGCTGGTCGAGGCTCTGCAGGACACCCTGGAGACACTCCTGACCTCGCTCCCAGTCATTTCGCGCAACGAGGGCTTGTCTACGGTTGTCGATGGCCATGTCATACTGCTCACGAATTTTACGAACCGTGTCGAAATCTCCAACAAGCGGCCCCAGTAAGCTGGCCATGTCTATTCGCTCGTCCGCCACGCTAACAGCAGGCTGCGCAGATAGCGCTCCTGCGAGTCCGACGACGTTGAAGCTAGTAGTCGCACCGGTTCCTAGACGGGAAGCATCGACAGGGGTGTTTCTTATATTCGTAATCATGCCCATGAAAGCGCTTAGCAGCGCAATGGCTGTGGAGCCATCTTGCTCGGGGAGCAGGCTGCGCCGCCGCGCCGTCCACGCATCGGCTCTGGGGTTATTGGCGTAAATAGAAGATGCCGCGCTGTCAAAATTGCTTATCTGGTTGATTCTGATTGTCCGTAGAGCTTGGCGATTTTCGTCACTCGTAGCCCTCTGGATCAAGGGGTTGATCTGCTCGTTGACGGCGTCTGCTAGGATCTGCTGCCCAGCATCCAGATGCGACCGCGCCGCATCCATGTCGCCGTGGGACTGGTGTAGCTTGGCGTGCTGGATGGCGGCATGGAGTTCGAGAATGCACGCTCCTGCGCCTCGGAAGCATGACCTAGCGCACCTGCAACATAGAGAGGCGGCGTGAAGATTTTGAGGAGCCGTCGAGAGTAGCCTCCCGACTCCAAGGAAAAGCAGGCCGACGACCTGGGCCACACCCATATTGGCGTTGTCCTTCGCCCACACCCCTATCATAGCCGCATCCGCAGAGGCACCGTATGCCTCTTCTGTTGGAAACTGGACCATACCGGGAGGACAGGAAACAAGAACCCTCAAGATGATCTTGTGGCCAGATATAAAGTTCACCATTCCGGTTTCACCTTGGTAGAGTTCGAACGCGTAGTCGAGGTGAGCCTCTGCGGATGCGCGCAAGGCGTCAAGCCCCGGTTCTGGTGTGGGCTGATTTTTTCCTCCGAGGTATCGGCTGTTGAGGTACTCTACCAATGCGACGCAGCCTTTTCGAAGGTAGACGGCAGCCGTCCCACGGATAGAACCGGCTTCTGCAAAGAGCTCAAGGGCTTGTTGATAGCACGGGTCAGCTGTGATACTCTTCATCTGTCGATGCCGAATCTCAACGCTGTCATGCCAATGCGCGAGCGAGTTCGATGTGCGACTCATTAGAGAGAGGTTAAGTACGACGGGACTGGTGAACGGAAGCGAGAGGCGATTATCTCCCAAGATTAGCTGGCAGCTGGCGGCCCCAACCCAGTCGCTGTCGTGCAGGCACTCTTGATAGAGTTGTTCAAGCTCTCGGGCGCCCTGCTCGGATGCGCCTGCCAATAGGTATGCTGCATTGAGCCGCCGCAGGTGTCGAGATGTCGCGGCGAGACCAAGTCGCTCGGCCTCGTCGGCCATCGGCGCTGGGAAAGGTGTTGCGGAATCAAACAGCATGGACAGCTGGTGGCTGTGATATGCTGGGTGGTGCGGAAACGCACCCAGTCTGAGATTCCGAGTGTGCTGCGCAAATTTTTTGACGACGCTTCTCTCCAGTTTGTCAAGCTCATCCAAACTCGGCCAAGCGGCAGCAGTCTCTTCGGCAAACGGCTTCCGCCGGTCATGAGCTTCAGCCTGTGCTTCGTTAAGTCTGCGCCAGTCGCCACCTGTGTCGTCGTAGAAACGCAGCATGGGGAGATCTGCCTTGGCTGCAAACAACAAAATTTTGTACGTTTCGCATCGTGACGTCAACCGTGCGTCCCCGATTGATTGGGCCGTTTGTAAAGCAGAAGTAAAAAAGGCCTCGGACGATGCAAACTCCCCCTTGGCGGCACTGAGCAGACCCCGCGAAAGAGACTGTATGACCCTATCCTCCACTGAGGAGACGGTGTGCTCGAACATACAAATCCACTCCTCGGCGCTGTGGAGATCCAAGGTGTACTCATCGAGCAGAATTGAGCCACCAAAAATTTTGCTCATGTCTCTGAAGTCCATTTTGCTTATACGAGGATGAGACAACTGAGGAGGCGAGGGACGTTCTCCTAGCTGGATTTCGGAGTTCTCTGCTTGTTTGGGATCGATGGAAGCACCAATTTGCTCTCCGTATTCGCGCCTTCCCGAGGCGCTTTATCTTAGCCTGAGGTTGCACGATGGATACGTGCATAATTCGCATAGTGGACTTAGCACGGACGGTTCGTCCATTGCGTGGCATGTCGGCATGGCATGCATAGAAAAATAGCGTGATGGTGGAGGGGTGGTCAGTTCCAAGAGCCAGTCAGAAAAAAGGCGGTAAACATAGAGGGTGGGAGGTAAAACGAGTCAATTAGCTAGGCTATTGCCGGTGTAGACTATGATTGTAAGGTTCATGACGGCCCTTCGTGCGAAAAAAAAGTCCTCCTCCAAGATTGGTGCGCGGGAGGCCTGTGCAGAACAATAATAGCTTAAGTTGAGATGCACTACATAGCTGCCACCTTTGGTAGCGGAACCTTCGAAAGGTCCGAGGGTTGTGCTGCGGCTGGAATTTAGCGTCGGGGTAAGCTGCGGTGAAATGGCTGCTTCGCTGTTGTGAAACCGTCGGAGGTGCAACTGATGGGCTGTGGCTAAGTTTCCCACCGGAGACACCGGCCACATCAGTACCTAATTACCAAGGCACCTTAACCCTCCCCACGTATATTTAACATACAATTTCTTAACCAACACGTCTTCTATGGCATTTCCAACTTTCGCAGCAAGAGGCCACAATGAGTCCCAAGGAGAAAGCGTCGTTTTTTCTTTACAGCAACGGTTACTCTCCAGCTCTGATTACGCTGGGCACACTGGTGTACGGTAACTACGCGAATCCAGATCGCCGTTGTGTCTCATTCCCGAAAATCGAGTAAGTGCCTGTCTGGGAAAGCCACCAGCGCCAGCCCATCAGACTAGGGTCGAAGAGTGCTGACACACGCCAGGGCGAATGACCTTGTCAGCCAGGGACTGGCTTCTATGACTATTTCTACGGGCTGCTGGACTACCACAAAGTCGTCTACATATGGTTTAGGTGTGCAAGCATTGGATTTGGTGTCGGTTACTTCTACATATGCCAAATCGCAGCAAAAGATTGTTGCTGCCGAGCGATGCCGCCGCATAACACTAAACGAGTGAGCAACTACTCCTCAGCTGTTCTCTAGCGCCGATATTCGCCTCAGTCTCTTCTACAGATGCAAACGCGGGTGCCAATATGGTCGTGGATCACTGACCTGTCCACAGCCCAGACGAGTTCTTCGAAACACAAGTCCTCCCGCACCCTAACATTCAGAAGAAGCTGGCGATATGGCTCACGGCGGCAAAGGGATCATATCTGCTCAAGAAGGCAACATTCCAGAAACCCAAGGTATACTGTGTCACGGGACTGTACGAACTCAGTGGGGCGCGTGTTTGGATAAAGTCCGGGACGGAAATCGTCGGAGACGTTGAAGTGAGCCCCGAGGTGATAGGAGCAGCGACCACAATACCTATCGGGCTGCAGATAGGGCCCTTCTCGGACGGGAGATCCTTAAAGGCGACGATCGCAATGGAAGAGACGGGTATCTGGGCCGCTCGGTTCCACCAACTCGATGTGGGATATATACGCAGTGCCCTAGAGGGTCGGGCTAGCATACTGGGTGCCATCAAGCTAAGACCTGACGTGACTGACCCGAGCAGCGGCCTGATGGCAGGCCAGGGGGCCGATGATGAGAGTTCCGATGATAAGGAACTGGAGGGATTAGACGTAAGGTCGGCGATGGCGGTGAGACTCCGAATCGGTGACCTGGTGGAAGAAATGGAGGAAGAATATGAGGATGACAACGAGTACAATCTGGCATTTGACGTGGCAGAAAGTAGGATTGAGGAAGACGCCGCGTTAAGTGACGAAGACGATGAATAAAGCCCTCGTATAACTCCAACAGGAACCGCAATACCATCAACAGTTCTACCTGGCATAGATTGTGAGACGTGGTCGTGATGATGGCAAGCCAGAAGTGCAAAAGCGTTGGAAAAAGGCGAGGCCCGGTATAGGCTCACAAACAGTGGAGGTGCGGATGCCCCAAGCAGTGAGTGTTTGACCTCCCGGCACGCTAAAGCGGTGGTTCCTATTAGTACCGCAGTCTGCAAGGCTCCCCAAGGTATCAATCAGCTTTGCATCACCTTTCCCTTCTCCTCCCTCATCTTCGAGACGCCAAGGAGTTTGAAGGGCCTTGACGGCCGCGAGGCGCAGAGGAGGTGGGTTCTTAGCGCTCTTTTTTTCTTTTCGTTTGGCTTCTTTACGCTCTCCCGGTCACCGAACCTTTGTGGTATGAGTGGAAGTCCCAGTACCCAGGCCGCTCCCTGGTCCACTAGCTAACTCATGCACGGCGGAAACGGAGGATGGGGCCGGCAACCACCCAGGGCCTGATCCATGACGTCATGCAATACCATTACGAATCGCCTCAGCGACTGCCTCTCGTTGGTCTTACGGTTAGTTCTTAGCCAGTGTAATTCGGAGATGTTTCTCAACCAGTAGCAGAATTGCCTCATCAGGGCTCAGGTGCAGCCATGCCGATCACTGAGCCACTAGTTCAAAAGCCAGGAGCCAACTGTTCCATCACCCCACCGACCACAATAGCAAAAAAATCAGTCAATAGCTTGGGGCGACCTAGCTGCTTCTGCTTTGACGGAGGCTTGCTCTGGGGTAAGCTAGAGTAGCTTCACATGGCAATGGCTTGGATCTGGTCTTCGACTTCTTATTCATCTTCCTTAACATCAAGGTCCTTCTCTATCCATGTTGAGCTACAAAGTTCTTAGACTCTTTGCAGCCAGAAGCTCCCGCCGGCCTTCTCGGTTTCCATCTGCACGGTTGCCACCTTCTGGCACATTTGTGCCTTTGAGCAGCAGCTATCTTGGGAAGCGCGGCTATCTAAATTATCTAACTGGTGGGATCGTGACCAGCAGGTGAGGAAATGAGCTGTCATGGAATGCGATGGGCCTAGTCGTCACCAACTAGCCACCGGTGTCTTGGCCGGGTTTATCCTCAGCCTTTGGTTGGCCAACGGTCTTCTCCGTGTGATATCTGCAAAGGCGGCATGACAAAAACGTCGAAGCGATATGCCGGTTTCAACTGTTGCAGCTCAGCCGCATGCAGCAACAGTCAATTTGATGGAATCCCGATACCGTGCTTTGCAGCTTGGTTTGCACTCAAGGTTGACTGGATAGAACACGGCCGATTTGACATCGCTTTATTGCATGTAACTTAAGACATTAATTGTTAGAACCACTGTCACTGAAATATCTTGCTGGTTATGTCTCTCCTGTTTAACCCAAGGACAAGCTGAGCGCCTTTTAGAAAGTCAAGTTTATTGGCATTGCTTATCCACAAATACATATCGCGTACTTTCGAATGCCACCCACCCAGCAGCATGGAGCAAGAACTGACTTGTGCCGTATGTGAAGGACGTCCTAAATCGTTGATCGCAGACGCTGATGGTTTAGTTAGATCTGTCAATGCATTTTCTTCGACCCCGTCAAACTTCTTGACTGTCAGCACATATTCTGTGGCTCCTGCATCAAACCCTGGCTGGAAAATCCCAACACATCTTGTCCTCAATGCCGAACGGTTCCGCGGGCTGCAACATCCGATCGCCTTCTCAGCAACATTGTCAATGGTTTCTTAGCGGACAATCCGAACAAAGCCTTGTCTGATGCAGACAAAACCAATCGCCGGCAAGAGTACTCGCCGGGAATGGATATCTCGCCATTGGTGCCGTTTATTCCAGATACACCGCACATTCCAGGCCCAGGAGTGCCAGTGCCCAACCCATTACACGTCATGACACCGGAGCCTGACGAAGAGGTCCCAGATATGTTCAGGGAATCCTGGCCAGCTAGATATCGCACGGCGCCCACTCGACCACCTGCAAGTACCAGCTCGGAGATAGATATTGCACCCCAAGGGCCTGCGAGAGCAACTTCATCAATGCTCGAGCGACTCCTCTATGATCTGCCTCCGAGAGCGCGTCTGCATGATAATCATGACAACTCTGCTTACGGATCACCACAAACGAGAGCTCCTCAAGTAGCCCACACCATTAATAACTACTACTATCGTCAGTGCCGACTCCAGTGTCACGCATAACAGGTCGTAATTCTCACAAATGTCTCTAGAAGCGCCGGCTCACAGTCAGGTTCCAGCCTCGCCTCATATCTTCCAACAGCATTTCCAGTCGGGAAGCTCCCCGTACGGTGTCATTGTTAACGGCGCACCCCTTGACACTTACCAGTACAACCAACTTATACGCACTGGTGTAGCAGTTCAACCAGGAAACTATTGGTAACACCACCAAATCCAACTCAAAGTACGATCGAGTTAATGACCTTGCAAACAATCCAGGTACGACAATCGTTCTGGTCTTTATGGATACCAAGGAGGACCCGGCATTGGCCAGATTCTTCCCGGGCTGAACCTCGGCGGTCCCCTCGCATCGAACGCCTCCGGTTACTCCAACACGAATATCTATATAAACGGCCGGGAGATACATGCAATGGACCTTGCTTCTCTGCGTAGATGGGGCTATTTTCCTCTTTCGGGAAAAAGATACTGGCTTGATGCCGACGGATCATACGGACAGGAAGGTATGCGACACGTTCGGGAAGGCAATCTAGGCATCAATAGCGCGGCAATTTTGGCATCCTATTTAATTGCGCGGCCGGGGGCAACAGGTTGCGTAATTCTCTAGCTGTCTCCTGGCAAGGGATAGCCAGCTGCAGGGTGGTTGCCAAGGGTGCTTAGGGGAATCTTCTGATTCAAGAGCGCCCTGCCATTGCATGTTGATTTTTTTTTCGCCTTACTCCTAACCCTTTTCGTAAGATATGACACCGGCCAAAATGCTGTCGTGTGACCAACCTAAACACCATATTCCCTTGGAGATTAATCTGACGGCCTGACCCTAAGAGACCGGAGCGGCCTAGGTGAAGACAGAATCGTAGGCAAGGACTGCCAAAGGCGATAGTGGCAAGATGACTTAATGAAGGCTAGCGCAACTCTCACGGTTGAACAAACTGTCAATCAGGGACGTAGTTCCAGAGGTTCCAAACGGTAGGAATCAATTCAATTAAGCAGTTAAGATTTGCTTTGCTTTATGAGAAAAGGAGTCCTTTGTTTGGCTACATTGAGGCACTTCTTTTAACTTGTATTTGTTCCATTTAACATAGAGTCTTGTTAGCCATAATGGCTAGGAGACTCACATCGTGGATGACTGAGTTTGGGCCGGCCAGAGAGTCACGCAGAACAAAAGGAATGCAATAAAACAGCTCCAAGCCCCATCAGCTCCACCAAATCCAGTGTGCTGTGCTTCTGGCAGAAACCTACAGCTGCCTTCTGAGGCTGGTGTGTCTCTGGATGGTACCACGTGACCAAAGACACACCCACGTATCAGCTAGGGGGCCAAAAGTCACTCCATCCCTAACAGTTTGTCATAGAAATTTTGCCGTATGTACGATACCTGGCTGTCGAGATGAGGTGGCGCGGGGGAATACCGCTGTATGAAGGTTGGAGAGAGGTCGTAGAGGACTGTGGCTGAAAAAGTATGTCTGCCTGGGAAATGGGCAGCGCTCTGAGAACTCCAAGGAACCTCTGGAAAGCAATTACCGCTTGTCAGAGTAATGAATGTTTCGCGCTTTGGGTGGTGAGAAAAGGACGAAGTTGATGGCTAGCCAAGAAATCTCTTCCTTTTGTCGTGGCCAGAGCCACTATAAACCCTAACCCTGTGGCTGCCACCGACAGGTGCCTGACAAAATCCCGCCAATGGGCTTGTTTTCCCATTTTTAGCCAGTTTTTGGGCATCAACCGTGGCAACCCCTCAAGGGTGAGAGCCTTGCGAGGTTTCGTCTTGCAACACCAACATTGAATTACTACTTCCAACTTGCCATGGCAGAAGCTGCCGCTGTTGCCGCCTCCATCGGCCTGGCGTCCAATGTTCTCCAGTTCATCGACTTTGGCACTCGCTTTGTCATGAAAGCCTGGAAGATCTACCGCGGTGACCAGGGAGCTACGGATGACATTCTGGACCTCCTGGCTACAACCAAGGACTTGGAGGCTGCTGTGGCGGCACTCGCATCCGAGCCTGGTACAGCTAATGTCGACAATGATATGCGCGAGATATGCGCGAGCTGCTCAGAAGTTGCATCGCAACTCCTCACATCGCTACAGAAGCTGGCAATCCCGGAACAGCCAGGGAAACGGGAAGCATTCAAGGCAGCTTTCAAGCGGCTCTGGAAGCAGCAAGACGTTGAAAGCTTGAAGCAGCGCCTAGACGGGTTTCGAGAGCAGCTTGTGGTACAACTGCTGTTATCTCTACGGTATGTCATTTTCATTCTTCTTGCGTGTTGTCTGGTCTCGGTTCTCCCTGTCTGATTGATTGCGCAAAGACATTTCGCCTCAGCATCGGCAGCCCAGCAAGACGAAGTCCGTGCGAAGCTCGGCGCGGTTCATTCGGATACCCAGCGGCTAGGCGAGTCCTTCCAACGCAATGAAGCGCTGGGAAAGGAAATCCTCGGCCTGCTTACCCGCCATTTGGAGCCTTCTACGCGAGTGAAATACCAGTCTTCCCTCCAGCAAGACTTGCTGGGACGGCTCTATGACCCGCAAACCGTCTCCCAGGCCAACGCCTCGAGCATCCACATCTCTTACTCAAGACAGCAGCATCTGGAACGGCAGTTCATTGCTCGCCTCCCGTACGACCAGATGGGCGACCGCGAGTCGAGGATCGTGGATGCGCACGAGGCTACACTTCGCTGGATCTACACCGATCCACAAAAGGGAGAGAACGGATGGTCCAACTTCAAAAGCTGGCTTGAATCCAACGAGCAGCTGTATTGGATTACCGGCAAGCCCGGCTCCGGAAAGTCGACTCTGATGAAGTACATCTGCCGTAACGACGAGCCCGGAAAAAATCAGCGCAGTCATTATCATCAGTACCTGATGAAGTGGGCCGACGGCCAGGACGTCCTGACGGCTCAGTTCTACTTCTGGAACTCGGGCACGCAGCTGCAGACGTCACAGGCTGGTCTGTTCCGTGCACTCCTCCACCAGATCCTTTCCGAGCGGCCGGGCCTGATTCCCATCGTGTCTCCTTCGCGGTGGGAAGCTCTCTGCTACTTCAATGAGGATCCGAAAGAATTCAGTAATCAGGATCTACGAGCCATGCTGATGGCGTTAGCCGCCGGACTTCCGGCTGGTTACAAGCTCTGCCTCTTCGTCGACGGGCTTGACGAGTTCAGCGGCGACCACTCGCGGCTTATCCGCCTCTTTCGGGATATCCTTGGCAGCAATAAGAACATCAAACTCTGTGTCTCTAGTCGTCCATGGGTAATCTTTGAAGATGCTTTTGGCCACAAGCCCAGCCTCCGACTCGAGGCGCTCACCCGTGAAGACATCAAGGGCTACGTGACGGCGAAATTCCACGACGACGCCGGCTTCAAAATGCTAGTCCTGAGGGAGCCCGGGTTCGCCGACCAGCTGATTGATAACGTTGTGTCAAAGTTGGCGGGTGTCTTTCTATGGGTCAGCCTGGTTGTCAGCTCCCTGCTCAGCGGAATGACCCATGGCGACCGGGTAGTTGACCTCCAGCGGCGTCTCGACCTTCTTCCCGACGACCTGGAGGCGCTATATGAGAAGATGTTGCTAAGTATTGATAAGTTCTATCTCGGACACGCCGCCGAATACTTTGCCATGGTACAGGCGCGCGAGGACCATCCCATGACCCCGCTCTTCATGTCCTACGCGGACGAGGACTACCCGGGCTTTGTGCTGAAGCAGCCCATCGCTCCGCTTTCGCAAAGTGACATGGATCTCCGGGTTGAAACGATGCGTCGGCGCATCAATAGCGTATGCCGCGGCCTTTTGGAGATCTCTGGCCTGGGCGCCAAAGTCAACCCGTCCTCAACGGTGCAGTATCTACACCGGACGGTGAAGGATTACGTCGAGTCGGAGACGGCAGCGCGGATCCTGCGGCCGACCACCGATGATGGGTTCGATCCCCACGCCCGCTTCTGTGCTGCCCATCTCTCTATTGTCAAGTCTACAGGCCCAGGGCCGCTCCTGAAGGGTGTGGCAGACCAAGACATACAAAGCTGCGCAGACGAGGCCAAGGTCGCCCACCAACAGGACGATAAGCTTCTCTCTGTACTCGATGAGCTGGATCGCACAGGCCGAGAACTTGCCAAGCTGGTTGCTGAGTATCTAGCTGCTGGCAGCCCATCTCTAAGCAACGGCTCAGAGGAGGATGCTATTAATCCGGCTACAACGCAACTGAGACAAGGCCAACACATAGTTCTGAAGAATCCGGGAGGCCATTTACCCCTGGAAGGGATGGCTTTGCAGCATGAGGGCTTGTGGATCCTCCAATTCCCTCCCGTCTTTTCCCGCTCGCAATATCGAACCCAAGCAGTCGGCCGAAGCTTCCTTTCTTTTGCGGTAAGGTACGGGCTCGTGCACTACGTCAATCAACGGGCCCGGCGGGGCTGTTTGGCTCAAATCTGCAGACTCGATCCCACGTCCAAGGTGGAGCTGTGCCAAGCCGTGTGGCCGCTGCTATTCGACGCCATGGAGTCCAAGGACGCCGACCCAGTCATGATCTGCACCCTGCTCCGGATGGGCGCGGACCCCAACTTCCCCACGCCCAACAGCCCGCGCGAAACTCCCCTGACCCGAGCCCTGCTCAATGCAATCCAAAGTTTCGACCACCTAGCGGGGTCTAATGACTTTCTGCATTTATTCAGCGAGGAACTGATGGCCTTACCGCTAAGAAGCTTCGCCAAATCTCCGTGGGGATGGGTTGTCTCTGCACTCATCCAGAGCGGTGGGCGGCTTAGCTACGAGTCCTTTCAGTGGGTTTTGATGAAGGTGCCGTCTGGAAAGGCAACGGGAGCCGCCGAAAAGGAACGGTGCCTTAGTGAGGCGCTCGTGAGGCTCGGTTGCTTGGCGAAAAAGTCTGGTTCCACTCTCTGGTGGCGCTAGCACAGCACTTGTCGCACTCTAGGAGTTCGATAAACAAATTCGATGATAGTGAATAGCTTTCTTTTTCTAGAATTGTGTTTTCTGTAGCCCTGCAATATATCCAAGTTACTCTAGCCGTAGAACTTGGCTCTTGACCAGATTCCGGCTCCGCTTCGGCTAATGTCTGCTAATAATACTTTAAAATTGGTGTCTTGGGTGTATGGACGTTAAATAACATCTTTAGGGCTTCAAGACAAGACTCCCAAAGAACTCGAGAAAACCAACAAGCTCGAGGACTTGACGAGACTGCGCTACACGGTCCAAGTGTTTGGGCCGGTACCTAAAAGCGGTGTCTATCCACTGTACCTCGGCATGCATGGAGACGGAGGCATAGGAAGCCAAGAAACCTTGTCCAGGACGACACAAAACAACCATGAGTCGGTGACACATGGGACTTGCACTTTACCCGGCCTCGTACGTGCTGATCGAGCGGCTCATTGAGAACAACATTCTATTCGACGCCAGGAAAGACATCAACAATCTTTCGGCGAGAATGGCGCCTGTGGATCCCAAACGCTTGTATCTTATCGGCTTCTCAGCTGGTGGTGACGCCGTGTACCGTCTCGCCACCCGTCTCGCCCAGCGTTTTGGTGCCGTCAACATGGGCGGCGACCACCCTGATGCCACCATCCAGGAGGGCCTGGACAACATCCGCGATGACAACCCCAAGAGACTCGAAAGCGTGCTACGGAATCTCGCCAACACCCGGACCTGATCCGCGGCTCCATCGCCAAGTCTGCCACGAACGGCAAGACTGAGGCGGATGGAACCATGCGGTGCTCCTCTGCTAATTCCGAGTTGGAATGGCCCATTCACCATAACAACAAGGCTAAGCAGCTTTTGACCGAGTTACAACATTGGATTGCCAGGATTGTGGATAGATAGCGGCAGGGTATGCTTTCGGTCTTGTTCTTTCCTTCTTCAGGGAGGGGTAGAATTTTAGACACTATGATAGAGGTAATAACCCTGAATTGCACCTAAATAAGATCCAGAAAACATCCCGCCCGTTTGTTGATTGTATTCCCCGGCTCTCGGAGACTAACCATTAAGCAGCCCAACCTTTTAAATTCCTGCACACCTCCATTCTCCCTGCTCATCCTTTGCAATGCCGACAAGTAAAGACCAAATCGATTACTGCCAAGATCAAGACAATCTAAGACCTCGAGCTCATCGCGCGGCTTAGGGTCCGGTTGGCCCCACCAAAGAAGAGGATTGTGTCGGTCGCCCATGTGCTTGGCATCTCCACTCGGCCTCAAACCTAGATCTGAAAGACTTGCTCGCCACATTGAGCCTCTCAGACGCAGCCTGCCGCTCTCGTGCTGCCTAATGTCTTCTCTTAGAGTAACGGCCCTAGTCCACTCCCCTCTTGACACATACGTGATCTGGCCTGTCGATGATGCCCACGACCACGAAGAAAGTGAGAGACGCACTCATCCGCTCGAAGCATCAGATTCGACCCACCAAGCAAGACATCGGTCAATCGTCTCTAGCCAGCAGCCACTGTCATAATGTCCGCCCGTAAGACCAGCGATCTTGTTGACAAGCGAGGAAATCGCAATAAGCCTATCGGAAAGGAACGTGAACTCAGCCTTGGAATAATGGCTCAGCATGTCGAACCACGCGCCAGCAAGTAGTTGATCTTTGGCACAGCTTGAAGACTGCCCGGCTTCATCAAGATGTCTTTGCCATTGCGAGTCATGGCCGAATCCCAATCGTCTTTTGTCGCTGGCGAATTGAGATTTACCTCTGGCGCAAACTCGGACGACCTACACTCGGCACATTCCCAGATGAGGCAGTCGCGGGCGAAGAAAAGACACCGCGTTGAGAAGGCTCGCTTTTGGATGCACCAGCCCCGTTGGAGGAGGGGGGGGGGTTGTCAACGCACACAGCACGGAGGGGTTGCGGTGGGTGGAGGTGCATTTCCTCTCGACGGTCGGATGTGCCACTGTAGTACAGGATTTTGACACTTCCATTGGGCGGATATTCGAGGGCTGGTCGGGATTTCAGAAAACCATCGTTGCAGTCAATGGCTCCGTTGCACCGATGGTGAAGAAGGCGTTTCCGTAGTAGTTGGCCATCTTGAGAGCCTCGGTGGCAAAGTCTGAGGCTGAGTCGTCTTTGGATTCAGCTTGGATGATGCATAGTGCGTCGACTCAGAGATAACGGACACCGAGGCTTCTTGTGATTTTTACAGCATCGCGAACGTTGGCTGGGAGAGCATCATCCTGGATCTGGAATGCCATTTGCGAATAGTTTGAGCCTGTTGTTTTTAGATTGTTGCCTTTTGAGCCCCAACAGTAACTGAGCGCAGCATAACGCTGAGGTTGAATCTTCGTCGTTTCAACAACACGGACAAATGTTGAGGCTGGTAATTCAGGTGTGGCTTCGTCACCCAGATCGAGGAGTCGAGTGGGCATTTCGGTTGGTCCTGTTTGTTGACATGCCCGATGCTGTTTGGTGCACGCTTGCGTCCATCCGTCGATTGTCGTCAACAGCGAGTTGTAAGAGCGCTTATTCTCGAATGGATCTAGTCTGGTAGTTAGTTATGGGTGCATCCATTCCCCCAAAGCCCATTTCACTTACTGTGTGTGTTCATCGTGGCATTACAAGTACTTTCCAACAGCTGGAGAAGATAGGCCGTTGCGCCACTGGGATGCCCGACACTGAGTTGTTCCAATTACCTCCTCACGTTGATAATATGACCAGCAGATCCAGATGGGCCCTTTAACTTCGTCAAGCACTGGTGCACTGTAGACCACGTGGTAGATGATACGGCACAAATCGCACTTTCCTCTTGCCAGCTCCCGAAGTTCGGCCAGGCCCGAGGTGCAATGACCCACAGAGCCCCGGACAACCAATTAGAGTGGTCCCAGTGACTGAAGTCGCTTAATTCCGGGGACACGGAACAAGAGGCTCGGGACCATGGGACCACAACATTGTTCGTAGCCATCGCAGTGCTCACGTTGTCGTATAAAGATTATCGTCCCCCCACGAGAGTAAATCGTTGTTGATTTATATCCTATCCTTTAGACTTCGAGCTGTGCACTACATTGACAGCGGCCATGAACTCTGAAATGACAGCGATATGTTTAAAATGCCGTAAGACGAGCTTTAAAGATGTTCATTTTGTTACAGGAGTCCGACAGCTTCGATAAGCCGCTGCTTCGCAAGGAAGCTGAGTCAGTGAGGGCGGTACATGCGGATGTACCTGCGTGGATTTGGCAACTGGCAGGGACTACCTACCACTGGATGTAGTGGATAGAGGCCTTCGGTTGTTTTCTACTCGATAATCACAGCTGGCAGGGACGCTGGGACTGGGTAATGCTCTTTCCTATTGTGGAACTTGACCCGACTGGCTGCTGGCCAGTCAGACTGAACGTTCAAATATTGCAGACTACCAACGAGGGACCACGTCACCACAGCGGATATCATCACCCATTGGCGCATACCCACCAATTGTCTGTCGCAGCATAGCTCCGATCTTGAAACCTAATTCCGAGAGCAGCCTCCGGCATTGTGTGAAAAGGAAGCACCTCGAAACACCCAGATCCCTGAAGCACCCCCCAACTCACATCACCCACTTCCAGCTCTCGATCGTCATTACGAAACCTGGTGAATTGCGTACCACCCCTCAGGAAAACTCTCAGGCCACCGAAATTGATGCGATAGAATTGGAATAGCTTGAATTGCAGCGTCTAGCCCAGGAAAGATACCCAGACCTATCGTTTCGTGACGCCCAAGCCCGGCTTTTCCACGATGCCTCCATCAGGTGTCCTAAGGAAGTGACCAGAATGATTGAGTCTAAGTATCCAGGTCTCATGACGCATTTAGCTATGTTCATGGATGGAGTCTCTTTTTGCACTGGGAATCCGGGATATTCGACCTTCACCAAGCTTATTGCCCAAGTCTTTTCCAAGGGCCCAGAATCAAAGGAAGCGCTCTAGACAATACTTTCACAACTGGAGACGTCCAAGAACCTTTCGTGGACCACAAACAAAACGCTTGGGAACATATCCTCAGGGCTCAAGGGGTTCAACAACCAAGCACAGAATGGCACCCCAAATTCGACGACATCAACCGCGCCGATCCCCTCGGCCCACGCTACATCGGATACAGCCACGATCTAGACAAGCTCATCGACTTCCTAGTCGGGGCCGCTCGCCCACGTCTAGGCCCCGAAGCCATATTCCACATCCGCATCCCCACCGTCATCCAAGTGGCCATCACTAAGTGTCACCTACAATTAGTGTTACGTCTACAACTGAGATCTAAGTGTGTCAGGTCTAGCTTAAAATCTAGAATAATATAAAATCTTGTATACTATATGAAAATTACTTATCATAAAGGCAGTGACAGCTCCTCCAGCGGATGACCTGTCGTCGGCCGAAACTTTGTTGATGCCCGACAAGTCAATGGTAAGCCGTCCCTGTACCGACAGAATGCGAAGGACCCACAAACCGCAGATCTTAAAACACCGCGTCCCCCCACCGTCCCTACCATCTCCACCCCAACCACTCCCATCGCCGCCTAGGGTGACAACTCCAGTGCCGTCCTTAGGCGACCCAACCTTGATTATTATCTCGTCATAAAGAATACCCCACTCCGCTTCCACCAGGACGCGCGTAGGCGTCACAGCATTCCGCTCTCTCGCGACACGCGGCTTAGCGACCAGGATCCGCTGTAGCACGGCGAGAATACATCTCCCTTTGCCGCTGTCTCCGCATCCGCACTTCACGTCGCACTCGGGCTCAGGCTTCTGCTTCTTACCCCCACCGCAGCACGTCCCTGGCATCAACCAGCGGAACTGTACCGTGTTCTTCTGCAGCTGGCCGGCCGGCGAGGCATCCCGCCCCGGCCAGCTAGGCGGGTCGTACACCAGCGAGATAACATTGAGCTCGTACTCGTCGCCTAGGCGGCGAACCTGCATCGTCAGGTCGAGCGTGTTACCCGCTAGGTCCTGGAGGGAGTAGGTGCGCGTCTCGGCGATGTTGGCGGCGGCGGGGGCGCGCCATACGGTCGGTGCTACAGAGGACGGGGCGACGGCGCCGCCGTGGGGGCCCCGCTGCCTCCGCCAATGCTGGTGTCTTTCAGTTTTAGCGTGTCCAGTCGTTGCAGCCCTTGAGGAGCGAGGCACTGGTACCGATGCTGGAGTAGTCGCACACGCCAGCGACGCCATTCATGGTGATGCCGTTGAGCGTAAACAGATAGTTCATAACGCTGATGTATTTTGACTTATTATTGACGTTGTCGATCCCTCCGTGGCCGAGCCCCAGGTTGTGCCCGAGCTCGTGCATGAAGATGCCGGCCTGGTTCATGTCCGAAGGGGTGGACGAGATAGGTGCCAGCGAGATTAGGAAATCATTGCCTCCAGAGCCCTGGCTGGCGGGCCAAGCCAAACCGCTGTTGGGGAAATTTGAGAACTGGTGGATCGAGATGCAGTAGTGGAAGATGCCAGCGCACCCTGACCTGGTGAAGCCGCTGCTTGCATTCTTCTCGTTATCGAAGGCCGTCCCGTCGTAATTGCCCGACGCATCGGTGATGCCGAAGTTGGCGACCCCGGTGATGGCCCTGGCACGACTTAGAGAGCCCCACTTCTCGCCCGTCTCAAAGTTGAGGATGCTGTGTGGTCCCGCATCCACGTGGAGACGGATGTCACGCACCCCGGCTTTGCTGGTGTACGGAGAGTTCAGAAAGGCGTCGCTGACCTGCTTGATGGCCGTTGCCGAGATGGCATGACTGTGCGTAGCGTCTTGCATAGAGTCAATATGAACCAAGATGTCGGTTTGGTCGACGCGTGCCCCCATCTTGGCCAAGCCGACAAAGACCTTGGTCCCAGTTCCATCGTCGATGAAGGTACCATTCCGCTTCCAGTCGTCAGGGATGCCATCCCGCTGAGTAGATGTTTCCTCCAGGGTCCATGTCATAGACGAGTTGTCTCTGTCCCATCGCCGGTGGAAAAGACTCTATGCCAGATCGGGTCCGAGACCGATGCACCGTAGCTGTTGCTCCCAACGAAGGGATTGTCCCAATGCAGGTGTACAGTTGCTGTCAAGTTCTCATGTTGGTATGTGGCGGTGCCTTCCGTGCCAGTACCAATACCACTCGACTCTGAGCTGAAATGGACAATTCGGTCGGGCTTAATGCGTGCAGGCGGCGAGACAGTCCAAATGCCGTGAGATAGGTTGGCGGCGGTGAGCGTGAGAACCGAGTGCGTCTGATTCTTGAAGGTCACCTCGACACTCCGAGCCGAGGCCATCTTTCGCTGTACTTTGGTTGCAGCGGTGATAACGTCGTCTAAACCGCCGAGTTGCGTTTGTTATCCTTAAAGGCAATTGGTGTGACCAGGCTTTGCTTATGTAGACCAAGGGAGCAAGTAATTAGATGAAGGATGATCTACATCAGGTAGGTTTAGGCGACCAGTGTGCAAGTTGGGGGGTTTTGAGGGGTTGACGTTGTTGGAACGAAAAGGAGTGAAGGAAAGCGCGGCTAGGTGGTGGTGGTAGAGGTCCTAAAACTGGGTCCTCGTAACTCCACCGCCATTTTAGACCCGTGGCAACTGTAGCCGAGGCAGCCTAGAACTGTGACCCCTCGCTCAGTCTAGCTCAGTCTGGCTCAGGCCAAGGCGGCAACCGCTCAGTTCCGAAGAAGGAAAGGGAAATTCATGGTGTCGATTTTAGGGTCGTGAACTTGCTGTTTCATTGCGAGCCTGCGAGCGCTGTGAGGTAGGGTTAGGGTCGAGATCCTTTGTCGCCATGGGGAAGTGGACAAATCTATCAAAGGGATGAAGTGAAAAGAGGAATGAATATGCCTACACGTATACATACAGGTACTCATTCAATTGTACTAAGGTGCATGCAGATCTGCACTTTTATATTACGAATGCTAAACTCGATGTCTGCTCTGCGGGATCTACCTCCATACAACATTTGTTCAGTTGGCCTCCCGAGGCCGTCGACCCAGTATCGCTCGCTGTGAAAGTTAGTTTTAAGTCCCCATTGCAATCTCGGTGAAACCAACATTGACAGTGGACAACACTTCTACACTTTATCATTAACCGGTAAAATGCTCTTCGAGAGTAAGCTACCTATAAATAGCCCCTTTGTCACACGCATGAATTGTGGCGCCTGTCTCCAATGGAAGTCATCCCACTCACGTGGCGACCTCGTTTCAGCGCATGTCCTTTTCCTTTTGAGCTGGACGATCGGCATCTTGCTGACAACAACAACACTCAAAAACTACGTGTGCAGCTTCAGCATACCTATTAACTGCTTCGCTGCCTCGTATCACATATCGCAACTCCCTGCAGGTAGCAATTCGAGTTTCTCGCCAGGTTGCACTCGCAACCGAATTACCGAAGATCGCCGACAGGTCGCCCAACAACGGGCCCGAATCCAGTTTCACCAGATGGATTCTCAGCCCAAGCGCCTGTCGCTCCGCTCCGTGTCCACACTCAGGTGGTCTATCAGATCCTCTCAATCAACACTCACTGCGAACTCATTGGCAGAAGAACCCTCGACCGACAAAGGCAAATCAAGATCTCCACCACCATTCGACAAATCGCGACCCTGGACAGAAAAAGACGTGTCGAGTGCCGAAGGGAAATTATCAGGCGAAAGCGCGCCTTGGGACGAACTGTTCAGGCGCCGCGCATCACCCTCTCTTCCACCCCAAGCGTCTGTACGCACGTATCGCAATGGCGGGATTGCCGTCATCGAAGGCAAGGGCAGGATCGTCGGACGGGTGGCCTCGGTGTCCCCGATTGACAAGGACGAGATATTGAGCGTTCATTGGAAATGCAAATCCGGTCCGCGTGGACGCTTGTCAGAGTATGTTGTTTCGGTGCCCAAAGACGAAGATGCTGTGAAGATTGGGGATCCCATCTTCATTATCGATGGAGCAGCAGCGGCCATGGTCGTCAGGATACGCAAGGACTACGCAGAAGTAGTAAGAGCCGCGGTGGATCTTCCCAGAATTGGAGAAGGTCTGGGTCCCTCGTACAGCATGGTCATTATTTGGAGATGCATGGGGGTGTCGGGTGCAACAAGGAATGAAGCTGGGGAAGAGGAGTACTTCGACGAGATTTCACTTCCCGCAGCCTTTAGTAGGGCTGGCTCAGAGGCAGTGTCTGACAAAAACACCAGGTTGTTCAACGTTGGACTTCTTCTCCGAGATATTCAGGAGGATGGAGCTGCAAGAGAGCGGCTCTGGGAAGCCTTTCGTTCCTTTGATCAGGGTCCTGAGGGGGGGAGCACTCAGAGGTCCAAAACCCTGTTGCCCAAGCGATGGATGAACGGAAAGACGCATGCTGCGTCGCTTGTCGACCTCCTCATGCAACATATGGATGGGATACCAGCGCTCCGGTATGCAGCAAGACACGGACTCGAAATCGCCGTCAGGTTGATACTGGCATCTGGCAATGCGCACTTTGATGGAGCAAAACGAAAGTCGCCGTTTGCTCTGGCAGCGAAGAGAGGACACTGGCCCACGGCCAGACTGTTCCTCGCGATGGAAGGCGAGGAAATTCAAAGGATGCAGCCAACAGTACTACGCTCTGGTCATGCTTGGGAGCTGGGAGACGCCGAGGAAGAAGGGCTGATTTGTGCTGTAATACAAAGTGACAGACAGACGATTGAGATACTGCTTGACATCGGCACTGTCAACTTGGATTCGCGGGACGAAGGTGGACGGACGGCATTGACATGGGCTGTGAGGATGAAGAATCATGACGCTGTTAGTCTTCTCCTTGACACGGGAAGGGCAAACCCAGGGGTCAAGGACGACTATGGACTGACACCGTTGATATGGGCAGCCCTACTCGAGGACAGCCTTTGTTCTCAGAGGCTACTCAAAGCGAAGAGGGAGAGGTCTTGGTGGCGACAGCGCCATAAGGTCCAGCCGACTTACAGGGATATGTCCGAGTATGCACTTTTTTCATAGTGGTGGGTCGATGAAAATGCAATGGTCTTTGGTTTCGGTGCAGAAAGTTCGTGCCACGACTCAGGATCAGAGCAACGCGAACACTGAATCAGATGTGCCGGTGCATCGCACCTGGAGACACCAGAATCCACTGCAGCAAAAGATGCAGAGGGGTAGAACAGAATTGCCGCCCCATTCAAAGAAGAGACACACACTAGCAAGTTCATCTATGCGGGCAGTCACCCATACCTTACTCACACACGGGCTCACATGCACACCCTCACAGACACACACTGTTTTGACACTAGGCGTCACCTACCGGGTCTTTTGTGACCTGTCATATTGACTTCTTGGCTCACATGCTTGTCTGGTGGGCGTTAGCTTGACTTGGTAAATGTCCTTGACTCGATGCAGTGGAAGCCTCTATCCGAGATAGAACAATGTCGATGTACATGTTCTCGCAGAAGCAGCTCCACCAACGCGAGACAGATCTGTCCCAAGCAAAAGACAACACCAAGGCACTTGAAGAACAGCTGGTCCGCGCCAAGAAGAGTGTTGCCACACTCCAAGGTAACCTTGCCGCGGCTAATGAGGCCATCAGCAGATGGGAGATGACATGGGCGCAGCAGGAGTCGTTCAACAAGGAAGCCTTTGCCAAACTAAACGAAGCCTTTGAGAAGGAAAGAGAGAAACGTATCGAGGTGCAGAACGACAACATCAACTTGCAGAGCGACATGATTGACTTGCAGAACGAAAAAATCGACTTGCAGAACTGCTTAGCCAGAGAGAACAAGGCACCTGTCACTTATGAGGCTACCTCGGACAAGACTTTCGAAAAGGCCCTTCGTACACTATCTCAGAGCATCTACAATCTTGCAATTTCGGTTCAGCCGCCGGGCAGCTTGTTGAACATATTTGAGGATCGAACCGGATTTCTCGGGCGGAACCAAAGCGGTGGTGATGAGGCTTGGCGCTGTTTTTTGCGCGCTGTCGCCTTCGATACGATACTCGAAGGGTTCTTCCACTGGCCTTTGGGGTTAGGCGTGTTTGGGAAGGACGGTGAAAAATTGGGTAAGCTAAATGCAAATCATTCGAACCACCCCGATTAACGTCTGTGCAGGCCTCGGAGATCAGGAGCTGCCACTTTCCGGGTGACAGAAAGACAGCAAGAGCCGAGTTCTTTGGTCTGATACTCAGAATGCTGGAGACCCCAGACCAAGGTCGCGCCACGGAAGGCGAAGGAGGTGAAGCCCTGCTGCTAAGCGTTCATGCCCTCAAGGACAATTCGGGCAGGACGGAACGGTTGTTGAACCAGAAGATGCAGAAATGTGGTGGAAGCTCACTGACCGCTCGATCGCGAAATCTGATTTCGACAATTATCCAAGATGCTGAAAGGCTAGCGCTAAGAATGGGTGCACAGAGAGCACATGTCATGTTTCGACGACCGTCACACAGAGATCTCATTACGCTGGACGAGTACTTTGGACATGATGGGGGGCACATTGCCTATTGGGACATCCATCCAGGTCGACCTAGCGTTGGAACCCTGCATGGTGAGAATCGGGGACGGAAGAGACGATCTCACGAGCATTAGGGTCATATCGAAGGGGTCAGTCATTGGATTTGTCTGATAGAGTTCTAGTCCAACACACGAAAGCAATCATCAGTTTCTGTGCCTGCAGCGCTGTCAACCCCCAGACAACGAACCCACTCGATGCATAACCGGCCGGAACGCAGCTTCCGTGCGCCTCTTACCCCCTCTCTCCCTCATGGGCGTGCAAGACGCGAGACAGGCTGGAGGCTGCAGGGCGTGGCGTTAGCGGTGATGTCCGGTGCGCATGTCTTCGGACCCAGCCCCCGCCACCAGACAAACTATCGACGGTCAGAGGCTTTCCCACGGTTTTGTTCAACCAGAGCTGAACATGCTTTCATCGGGTCTGCCGTGGCGCTGTGTGCCTCGGTTTTGCCAAACAGGCTTCATCCAATCCCAAAACCGCGGTCTGGGAGGCAGTGGGGGCATTTTGATCATGACTCCCACGCAATATTGCGGCTGTCCGGATTCAATGTCCGAGCTTTTTCTGATCGATTGGGCCGACTGAAGAGGGGTTGGCAGCGCCAAAAATGGGCTCTGAGATCCGCACCCAGTGCCAGGGACAGGAGTGACCTCCCTCCCCTGCTGATGGCGTGCACACGACAAGTAATCCTCCCTTCTTTCACGTATTCTTTGCACTCGATGGTTCCCTCCCGATATCGCTGTCATGTCGGTGTTCAATCAAAGCCTCACGCTGTCGTCACTACCGCCCAAACCCCTACTCCAGGTCGAACTCGCGGATGTGGTGTTTGTGACAATATGGCTGGTCTCGAGCCCTGCTTTCTCTTTGATATTCAGTCGCCTTCTCAGCGATTCACGTGAGAAACCGACATGGCCAGAATTCGGGAGAATACTCGCCGGCACACGGGTGCTTACCTTGTAAGTTGTAATCCTGTGTCCTGTGCTTCCATTGTGTTTTGCGACCTTCTAAATCGCCAACTTGATGGGCGGCTGACCAATCAAAAGATGGTATCTGCTCATGGCAACCGATCGTTGGATGCGTCACGATAGGGCTGTGGTTAAATACACCTACGTTGTCTTTCTTCCCTTGCGCGAGGCCCTTGGGATCATCTCAACCATCTTATTGCTATGGGGCAACTACATAGTAATTTGGAGGGGGCTTGAGGATATGATCAGCGCGCCTCTCCGCGGTGCCATGTGGTTTGGGGCTAAGTGTGGAATATTCATCCTTACACTGCTGTCCATCTTTTATCTCGTCCTGAGGTTGTCACTTGGACTCTGACATGCAATACAAGCGGGCGGCAGTGCTCGGCTGCATCAATCAGATAAGGGTCGACCTTGGCGGCTTGGGGGGCGATGCCGAGTTTGTGCCGCGCCGTCCAGCAGCTCTGCGCTTCGAGATGCGTTTCCCCTTTGGGCAAAACAGGAGGGCCGGTCATTCCCCTGCTGCCAGTTCAAGCATTACGTTGCTCAATGGTGCCAATAGACAACCTGAGATGCCGCAGAACGCCGCAGCGGAGCGGGGGCCCTCACAGGACAACGGCCAGGATCGAAACGACCCGCCACGTGGTACCGGGCCGCAGACTACACGCAATCCCCCTGCACCACGGGTCAATAACCAGCCCCCTACTGCCGGGCTGTCCTCCACGCAATAACACGCACGAACCTAGACAGCAGGACGGGGGCTTGACTGTGCGACAACGGGAACCGACTCCCGGTAACACAAGAGCACGAAGGCCCTTGAGGCTGGGGACGATGACCCTGCAACCTGCAGGCACGCCAAAGAGACTCAGTCTCACACCCCTGAGAGACAGACCGCGGTTGGCGAATGTTGAACATACACAGGCAGGTAGGGTGGCAAAGGGATCTGCGGTCCAGGCACATAATGAAACCCTGGCCCGGGGTTCATCCACGACGGGTTGGGGGCGAATGGATTACTGTTACCATCATCGGGCTGGGCAGGACCGTAGTATCCAGGCAGGTGTCGCGGTGGCCCAACACGCGCTCCACCGACAACTGGTGGCCGTGACTGGAGCAAGTGTCAGTTTGCCTCGATGAGAGTTCACCACCACATGAACACATATCTGAGTCGCGTACGTTGTTGTGGCTTGTTGCCGAAGGAAGGAGGGCTGTCGAGCGGGGTTTTGTGGCTCGAAACCACTGCCGGCACTCGCATAAGACGGAAGGTGGGCCGGCAAGGTCCCCCTTCGTCGGAGTTGTGATGGCGACGGCTCGCGAACCATTTTAATTCCAGGCCGATGTAAGTGGATTGTTGCAGTTGTGAATGAGGATGATGGTACTGATGAAATACTTCTCCAGAACGTGGGGCTGAGCTCCACCTCACGTTCGGAGAATAGGGGTTGACGAATCACGCTTGCGTTCACAATGCACATGTTCGGGATTTTGCACCCCGAATATGACTGGTGGGGATACGAGCAACCTACCTCGACCAAACTTGGCTCAATATGTTCTCCAACATGCAGTATCGTTCCGCATTCGTCGACCTTAAAGTTATTAGTAGCAGCCGAATTCATTCAAATTGCCAAACGGGCGTGTACTTGTACTCTCACCGTCCGGAACATTACCAAGATGACATTTCAAGTCTTATGCAACCGCGCCATGCAAGAGCCCACCGCTGGTTACACAACCATCACGTGGTATCGTGGGCCTCACTGCGCCTCCCCTACCCGACGTACACGCCCAACCCGATGAAGCTCACTCTTCTTCGAAGGACAAACCCCGATCAAAGCTCCACGACTACTAAATCAACCCAGACCTCATACAGACCATGGAGCAGACACCAACTCGGCTCCCTTGGCGCCCTGCGTTGCCCCGGAAGCCCAAGGGACGGCAGGCAAATGCACCGTGCAGGTTCTTTGCTCAGGGGAACTGTAGGAGTGGCCAAACATGCTCCTACAACCATGCCGCAGCTGCGGAAGTGTCAGAAACCACCAGAGAGATGGCAACAACAGTCGAGTCCCCCAAATCCCTAACTGTCAACATGGAAGATACGAGAAAACAGATTCCATGTCGCTTTTACGTCTCAGGGAACTGCCTGAAAGGTGATTCTTGCCCGTTTGCTCATGTCAACTCGAGCACGAGTGTGGAGCCTAGGGGTGATGAAGAGGTTCAAGCCCCTGATCCAGACGAGGTATGCGACTTGACATGTTCCATTTCCCTCTGGACGGGGTTTCTAACGGCGGCACCTTAGGAGAACGAGCCCGATGACAAGTCAGACACCTGGATCCGTGAGATTGGCGGCGCCGTAGTTCAGTTCGGAGATGGCGCTGTTGTTCTCAAGGCCTGCCTGCAGTCCGACTTCTCTGCTGTTCGCATCAACATGCTGCCCTCGGACAGCGACCAACCTAGCGTTTCCCAGCTCCTCAAAGACCTGGAATTCGACGTCGCCGTCGAGGAAATTCGAGTGCTGCCCATTGACGATGGGACTCGATGTGTTGCCGATGTCCGTGTTGAAGATCCCACCTTTGCAAAACGTCTTTGCAAAGCCGTTAGTTCCAAGTCTGAGATCAAGATCGATATTGTCAATGCAACACTGCCGAGAGGTTTGAACTCTCAAAGAGTTGAATGCAAGAAAGTGCATTGCTCTTGGCATCGACCATTGAAGACGGTGTGGCTGAACTTCCGATCCAAAAGAGAAGCAACAGCGGCCAATACTAGTTTCTCGGCCGGAACGTACAAGATCTGTAATGGTGTGGTCAAGAGTCACGGAGTCAAGGGCTCCTTCAATTCATTCAACTCCCAGGGCTGGACCGTGATGCTCACCGAGGTTCTCGCAGGGGCAAACAAAGAGGACGTTAGCCGCAACATCCCCTGGTCCGCCAGACCGTCTCACATCGAAATCGGAAAGCCAAGTCTCATATACGACATGGCGACTGCAAACGCCATGGTCAAATCGAAACTCATCCAAGTCGGCGCTCTTGACTGGTGGGAGGATGCAGCTACCAACGGCGGTAAGAGAGCCAAGGCTCGCGGACGATTCCGAGAAGAAGGTGTTGCAGCCAAGGCCGCATCTGACCTGAACGGATGGCAACTCCCATTCAGCACGAAGCTCCGTCTCGATGTACAGGCCATCTACTCGGCCCGGTTCAAGGTCCCGGAGCGGGTATTCAAGGTCGTGAGACCCGTGATTGATGCCCAGTCTCCATCTTGGCTTGCAAAGCACGTGTTCCTCACAAAATACGATGCGTCCCCTGTCAACGGACACCGAGTATTGAAGCTTGAGGGGGAGAACAAAGTTGCGGTTGCCGAGGCGAAGGGGGCCCTTGAGAAGATTCTTGCTGGGGAGGTGGCCATGAACGACTCCGACGCAATTTGGACCCCTGCTTTTGCGGTCAACGGTGCCATCTTCCTGAAGCTGAAACAGATTGAGGGGGAACTTGGCATAGCCATTGTGAGAAACAACAGGCGGTCTTGCCTCCACCTGTTCGGCCCGACACACAAGTGCAAGGAAGCTCTGGCAACCCTAGCCAAGATAGCCAACGAGGACACTTCAGCAACGCACTCCATCGACCTCACGGCCGAGCAACTGGCATCGGTTCGTTCAGGGGGCTTTGACCAGCTACGTCGAATCCTCGGACGCAAAGTTGCCTTCGACAGCCTCTCCACGCCAAAGCGAATTCTCATCACCGGGACGGACAACGACCGCAACATCGCCTTTGACACAATCACCAACCTTCTAGACACAACATCTGATGACCCCGAAACAACCGACACCTGCGCTATCTGTTGGACCGACGCCGAAGACCCCATCACCACCAGCTGCAAGCACACCTACTGCGCCGACTGCTTCGAGCGCTTCTGCTTCGCCGGCGCCACATCCAGCAACACTGACTTCTCGCTGCGGTGTGCAGGCGACTCCAGCAAATGCGAGAAGGAAGTCCCCCTAGCCGAGCTCCAGGAGTATTTGTCCTCTCGAGTGTTTGAGAAGATTCTCGAGGAGTCATTCAAGTCACATGTTCGCCGCCGACCAGAGGCCTTTCAGTATTGCGCCACGCCTGATTGTGATCAAGTGTATCGTGCTTCCAGCAAGGAGTTGCCGACAACTTTCACCTGTCCGAGCTGTCTGACGGCCGTTTGCACTGGTTGCCATGCCCTTCATCAGGGCATGACTTGTGCCGAGTATGTTGATGTCAAGTCAGGGGGGTATGCGGCCTTGCAGGAGGCGAAAAAGCGGCTTGGAATTAAGGACTGCCCGAAATGCAAGACCTCTATTGAGAAGACGGAGGGGTGCGATCATATGACGTGTATAGGGTGTCGGACGCATATCTGTTGGAAGTGTCTCAAGACTTTCAGAACGGGGAATGAGTGTTATGACCATTTGAACCGGGCTCATGGCAGTATTGGTGGCGTCTTTGATGCTGGATATTGAAAGGAGGAGGGAGAGAATGCAGGGTGGTACGTGAGAGTTTCGGTTTCGGAGCGGGGGAGAGAGTGGTGTACTTGACCCATGCGTAACACGAGTCTAAAGACATTTTTCTTGATAATCCCTAGTGCTATTTAGATGTTCATTTCTATCGTTCATTTGGTGCGAGCTACCAGAACTATCCCGCCAAGACATGGTATTTATTGCGACTAGGCAGGCACCAAAGGCTGGCAACGGAGTGACGGGAATGTAGAACCCGCCAGCGAGATTTGGCGTTGGCTGCCGTGTTTCCCGTGTTTCTCCAGGATAATATGAACATATCGGGCCGGTGGGGCGAGAACCTACGTCGGCTTCTTGGGAACAAGAAGGGGACTGCGGGAAGGTAGCAAACCTGTAAATGTAATCATCAATGCAACGCTTCGTTACTACATTTCTATATGACAAACATGACACCGCCAGACATGCGTCCAACATCTATACCACTGGCACTGGCATTGGGTCTGGTTTCCTTCGACTCTGCAATGGGCTTCACATCAGCTTGGTATCTTGGAACATTACGTCAGCCATCTTAGATCGTTTTGAAGGTCAGCGCAACGATAAGAGTAAGAAGAATCTAGTATTTCTTCTCTAATCTATGTGAAATTGCTGGCATTTGCCTGAAAGATACAGGAAACTGGCGAAAACCTGTATCAGCAATTACAAAAACTGCCTCCCTGCCCTGCCAAACGCCAGACTGAGAGCAGGCGAAGCCGTAACTGTAACCGTAACCGTGCTAATAACCGTAACCGTACCGGAAGAAGTAAGAATGCTAGAACTGAAAAGAGCCTTTCGTGAAATAAAACGGAGACTGTGCTGAAAATGGTAAATCGAGCCCCTTTTTTTCAGGGGCAAATGAAACGAACCCCTATTCTCACAAACCCAAAAGTTCGCACACCATGGGATGTACCAACCATCCCAGTCGCGACGCCGCTGTGATACTCATCCTCATCCTCCTCATCCTCCTCGATGTCAGCATGTTCGTCACCCTTGCCAACCCCGCCATCTTCTCCTCCTTGCTCCTCGAACACCGCCCGCATCAAGTCCAACCCCCAATATGCCACCTGCTTCCTGTTGAGTCTGTCATCTTTGCTCGTTAAGGTATAGTACACGAGATTTCTCGCTGGTCCACTGCCGACAAGCGGAAACTTCACCAGGCTGGTATTTTGACCCACACCGCTAAAAACTCCTTCGGGACTCCATGCCTTGCCCAGCACTGTAATTGGGGTATAGGTGCATGGCCGGTTCAGGGCCTTACAGGCTCGACACGTATCGGGTGTATCTTTCAGAGTTCTGCACGCCAGGTCAATTTCAATTTCACCACCTTTATTCCTAGGCCTTCCAGGCTTTCTCGCCTCGGTTCGATTAAGAGTTGTTCTTCCTGTGCGAGTTATGATGAGACATGTGTCGCATGAGAGTGGCTGTTGTCTCAGCGCTGACAAAGTGCTTCTCTCATCGGTTGAGAAGAGAGTATCTTTCATTCCTTGGGGCGGAATGCCAAGCACAGTCTGCGGCGTCAGACGTCCCTGGCTGACAGCATGAAGGAGAGTCTTTTGATTGTCGTCAAAGCGGGAACGCTCGGGACGAGGGACCTTGGTGATGGGGACCGTTTCCCATCTGAGCGTTTGGCTGAGGTGATCGATTTTGAGCAGCTTGACAGTCGGCACGCTACATCCCCAGTAGGTGAAGCTGGGGAACCCGTCACCTGGATTCGAGAGAGTTCGGCGACGCAGCATGTTCCTAAGCCCAACGACTTGGCTAAATAGATCCTCGCCATAATGGCCGGCATCCTTGATCTTGAATAACCCCCTGTTCGCCTTCTTAATAGTTATTTGGCTGGGCGTAACAGGGACCGTGTATATATTGCCAGACTGCGCATCTCGCCATTCGACCCGAATACCAAGGGAATTGCCCTGGTTGTAATTTTTGTATGGTCCAAGTATCGGGAACCCGATGTACGGGTGAGGATGAAGCGCTCCGTTGTCCATAAGTTCGAAAACTACCGTGAGGACCACGCCGCCACTGGCTTGCTTCTGGCGCGGATCTATCGAATTTATGATTCTCTCCGAGGCATCTTGGCCCAGACGGAATATGAACGGCTGCAGGCCACCTGATGTTTCAGCCGCAACAGTTCTGAACAGAAACCAGGTAACGAGATCTGGACGCTCGCCGGAACGTCCCACCGGGGCGAAACGTCTCGTGCAACGATACACCGTTTTCCCATTGCTAGAGGGGTGAGGAGGAGGGATGTGCACCGCATAGAACTTGGGAATCTGCTCGCCCGAGCCCTTGGTGGGTGTCCAGTTGGCCAAGTTCGAGTCGAGCTTCGAAGTGCCGTGGTTGAGCCAAGACTCAAATGCATCATCGGCTAGGGGCCGCCGGACCATGGCAGCAAGACGGGCATCGTATTCTTTGACCTTCTCTTCAAGGGTGCGGTAGGGGGCGCCAACGTTGACATGGTCTTTAGGGACAAGGACTGTGTGATATCCGAGTTAGTTCTCGCAAAATGAGGGCAAATATGGTCTTGGAAGGCAGAGAAGACAGAGATCGGGACTAACCTCCAAATTGTTTCCCATTCCGGAAGAAGAGGGCCCTCACATATGTGATCCGGACACTACCCGCTGATCGATCACTTCCCCGGCTTGGAACCCGTTTTCCCCAGCCACCAAACGGACAAACTTCCTGCCAGGATTCTTGGGATCGCGGTCGTAGATAGCCGGATTGAGCTTGTCGACCTTGTCGATGGTGTAGTCTTTTGCCATTTTGATAGCCTGCACCGTGGATGGCAGGTCGTTGCCCCGAGGAGCAAGACCCGTTCCCTCCATGATTGGAGAGTTTGGTGGTGTTGTCGGATCAGGAATAGATGCACAGTGCCCGGTAAGGAGAGGATGGTGATGAGCGGGAAAGAGAAAGAGCGTGAGGGGAGAGGAGGGGAGAGGAGGGTGGAATATATAGATATGGTGACCTGGCCCTTGCGGGCAGTCAGGCGTTTGCTTCGTAGTTTTTGATCCTAAGTCCCGTATCTAGAACGAACGGAGAGTCCAGGTGGAGAAAATAACCGGAAACAACCTCGTCCGAGCATCCCCGTGGGGTACCGTGACAGGTGTCCTCTAGGGCTGTCATTATCTCCGGTTTGCGGCACTGGGTACGCCAGTTGGAGACGAAACTCCCTGTTATGAGCTACTTGATGCCCATCAGAACTTACGACGATATCCCCAACCTCTTAATTACCCGAGAGCAAGCCGAGAGATATTGAAGCAAACTTGAACGTGAGCAACAAAACGTGTTACTTGGCCTTTCAGCACAAGTTCATCTGACCAGCGTCTCGTCACCGGTATCTCCGGTCATCGTCAGGCGAGTAAACTCCATTTTTTTCCGATGAGAAGCTCAGTCATAAGGTAAAATGTGGCCCCTGAATGAGAGCATGACGGGTTAGAGCTGTCAATGCCGGCCTCGGGTTGTCTCGGGTCCGAGGGAATGCCAGGGAACTGCCCAGTCTTCCCGAAGAGGCAGGCACGATGGACAGAGGTCCACCCAAGCCAGCGCAATCTGTGTCCTGCCTGTCAGTTTCCAAGGGACAGAGTGATGCGAGGTGGGTGGAAAAGGCGGGCTGTGTCATTGGAGCGAACTTCTCATCATCATCATCATCGCCAAAATGTCCGCCAACCTTCCTTCGTCAGATTGGGGCTGGGCACCAGTCCCCCCAAAGGATTATCTATTGGACCAGCTAGACATCGCCCCCGAGCCCCTTTCTGGCACTTTCGCGTGTCAATGGGAGGTCGAAGACCTCCCCGATCTCCCTGAAAACGTCCCAGAAGCGCCCCCTCCACCTCCCCTCCCAATTCCGGTCTACCGGGAAATGGATCCAGCAGCCCTGGACGGTATGCCCCTATCTTTGATACTATTATCTATCTGGCTTCATTCTTCTTTGTCCAGTCATAAATATGGATGATCTGTTTCATGTATCTCTTGAACCCACAGTCCAATCTGTTTATGTCATTTTAAGATATCCGAGCATAGGTATTCGCTACTCCTCAACTAATCAAGATGTGTAGATTCTAGTACATTTGAAGAGGTTAAGAACTTAGTCCTTCAGAAGGCCAGGGCGGTATCACTCGAGAAGAGGTGGGGAGAATTTTACGAAAACATACCCGACAACACGACAGTTGATTGGCTGGAGAAGACAGAGGAGGAGTTCGTGTGCCGGTTAAGAGAGTGTCCTAAGTTCTTAGTAAAGTTCGGGTGCAGAAGAGCTTTAGAAGTTCACGGTCGGAGCAAGGTGATACACCCCGTAAGTTCTCAGTCATTTCTCCAAGTGAGAACTCATCTATTCTAACCCAAACTTGTATAGAGAATAAGTCTGAAACGAAAGCGGTCAGAGTCAGAAGTGGAACCAGACTCTGAATCGAAACCAGAGTTCTTGCCCAACGGGGTTTGGAAATTCATCAGCCCATTGAGGCGCTCGATCCCGGAGGTCTTGGTCGGCAGCACCGTCTGCCAGCCATCCTCGAGGTTTGCCATGGCGGCAAAATGCGGTTAACTCGTGGAGTGCGTCGCGCGTGTCGTCCGAAGTCGAAAGGCAGCTAGATCAGACGGAATGGCGGCAAAGGGGCAGCGACATGGTCAACAATCGCCAAACTTCCCAATGCAAATTCTTCTCGCAACCCCTCACCACTTGTAAGCTGGGGAGAAAAAAGTCAAAATGGCGGGACTTCGAGAAGGACGATCGCACATTTCCCAAGGAGGAATCGGTTGCACCGCCGCAATGCGAACTGCGGCTGAGCAATCTTGAGAGGCGGGGAAAAGTGGTTTCAATTCTCAAGCCTCCTTTCCCTATTGGCCGGAGGGCAGCAAGATGGACGTTTGCCAAGCCTTTCGCTGTGGGATCTGAGCATGGGTTCATGATCGGTTGTCTTCGTTTGCTTCACAGGGCTGGGCGTTCGAGATCTATCTCTGTTTCAACGACAAACTTCGGGTGCCAAGTGAACCAAAGCTTCGCCTGATCGCATCAACATCTGGGGCTGCCGCCTGCGACCAGTGTGGGCCTGAGCGGGTTCAACTTGCCCCTAGCACCCAAGTGAGAACGTTTCCGGTTGGCCCGTGGAGTGGAGGCAGAAGGGAACCTCGTAGGGAAGAACCTCGTATGCATTGGGGGTCCCGTTTCCAGTTGACCCTCTGCGGGTTTGTAAAATTGGCGGTGTACGACAAGTCCATTGCGGGCATGTTTCGCACTCAAACCGTAGTTTAGGGCGCCGTGATGTCTGTCAAATTGCTCATAAGTCGGTGTGCTTGAACGAAGATACCGATGACGCCGTTGCATTTGAGTTGTTTGAGAGGGTGTGGCATGCTCAAAGGAGAACTGCGAGATCGCGAGATCTTGCCGGGCAACATCTGCAGCCCCCAAAAGCACTGAGGAATACGGAGCATGGGAGGAAAGTCCCCGCATACCAAATGCATTGTTGCTGTCTTCGGCGAGAGAAGCCCTACGCGGCAGATTGTGACTGAAATTCCACAACAGCTACGGATCCGTACACGTCTGCTCAGAGCATGTCGCCGGTGACCGGCTTGCTTCGCCAATATGAGATCCATTGATTTGTAAGACATAACACGTGCTAACAGATTTGCAGCAAAAGGCTGCGCGTTGGTGTTGGTCGCTGTCAGTCGGGAAGGGCATTCTCCTCGAAGGGCGGGGATCAGTAATCAGCCTCAACAAAGCGGCAGGCGCCGGGGCCCCACACCCTTGCCGCAACTTCTCGCAGAGGCCGACTTTGGCCGACATTGCAACTTCCGGCCTTATTCAGCGTCAGCGCAACAAATATTGCTGGGCATGCTGGGGAGGTATTTGTATTAAGGTGCATCGCTTCCCTGAAGTTCCGCCGAATTTGAGATAAACTGGCGGTGATGCTGCGCTGCCTGACGCCGGAGGTAAATCCACGTCGGATTTAACTCTCAACTGCATCAGCTCCGGCCGCGCGAGCTGGGCTCACCGTCTCAACACCCCACCCCGCCGACAGCTCGCGTCGCACGAACAGCCACTCACCAGCACCAGAGCCCCTGCCCGCGTGGACCGAGTCAGCGCCCAGCAGGCGGCCCGGGACCCAACTGGCACCGCAGCCCGCCTCCCTACCATGCGCGCATCCCCCTCCGCGTGGTTTGGAAGCGGATTCCCCAGCATCCATCGGCGGGAGTGCATCAGCTCCAATGTGCAGAGGCGTCGAACAATTCAAGAGCCCCTCGCCGCGCTGCCGCTGCGTCTTCTAGACCCTTCTCCCGTCTGTAATCAGCCCTCAATCTGACAGCCAAGCTTTGCGTCAACCCCGAGCTTGCAGCCCCAACCACTCATGCCCGCTGCCCTGACCCGCGCAACAACCGCCAACGCCGCGCCAAGCCAGCCCCCAGGTGTCTCCCCCTGAGGTCCTGAGATCCCGTGACGCCGTATGTCAACCTCAGAGCAACCTGGAGGAGCATCCGCGATGCGGTATCCCGTAGGCGATCTGGCCATTCTCAGTGCCGAGATCTACACGCCCGGTCATGGCTATGGTCGACCGTCCATGCCGAAGAAGACGCCGCCGCCGCCTTCAACCCGTGGCTCCGAGGAGGGCCCGAGGAAGCGGGCGAGAGTCCAGCCCTCCATCGACAGTGTTGAGCGTGATGATGAGGAGAAGAAAAGAGCTAGGGGGCGACCGCGCTTGGACGTAAAGGACGAGACCGCTGCCGATGTAAGTTGTCTCTGTACTAGCTATGGAATACTGATGTCCCCATCGATATGCCTCCTGCTTCCTTCTTCTTCGTGACTTAGCCTCGATGGGTAGGTTCTGACTCGTTCTCAGCGCCGGCGGACGCAAATACGTCTCGCCCAGCGGGCATACCGAAACCGGAAAGAAAACGCCATCCAAACCCTGGAGAAAAGGGTCCAGGAGCTCAAGGATGCCAACGAGGAGATGAGCAATGTATTCCTGCAGCTGCATGACTTTGCGGTCAGCACCGGTGCTCTGGATCGAATCCCCGAGTTCGGTCGACAACTCCGCCAAACGACAGAGAAGTTCCTTCTTCTCGCACGGAAGGCGAGCGAGGACGGCAGCAAAGACGACGACGCAGCTAACTTGTCGTCGGGAGACGGTCCCAAAGGCACAAAGACGTCAAACCAAGTGAATCGCGACGGGTCCAGTTCACCTGAGCCCATTGAGAGGACTCGGAACGACATTGATAACACAACGGCCAAGACACAGCCAGTGGTGTGGGGTGGATTTACCGTCACCCATGAGCCCATGAGCGAGGCCGACCTCATTGCCGACTTCTCCAACCCTTATATCCAACCATCAACGACATCCGCAATGGATTTCGAGATCATCACTCAGCCGACGTTGGAGAATGCCAGTTTCCCTTTTGGAACTGCACCGGAATTTGACTTCGGCGCATTTTCCAGCCCTACCCCTTCCCCTTTCAGCCCCCTCCCACTTCCAAAGACATACACGTCGCAGGAGGCAACCTTTGGGCGGAGGCTGCAACGATTCGCGTGCGAAAGGGCACTCATTCTCATCTCGATGCCCAACCCTCCTCCGGAGCGTTTCAACCGCGTCTTCGGCTTTTGCATGCTTATGGAGACCAAGGAGGACATCCACACACGGCTGCGGAGAACTGTCGACCGAAACATTCAGGAGAACCTATCCAACTGGCAATACCCATTTTATAACCTCGGTGGCGCCGGCACCCATTTCGGAACCGACAGTATGGGACAGCAGCGCACCGGGAACCAAGGAACAATGGACGTTCTGAAGCCTCACAACTCGGCCGGGTTCTCAACCGGTCCCTTTGGCCCTGGTATCTCCGATGTCCAGAACAACTCGCTGGACAAGGACATGCGAATGGACATGGCTGGTTTCCGCGGCGACTTCTTCGACTGCGACGAGGTCGAGCTCTACCTACGGCAACGAGGCGTCACCATCCCCCCAGGGGCGGACCACGTCACCGTCGAGGTTGACCCAACAGGTTTCGGCACCGACTCCATCTCCGCCGTCACCATCTACAACCCCACCTCTAATCTCAACTATCCCCTGGACAACAACCGTCATAGCAACACCTTTGGCCTCCTCTCCGCCCACTCTAGCAATGGCGCCAGCTCCTCCTCCTTGTCACCGGCCTCAAGCGCCGACGGCCGCGCATCCTCCATGACATCAACCTCGACACAGGCACCCTCCAACTCACAATGGACCCTGGGCTCAGCAAATAGCCTCGTCGACCCGCTCCTGAGCGGCATCTTCTCCCAGTCCACAGGCCCCTCCTACATGGGCATGACCGCAACATCCTCAGCTCCAGATTTCAGCAATCTCGACAGCAACCAGATGCACGCGTACGGCGTCTCCTCGTCGAACACGACACCGCGGCGCGAGACGGTAATGGTCGATGTAAACCTGCTGATTACGAGTACGTATCAAGCCTTGTTTTGGTGATGTGTGACTACTTGGCTAACTGTCATCTTGCAGAAATGACAGAGTTCGCAGCATGTCTTGGTCGTTCGCCGGGATTTAGGCAGTCGGATATTAATGAAGCTTTTTGGAAGGCAGCGAGGGTAATTAGTAACTAAGCGTAATGCTTATATTGGAAGTGTCGGTTTATTCGTTTACGGAATGGGGCTGGCGGGAGTTACATACCTTGGCGATACCATGGCATTTTGATGCTACGGAGTTTTTGGATATTGGATATGGAAATGAGTTACGGTAGTTATCAGCGATAGGTGTATTGTCAATGTGGTACGTACATGGAGGAAAAGATATACGACCGGCTGTCGACTGTTCTTGGACCGGATAAGACGAGATTCTTTCGATGAGAGTTGTGAGAATTTTAGATTCGCTGTGTACCGTATATACTGAGTGGTGAAACAGCCACCATCTACGGTGGTGGTGTCAACTGCTGATCCTCCTCTTCAGTGTGCAGCCGACTTATCATCTTAAGCCGGGCCTCCTTTTTCCGACGCACAACACCCCGAGGCGGAGGCCACATGCTTCGCTTCTCTTCCAGATGCCTTTGGAATTTTTCCAAACTCGCCATCGCAGCCCGCGACTCCTCGCTTTCGCCCTGGCCAGCCTCGTCTCTCGCGAGTCGCTCCTCTCTCGCCTTGAATCTCCTCTCGTGGTCCTCCCGCTTCGCCAAAGCCGTCTCCTCTTCCACGACCTCCCACAAAGCCTTGCCGCGCCCAAGCGCTTCCGTATACTGAGCAGTCAAAAAGTCTTGCAGATCCGTAAGTGTCGACTTTGCCGTCGATCTATAGCTCTCTGTATCCTGAACCGCGTTCTCACCCAGCATGTTTTCAACCAGTCTCTCCCAGTTGTCTTCCTCTATGGCATACTGAATCCCTTGATCACGCATGTACCTTGTAGCGTCCATATATGCCTGGCGGGTCAAGATCCTGTGCTTCAGCGCCCTCGATACGCTCTTGGCCTGCACGGGATGTAGCCGGAGGAAGGGGAATAGAGCCAATGCGCAGTCCAGTCTTGGCGGTTTGCGCACGCCGCCTCGGACCTCGGACAGCGGGAGGGCAGGGGCTGTGCGCTTGTAGACGGGCGGGTTGTCGCTCACGAGGGTGAGGAATGGCACAGGTGGCGGGCGCGCTGGGCGCTTGGGTGGTTTGGCGGCCTCGCGGGCATGCATGGCGCGAACCTGGCCCTGGTGATGGCGGAGGAGGGAGAGCACTTCATCGCGCACTGGCTGCGGCGGTGTCTGGGCGGCGGAGTCGAGCAGGGCGAGGAAGCGGTAGCCGTTCTTGAGGGCGGAGACAACGAGGCGATGGCTTTCTTCGGCGCGGTTGCGGCGGAAGGCGCTGCGTATGAGGGATTGGATTGGGTTGGCTGGCCCCGGGAGGAGGCCGGTCGCGATGTCATCGGGGAGCGGGACGCGGCGCCCCTGTCGGAAGAGAGCTCTGAAGAGAGAAAGGCCTTTTGGCGGAGGTGAGCAGGAGGAGATTGGGGATCTGCAATTCGGAACTTACATGCTCGACGATGCCGTGCGTCACGGCCGGGAACTAAATACGACGGCATTCATCTGGTGTGTCGGAAGCGGAGATCTTTTGGCCTCCGTTGTGTTGCTTGCTTCGACTTGAAGACTTGAAGGGCCAAGAAAGTGGATCTTCAGTCAGTCTTGGCACGTACGCGATTCAAAACGGTGACGCACGGTTTCGCGAGATCACGTGTGGCACTTTAACTTCGGACGAAAGCACTGAAGCGGGCGTCAACGAAGCGATCGAATCCCAAAACGCTCGATAATTGCTCAGTGTGTTCTCATGCATCCCACGTCCCACCGTCCACCGTAGGCCATGCTTAACCCATATTTGCCCATCTCAACACAGCCGAGCACCATCTGCACCGAAAACCCACAACGCCTGCGTCCATCCGAGATGACAAGGAAATCATCGCCGCATCGCGATGTGATGGCATAATCGCTGATCGCCTTACACCCATATTATGCATCACTTGTACATGGCGAACCTGGTTCCCTCGGGCGGCTGGGGCAACTTCTTGTGCTCCTCCATGTACCTATCCAGCTTGTCAACACTGGTCCAGGAGGGGGTATGCCTTCCTGCCACTTACTTCCGTATTGAGATCAACGCCGTCTCAAGGCTCAGAGGGTCCTCCTTCGGCCGCGGATTCTTGGCCAGTTCTGTTGCGATCCGGGTCCAGTCGCGAAGGATGGCAACGGAGTTCTTATCTACCTTGCCATCCGTGGGGTTGACGCCAGGGAGGTTGATTTGGCTGACGAAGTAAATCGTCGGCGGCTCCCTCGGGTAGTTGGGGCCGCACTCCATCTTGAGCTCGTAGATGCGGTTCTCGTGGTTGCCCTGCGCAGAGAGGGATCAGCTCGTGTGGGCAGCAGGCAGACAGTCGGGAGATAGCTTACATGCGGGGGTCCCCAGATTGTTCCTCTCCAGTTGGTCATGTAGATGTCCTCTGGGTCTTCAAGGCCGTACGAGCAGGCACCTGTGTTGGAAGCGCACCAGTCAGTCGAAATTGCCTTTGATGCGCCGTTTGTCGTTGGATGCATGCGACCAGTGGTGAGTTCTTACCAGCGCCCATGCCTTTCTCGCCCTTCTCCAGCTCGGCGAGGAGCTTGAAGTTCCGCGGTACCTGAGCGACCGCCATGATGGGTAGCTTGCTCGAGCTTCGGGTGTATCTCGGAGTGTTTTGATTGAATGTCAGATGCAGCCGGCGTTGCAGAGTAGAAGTGGACGAGGCGTTGGGTGAATGCTGGCCAGCTGAGCTGGAAATGGCCCGAACTTAGCGGGGTTCGGGCAGTGCTCAGACGCAATGGTGGGGTTGCTTCCTGGAGCCTGGGCGGTGAGGGTTCTGCCTGTCGGGTAAGCTTAGTCATGCAGGCATCCCCGCGACAGGGGTCATCTCACTGCACTGCATTCCAGACACCACTCATGTGCCACGGCGCCATTGGATTTGGGACTTGACGACACGCATCCGCATCTCTTCACCCCCTGCTCGCCCCGACCTGCAACAACTTGCAGGACCTGCGATGCATGCATAGTAAAGCCCCGTCTTTGCGACGCGACCATGACTGCCCAGCTGCTTGCATCGGAGCTTGCCAACCTCATCCAGGAAAGCAAGCGCAAGCACAATGATTTGCGCCAGGTACCGTGACCGACCTCCCGCCCTGGCTCTTAGTAGCTTTCAAGTCGGAGCTATCCGGGGCATCCACTCCACCACATGCGCTGACATCGCCGTGTAGGCCGCTGAGAAGTCGCTCGAGGAGCTGAAGAGTCTGAAGAGCCCGTCGGAGGCCCAGATTGTCGCTGGTGCGTGTCTTCGTCCTGGCCCACGCGCCTCTCCACTGAACGACGAGTTGCTTGCGCTTACACAGTGCCAGAGCTTGCTCAGCACACGAACTTCGTCAACCCCTTCATCATTGCTTGCGGAACCAAAAACGCCAAATTCACTGGCATCGCCATTGTTTGCTTGCAGCGGCTTATTGTGTCACGAGCTCTCCCGCGGACAAAGCTGAGCCAGGTCCTGGAGTCTCTCCAGCAGGCTACGTCAGCAGGCCTCGATGTCCAACTCAAGATCCTCCAAGCACTTCCACCCCTACTTTCCAATTACGCGGCCGATGTCAGAGGACAGCTGCTCGTTACGGCACTCAACATTTGCTTCATCCTGCAGTCAAGCAAAAATCCCATCGTCAATAATACGTCTGCGGCAACCCTCCAGCAACTTGTGGTATCCGTGTTCGACAAGGTAGTCACCGAGGACAGTAAGTGCGCTGAGGGTTGAAAGCGGTTTCCTGGGGTGTGGCTAACTCGGTCGGATTTGTAGAATCTGACACAGATGCCCCAGCGGTTGGCGAGGCCCCTATTCAGGATGGCACGGTTCCGCTTCGGCCCGCGGCCATGGACGCCTACAGGGTTAGTGCTCTTCTCCGGGCCGTTTACGGCGTTTAATGGGCTGTGTACTAATTGGCCAGGTCTTCCACGACATATGTCTCCTAACTGAGGGCCAGCGGCCAGAATATCTCCGATTTTCTGGGCTGCCGCAAACGTTCGGCCTGGAGCTGATAGAATCGGTACTTACGAACCACGCAGCGATCTTCTCTGCTCACCCCGAGCAGGCTAATATCCTGCGCACTAGAGTGATGCCTTTCATGATCAGCGCGTTGCGCGGGAAGCCCAATTTCGCGACAAGCGTTCGATTAGTACGAATCCTGTACACCTTGCTGCGACGTCACTTATCATTACTACCATCAGAAAGTGGAGATGCACTAGAGATATTGACCCAGCTTCTCGACCAAGATACGGCGATGTGGAAGCGAGCGTTATGTATGGAGGTATTGAGAGGTATTTTTGCAGAGCACGCCCTCCTTCGTCGTATCTTCATGCTCTACGATTCGAAACAAGGACAAAGGAATATCCTCAAGAACCTCACGGCGACATTCGTCCGAATTAGCACCGAAAAGCCTTCTGTCATTGGACTTGGACACCAGTCGACGATTCCAGTCGCGAATCCCTATGCCAGCGTCGGGGGGTCCGCGGACCAGGCAATGCTTGAAGCCAGCGGCGTCACGGGCATCATATCCGGCTCGGTTTCTGACGGACACAACACAGGGATCAGTACTCAGTGGAGTACCATGCGTGTTCCTTGCATTGACCAGCTCGACAAGACCGATGCCCCCAGCATTCCAGAGTCATATGTCTACAGCCTCACCCTGGCCTGCATCACTTCGCTGTCTGAAGGTCTGGCCAAGTTCATCCTCCCCCTTACCGTGCCTACCGAGGGACGTAAAAAACGGTCGAAGCAAGATTCCGGGCGAGATTCACCGGCGCTCGTCAGTGACGAGCATGGGGATGCAACCGGCCGAGTAACATTGGAACGAGCGTCCTCTTTTAAGCGAAATCCAGTTCCAGTCAACCCCTTGACGCTCGAGAACCACCCATTGCATGCCGAAGTCAAGGTTTGTGCCGCGTTCATCGAAGAGTGTTGGCCAGCTATACTGGCAACCTGTTCGACCTTTCTTTTTGCCGCTCTCGACTCCGAGTATTACCATGCTCTGGTCAGAGCCTTCCAGAGATTTGCCCATGTTGCCGGGTTGTTAGAGCTTACCACCCCGCGAGATGCGTTTCTCACTACGCTTGGCAAGGCAGCCGTACCCCCGAATGTCTTCACTGCTTGCCTGAATGCAGGCGCATCCCGGACATCGAGTACCCCGGCTGCGGCACCGGAGTCGGCAAACAGCATTTTCGGGAATGCTCGAGGGCTCCTTAGCGTGGACAGCCTGGTCAGTCCGTCGACACAGCTAACGGATAAGCAACGACAGCTTTCAGTAGACGGTAGTCCCGCTACCCTCAACACTCGAAACCTCCTGTGCCTCCGTGCTCTCCTGAACTTGGGCATAGCTCTTGGGCCAACACTTTCGTCATCGTGGAGCATCATCCTGGAAACCCTCCAACAAGCCGACTTTGTGTTGTTCTTGTCCGGTAAGACTGCGGGAAGGACACCCATTGCGGCAAAGGGACCAGACCACCAAGCAGAGAACGAGGCCACTTCGCTGCTGTCAAATTTTGGCAGTGAGATCCGGGCTGTTGAGACAGCGGCCTCGCGTCTTTTTGAGAGTACAGTGGATTTCCCTAACCCTGCGTTCGTTGAGGTTGTGGACGCCATCTGCAACCTTCTCGAGAAACACGCTGAACAGCCATCTGCTGAGTCCGACGGTCGACCAACATCCCCATCCTCGACAGCGACGCTTAAAGCGCCTGGAGCACATAAGAGAGTACTGAGCATATCAACGTCCGCGCTTGCCGGGCCAAACCAGGAGGACCAGTTTGCATTGGCTAAACTTGGCGATCTTGCGTCTATAAACATCGAGCGCCTTTTGTCTTATGCGCCAGAAGTCTCAGGGTGGTCACCACTGGTATCTGAGCTGATCAACACCCTTGGTTCCGCTCTGAACACGGCACCAGTCAGAGCACGTGCGGCTGAAACCCTTGTGCGCATCGTTTTGGAAGCAGCCTCCGCAGTCGCGTCTCAACCGGAGGAACCTCGCGGCCAAATACAACTTCGCCTTCTAGAAGCTCTCCGCGACTCCCTTCAACCTCTTCAATCTCCCTCACGCGAGATGTCTATCACAAGCCACGCGACCGATGTCGATATACACAGGATCATTCTTGAAGGACTCAAAAGTCTGCTAGAAAACTGCGGCGAGACGCTTGTCCAGGGCTGGGAGATCCCCTTTGACATCATCGATACCATCTTCATCCAAAAAGATTTCAGTTCTGGTGGGAAAAAGGGAACCCAGTCCAACCGGGCTTCCCTCATGACACGATCCGTCAGATTAATACGCCCCTCTTTCGCCTCTCTCCAGCTAATATGCTCCGACTTTTTGCCTTCTTTGCCAAATGCCTGCTTTCTCAACCTTGTTGATACCCTGTATAAATTCTGCACCCAAGATGACGATCTCAACGTCGCTTTGACGGTAAGCTACCTTTTTCCCGATATTTTTTGCCAGTACTGACTGGCGACGATAGACCGTTACATTTTTCTGGGCTATTTCCGATTTCCTCTCCAAGAAGAGCAGGTCGATTTCTATCACCGAAGAGATGGCGCAGGGCTCTGATGACAAAGCCCTTTCAAGACTCGCCGCGGAGCCTTCTCACGAAGGGTCTGGGGCGGCCTTGTGGATGCTTCTCCTTCTTCGACTTACCTCAGTCTCCACAGATCAAAGGCTGGAGTTGAGAAACAGTGAGCCGCGGTCTCTTAGATCCAACGGATCGATGCTAACTCTGTGCAGGCGCTATCCAGACCCTCATGCGGATAATATCTGCTTATGGTGACAGCCTCGACCCAGAAGCATGGTCTGTCTGTGTTAAGTCGGTGATTTTTAAGTTGCTCTCTTCGACAGAGGACGAGCTCCGGCTGGTTGCGGAGATGCCGGCAAAAGAGAAAGGGCAAAGCGAGTGGAACGACACTGCGATCGTCGTGATCCAGGGAGTTTCGGGATTGTTTGTTTCCTACCTGGGCACGTTATCGACACATCCAGGCTTCGCCAACATTTGGCGGGATCTACTTGGACACTTCGGAACGCTTCTTGGGGCAAAAGCTCTCGATATCAACACCGCAACATACAGTGCTGTCAGAGATATCCTTCACAGATGCGCCGAAGATAATACTGCGAGCCTTTCCAAAGAGAGCATTGAGCTTGCGTGGGAGCTTTGGGCCCAGGGAATTCCAGTGTACCAAGATGGGCAAGACGATAAGTCCACGGATAACCAGAAATGTCTTCTTGTTTGGGTTGAGACGCTATTGGAGCTGTACGGCCTGATCCAGGAAGAGTTCAACGTTGAAAGGGTCCGCCGTATGCTGACCCTGCTACGAGACGCAATGCAGCATGCGACCCCTGGGACATATTCAAGCGACACTGAGTATGTCACGCCTTTGCAGGGTCGAATTCTCGAGGTCTTCCGCATGGTCAAGACGGATCTCCAGGGCGTCCCGTCTGCCTTGATCACACAGGTGTCGGAGTTCGTGTCTTTGGCATTTACTCGCGAAGGCGCCCCAAAGGCGGCATCGGAGAAGCGAACATATGTCGCCATGTCCAAAGAGAGTATGTCTATTTTGAAGTCTCTCGTGATTAACAACGCTTTTGATGCCGACATCTACACAACGGGGGCGTTTGCTACGGCGCTGTCGGCGCTAGCCAAACCAATAACCCTTAAGTACAAGTTCAAGATCATCACCAAGTCAACACAGCCATGGCGGGAGGCAACCCAATCCGCATTGGCTGTCCTCGAAGCAGCCTTGCCTCGTATTCCCTCGCTCACTCTGCCCCGGGCTATAGTGCAAACAATATGGCAGATCGTTGTCTCGATCGCGAATGGGATCATCAGCGCGGATTGCAACGATGCGCCGTTCAGTACGAACACTTTAGAAGACCAAGAGTTTGACATCGCCTCGTTTCACAAGCTGCGCGAACTCATCATCCCGTTTCTTGGTGCCGAAGTCATCCTCGATAAGACCAGGAAGGCTTACGCCGAGGGCCTCTTTCGCATTTCAATCATCCACGCCCCTGCCCCAGCAGAAGCCTCCATCATCTACGGCAGCGGAACCGGCGATGTGGTCGGGCTAAGCGCCCTCTACAAACAACGAAATGGACGCACGGTTGACTCGCCACCATCGAAGCGAAGCCTAATGAGCGAAGTCTGCCTCGACGAGCTGTTTGCGCTGGTTGAAGCTAAGGACGAGACAGTGTCTACGCCGTCCATTCAGGTACAGCCTCCAACACCAGGTCTGCCTCCAAGCGCACCGCTCACACATGGTTCTGGGACGGAGGACGCCCATGAGCTCCATATCCGCTTAGCGAGAACGGTGGCGCCGTATCTCATTCTCCGATGTGCGCTGTCGCTGCGCGCGTATGTAGCTGACCAACCCCTGAGAGGGCGCATGCCTCAACCGTTGTCGCAGCGCAAAGAGCTGACGCGCATCTTACGCTGCCTGGTGGAGCTGCGTTCCGAGCCGGATGCCATTCCGGATACACCAAACGTAGACAGTGAAACGCGCAAGCACCTGCTCCGCCTGTATCCATTGTTGGTGAGCGGAATCCAGGCGGCAGGGACAGCCGGGGATGACAAAGTGCTCGGGCTGATCCGCGAGGCATTGGAGGTTGTTGGCGGGGAGTTGGGTGTTCAGTGAGCAGCAGTCGGCATATCTAAATCAGGACAGGAACTTTTGACTTGTTTTCTTTGCAAGCATTATAGAATACATTGAGTGGTTACAGCCATGACTATAGTCCTGTTCCGCTAACGCCGTGCTTTATTGACCGCTTGAGTGGGTTGATGTGTTCGTCTCCGACCGTAATCAATACAAAATGAAGCCTGTCTGGTATCGCAGCTTTCTGTATTCCTACAAGGTTGTACCGTCCTTCTTCCATGCATTGCCTCTTTCAACCTTTTACCAATCATTGTGACTCCGTTTTGGCCTCCTCTTGCGCCGCAGCCGGGGTCGGGGCGGACGACAACCGTCCTGCCATGGTCTTAGCCTGCGCATCCCCGACCTTGCCGTAGACGCTCAGTGCTGTAGCAATCATGCCGCCAATGTCGCCAACGTTTCCGGGAACCACCACGGCAGTGCCCTCCTTCGCCAAGCGGCCGAACGCATCGACGTACTTCTCCGCCACTGACAAGCTGACAGCGCCCTGTGCAGCATCCTTGCCCTCGTGGATCGACTTGGCGACAGCATCAATGCCTGCCGCAGTGGCCGTGGCACGTAACAGAATTGCCTCAGCCTCACCAGAAGCCTTGTTGATGGTCTCGGCGCGGACGGCCTCAGAGGCGAGAATGGCGCTCTGCTTCTGACCCTCGGCGATGTTGATGGCGCTCTGGCGCTGACCTTCGGACTCGAGGATCTCGGCGCGCTTGGATCGCTCGGCTGTAACCTGTCGGTGCATGGCCTCGACGACGGGCTTGGGCGCGTGGATATCGCGGATCTCGTAGCGCAGGCATGTCACGCCCCAGGCCTGGGCGGCCTCGTTGATGGCTTGGGTGATGTTGGTGTTGAGCGCCGCGCGCTCCTTGAGAACGTGGTCGAGCGTCAGCTGGCCGATCTCGCTGCGCATTGTCGTCTGCGCGAGCTGCGAGATGGCGTACTCGGCGTCTTCGACTCCGTAGCTAGAGGGAGGGAGGAAGAGGTTAGCTAGTGGCAATTGGAGGCGGGGAGGGGAGGGAATGAGGGCGTGTTGCGAACCTGGCCTTGTAGGCGTCGAACACGCGCGTGTACAGCACGCCGTCGAGCTCGAGCGTGACGTTGTCGGCGGTGATGGCGCTCTGGCTGGGGATCTCGAGGGCGTTTTCCTTGAGCGACTTGACGTAGGCGATGCGGTCGAGGAAGGGGATCAGGAAGGCCAGGCCCGGCTGCAGGATGCGGTTGAACTTGCCCATGCGCTCGACGATCCAGGCGGTCTGCTGGGGCACGAAGCGGATGACAGTGTTGATGGGGAGGGAATTGCTCTTTTGGAAGTACGAGGGGGGCATGCCGCCGCCAAAGCTGGGCGAGCCATGGTTAATGGAGTGGTGGAAGCTTCGACTTGCTCCAGGGGTTTGGGCTTGTGGTTTTCTGGCTTTTGCCAGCGCGAGTGTCGCGCTCGGGAGGAGGGATTTGCTGGCTGCTGACGAGAGGGCGCGGGATGATAGGCCTTGCCTTATCGCGGGTGCGAAGGCCCTTTGTGCGGTTGTGAGCGCCATGTTGTCTTCTGGTGACTGTCGATGCTTGGGGAGAGGTGGAGAATGAAGCTCGCAGAGCTCTTCCCGCCGGTACGTCAGCGCAAACCGGGTTCTTCCGTGCACAAAGTGATGGTGCGGGAAGTTCCGAAGGCGCTCGCGCACTGACCACTCTCCACAGAGGACCCAGGTGGTGCACTCACGTGTTCATGGCAACCAGTCGTTCCTACCTAACAACCATACTCTTGCCGACTCCGAGTCCCCAAAGACCATGCCGTTTCTGTTTACTGCACCGGCACCTCAAGCTTACAAGGAGCGCTTCACAGCATCTGCGATGCCCAGCCTGCGGCAAGCACAATTACGACGTTCAAGTTTTAAAAGACGTTCTTCCGAGGCAGGATCCATTGGCCCGTAGCATCCTACAAGGACCTATGACATAATTTCCTACTTGGTCTGGCAAGCCACTGCAAATTGCCAGTGAACGATTCCTGATGCCACCACTTCCCCCAGCTGGCCACTGCCTTGGGCTAGCATCGGCTTAGTGGGCTGCTCTCGCGAGTCGCCCGAGGGTTGACACCAACCGATGCACAACCCCACACCCTCGTACGGACGGGATTCAATGGAGATCAACCAGATGTGCCAGTACCCAAGCCATGATTCCTATGTAGGTACCCTGCCATATCGAAGTGTGAGTTGCCATCGCGCGCCATCATGCAGAGTGGCGGCGGCGAGCTGTGCTGACTGAAAAGATTGAGTTGGGGACTGTGAGGGACGACTTCGAAGTAGAGCCTGCCAGTGGTCATTGCAGTGCCAGTGACGGCCACGGTCACCACGGGCAGTCTGAGTTACTAGCAGCGCCCTGGCTTACCGCGGTGCAGTGCCTCAAAATCCCAAGTCCATCAGGCTTCAAGTTGCCGAACACTGGCACTTAGCAGACAACTGCCAGTGCCTGCAGATCCGAGTCTGATTCAGCGCCCTCTCAGTTCCGCTCTTTCCAAGTGATGAGATGGGCATTGCCCATTGTCCAAGAAAACCACACCACCCGCGACTTCCCCCTCCCCAGAGACCTAAATACCAGTCTTGTCCATAAAAGCAGCCTTCGGTAGCACCGGCAAGATAGAGACATTCACGCGCAAACATCTAGAATCCTACCAACACATTGTGGGTCAGATCTAGCATTCCTGGATGATCCAAACCGGGAGAAGCTTGCACACCCAGGCTGTTGCGGGAAGCGCCTGGCAATACGACGCGAAGCAAATGAGCATTGGCATCGAGACCTAGGTATGTCGGAAAGTTTCGAGTCTGGCAAAAGCAAGGGTCCCTTCAGCCAGCGTGGAAGATATGTCCTTCCTGTCAAAGCAAACCATGGTTCTCAGCGCGGATTCAAGGTCTTTCGAAATGCACTGAATGCACCTTGACAAGCTAGGCCTTGTTTCGCAATAGAATTGTGTGAGGATTCACACACGCATGTTCCGCAGAGACCGACCCGAGCTGTCTTACCAGTACTTCAAATACCCGTTTGTCCAGACGCAGCAGAAGCCCATTGCAGTCTCGAGAGTACACAGACCCGTGCCCCTTTGACTGGGAGCCACTCGTTAACTTCCTGTTCTCTCTCGGCCGCCAGCTCAATCTCCTTCCGTACAACACAAGATAACAACTGATAACCCAATCTCGCCATGGCATCTGCTTAGCCTGTGGTGGGCAGTCCATGATTGATAACCCTGCGAACAGTTGCCGGCCGCTTAAATTGGCGCATATGCACACAATCAAGGATAAACAGACTGACAGCGGCATATTGTAGCGGTGATTTGTACTAATTATCCAGCAACATCTGATAAAATTGTATACATAGGAACATCGACTTATTCGCTCCGGGCGCTACGTCTACTGCCTTGGCTATTCTATGTTACCCGGATCAAGCTTTTCACTCCCTGCGTCAAGCCGTTTCTTCACAAGTTCCCCTAGCCAAGAAACTCAACATCGAATACGGCCACCAGTGCATCATCCATCCAACATGCGCCTGCAATGCCTCCTCGCCGTGGGCCTGGCTCTCGCACAGCCAGTTATCAGTCAAATAGCCAGCATGCCCATGATGCGCTTCGAGTGCTCTCAACTGGTAATCGACCGTCTCGACCCTCTTGTCTCGCCAGGCGCCGTCCCAGCCCCTCACCTTCACCAAATCGTTGGTGGTAACTCCTTTAACGCCTCCATGGACCCAACTACCCACGACCTCCCCACCAAATCCACCTGCACCAGCTGCACCTTCTCTGACGACTTCTCCAACTACTGGACCGCTGTGCTTTTCTTCCGCGCCCGTAACGGCACCTACAAACGCGTCCCACAGTTTGTGAGCTCCGGTCTGCGTGGTAACGGTGGAATAACCGTATATTACATCCCCCCGTATGACGGAAAAACAAAAGTCACTGCCTTCAAGCCCGGTTTCCGGATGCTCGTTGGAGACGCCACCTCCCTTTCCACTCCCTCCCCAAAGAAAGACCCCAAGGTATGCCACAGATGCATGCCAAAGAGCGGCGAAGGCCAGGGCGTTGAATGCGGGGCCTCGTCAAGGTCGGATACGGTCGTGTTGCCGAGCAGTCCGTGTGCGGGGGGCATGCGCTCGGTGATTACGTTTCCGACGTGTTGGGACGGGAAAAACACGGATAGTCCCGACCATAAGGGCCATGTGGCGTATCCGACGAGCGGGACGTTTGATAATAATGGGCCGTGTCCAGCGAGTCATCCCGTGAGGATCCCGCAGGTCATGTATGAGGTTATGTGGCAGGTGGGTTTCCCCTTTAACCAAACGGTTTGTGGGTGCATCTGACAGACATAGACACAAGTCTTCAACGACAAGAGTCTCTGGCCTGAAGACAATTCTCAGCCGTTTGTGTGGAGTACTACCGATAAGCATGGGTATTCGCAGCATGGCGACTATGTCTTTGGATGGAAGGGGGATGCCCTGCAAAAGGCTCTTGACAACCGTTGCAATGGGGACGTCTGTAAGCAAATTGGGACGCAAAGTCCCGAGGAGGCTGCGAAGTGTACCATTGAGCGGGCTGTCAGGGAGGACATCGACGGGTGTAGGTTTGCCCGTGAATTCGCGTTTATCTGGCTGTTGCTGACTGTTCCCAGGGCTTCCACATCTCCCCGGTATGGCTCCTGTCGATGCGTAGTGTATGTTTTGTTTGATGAAGTGCTGTTGGCCAAGTTCGGGAAACAGAGCGCACTCCAGAACTCTCTGCACCGCAATCTCCACCCCCCGTTTAATTTTGGCCTGCCTGCCTTGTCCTTCTCGGGTTGTGTCTTTAGAAGTACCTGTCAGGGATATGCCCCGAGACATGGTTGCGTACCGGCAATGTGGACAGGAACTCATAAATCTTGGTAGTATCTGATGTGACTGCCCTGGGCAACTCGGAAGAGATATGGCATTCGTTTCCTATTTAGGTACTTGTCTAATTCCGCAATTTACCCACGTTTTCTGCAAAAGTTGAAAACCATGGCAAGACCTCGTCCGTCCAGATGGTATGTACGTCTCCCAGTCGAGAAACATCATTCCATTGTTCCACGTACGATGAGCATATTCGTTCTGTTCCGCCAAATCATATCCCTCGGCCCCCAGTTTGTAGCGCTCTCTTATCTGACACAGCTTCTCGATGGTAAGGCTCGCGGTTTGTACTAGCCTTGAAGCCGACTGTAATTTGTATGCTTCGAGGATTCCCTCGATGCAATCGCAGACTCTGAGGAGGAATCCCCGAAAAGATTGCTCATCGAGTGCTGTGAGAAGACGATCGGCTGCTTTGGTTGCTGGACTCAAGCTTCTCGGCCGGCGTCTGATGTGTGGTCCCCACCGTTAGTCGACATGTTTTCTATGCAGCCCAGGGTCCAGGGCAGTACCGTTGACTCGAGACTCCAGCTTCTCATTCTACTTGGTTTCGTCTCGGATTTGCCTAGTCTCCAGATCTCTGATTATCTCAATGAACTCCTCAGCATAGCACCGAACATTCAAGCCAAGAATAACTCCAAATTCCCTGAAGGCCCAGACAAGTCTCTGCTCTCCAAAAAATGCATCCTGCAAGTTCGAAGCATACTAGTGATACGCAAGGGGGAAGCTTCAACAACCGAGAACGAAAACCTGGGCGGCCACGTTCATTCTTGAGATTTGGAGCGTCATCTATGACCCAGTCATTAAATGGGTAAGGATCCGGCGGCGCTTGAGAAGAGGTGCTCTGGCTGAAGATGTTGGGCCGGTTTGCCCACTCCGATACGAAGGTTCTAGCTTTCTTGTTCACGGCGACGAATTGATCCCTCCATTCCGGATCCTAGCTGGATTCATCGTCCTTGTCACCGGGAAACAGATTCTAAGACTTTTGTTTGAGTAAATGTATAACCGCAATAATGACTCAAACTACCCAGCGAAGCAGAAGGATGACGTACCAGACGTTCCTGTTTGGAGGTGTAACACCGAGGGCAGACCTGTTCCCACTTTAGGTAGACTGGAAAGGAGCTGCCGGCATCCTTGCGGATCGTTACTCGTGCAAAGCGTTTATCAAACTGCGCATTGTCACAGGTAGAACTATTAAGCCGTGGCTTTGCCCACTCTTGAACCAGACGCTCAAACTCCCAGCCTTGATCAAGTGATGGTACCCCACAAAATACAAGATCTGTTGAGTGCCGACGCTCCGTAATCCGATCCCAGAACACTGCCTCGAAGTCGTCTGAAAGAGGAACGCAAAGTGCATTGATGGTACTCGGTGTTTCCTGGCTATCGTCATCTCCTGTTTCACTTTTGACGTTCCTGTTGTCCTCTGATTCTGTTCCACCGCCGTCGAACAAGGACTAAGATGACATGTTAGAGTTTTATGTAGGTAGGTAGCTTGAACCGAAAGGCTAGATTTTGTGGTTTATAGGTAAACTGTCTTTCTCACCATCAGTGTGTCAGTAACACGGAGAACGCTCCATTGTACTGTGAGATTGTAGCATATTCTCGACAGGCTTATGATACCGATAATCAATGGAATGAGCTGTCCCGTCAATGTTACATCGTATATGTAAGTGATGCTATTCTAAATGATGGTTAACACAATAGCCGCAACTGCCTAAGCTATACAGATGGTATTCGCGACCTGCAAGGTGACCGGAGAGGATAAGAACTTGGAATTACTGTTAGAAAGTTTCGCTGAATTAACATTGAACGAAATAGATCTACAGATACCAGTGTGTGCAGACCTCTAGACACCCGACGCTAGGGTTCGAACCCGGGCCTTCTTTCCGTTTCTGATGTTCCTAGGATCACTGACGGCAAGCCGAAAAGACCTTTGGATAAGTCATGGAGTTACAAGCCGAAGATACTGGAAAAAGGGGGGTGGGGATCTTCCGACAAGCAGCAGGTAAAGCAGATGGACTATGCTTCGCAACGTGAAGATGGCCATGTCAAAGACGGGAAGCAAATAGAACATAAGATTCCGGTATGACCCTGACGAGTTCTGCCGGTTTGCGTAAGACCAAAACATTGCCATTGCCATGGCCACCCAGCGCAATAAGAATCTGAGCGAACCGATATTACCTTTTTCCGTCTCGGCTGGGCTCGCATTACGAAGTAGATTGACAGACCCGAGATAAAAGCGCTCGATGTTACAGTAAAGACGAAAAAGCAGAGCACAATAAGAAGCTCGCGAGAGAGAAGGGCGGCATAAACCGCGAGCGTCGCCGATGGCTGGGCTCGGCAAAATGCTGATACTTGACCGCCAGCCTCCTGCTTCGCGAACGGAAATGTGTAAGCCGGACAAGACTCAGAGAGACTATTGAGGCCAAGGAACCAGAACCAAACGCTGTAGCCCGATACGGTCACAACGGCCAGCAACCTAAAAAGGACCCAAACAATGTCAACTTCGCCCGTGCTCTCCGTCCCCAGAGGAAGAGGATAGAGAAAATAAAGCTAAAGTATAGGTGTAGCAGGACTAGGACCTCGGCGTTTCTTATCGTAGCTCGGCTGGTGGCGTAGATGGTAGATACTGTGAGCGCGAGCAAGAAGACGGTGTTGGTTTCGAGGCTGCCCGCCACGGCCTCCTTGAGGAAGGCATTTGCGAGTATTGCGGCCAGCCACTGCAAATAAATACCAAGTCTGATTCCGAACCCGTAGAATTCAGGATTACCGCTGAACCTACAAGCTGTTTCCGGTTGAGTTGAGCTGCGGGTGGAGAATTTCGGTGCAGCCACCACGGTACAAGCGAAGGAGACGATAATCGGCAGCATAGTTGCCGAGCTAAAGCACCCGAGGACATCGTTCTGACCAGGGATCTCTTGATAGAAGTACATGCTCGTGGTCTTTGGATTTTGAAGCTGCTCTGAAGTCCAATGCACTCTGAGAAATCCCGCTATGTCAAGAGCTTATCAACTCCGCTGCCTACTTGCAGTTATTGACCGCGTTCCCTAGATGTCGCCACGGTGGTGTGGTGGTGGCCGACCACCGTGTACTGGCTGTGGACAGCTCCTTTTTTGTTCGGCCTTCCCCGCTCGACGGTGGCTTGGCGACATAGGGTGGTGTGTTTTTCTCTCAGTGCCTCTGATAGGACATCGCTGGTAGTCACCCGACCCGCAACGAGGCGGCAGTGTTCAGCTGCGGTCTTCATCGTTGCTGACTCCTTCCATCTCAACAGATGTACCCGAAAAAAGGGCGCAAAAACATCCATCTGTTCTGTTAGTATCAATTGAATTCTTGCAACCAAGTAACTGCAGTCCACAATGCTGTGTGACTGAGGCAAAAATCAAGACGTAGACAAGCAGACATCCAAATTGCTGTATCTAACTCATTCATGACTACCTATGTACAACCACTATATAGTGCAATCAAGTATCCGCCAGAATGGCCTCACTTCCCTTTTGCCCAACCATATACGTCGGCAGCACCGGGAACCCACCCGGGCTGACGGGGAACACACTGGCATCAACGACACGCAGCCCATCAACACCAAATACCTTGAACTTGCTATCCAGGACGGCACTCCTGTCCTCCTTCTTTCCAATTTTGCACGTCCCTACGGGATGATGTCCAAACGTCTGCTCGAAGATGAACTTCCTGTCCTCCTCCGGGTCCTTGCAGTACCCGTCGGCCGTGAGTCCAGCGTTGCAAGGGGGCTCGGTGGGCGTGACGGGACCGAATGGGGCAGGCAAGGTCAAGTAGTTGCGGCGCACCCAGGCGACGGCGTCGATCATGGCGCCCATATCGACGTCACCGGCGGTCGGGGACTCGTATTGGCGGATGTTGATCTCGGGCGCGACGGTGGGGTCGATGGACTTGATGCGGACGAAGCCGGCGGAGTTCTGGACTGTCATGCGCGACAAACTGCGCCACAAGCTGTCGGGGGTGTCTGCAAAGGGGAAGTTGCTTGCGGGCGGGGAGAAGCCGCGGAAGACGCCGGGTGGTCTGTGCATGGTTAGGGGAGAGGTCATTTCATGGGTAGAAAAGGGGTTGTTGACTTACGCGAAAGTGATGACATCGCGGGTGCCATCGGGGCTGTGGCCTGTCTTGATAAAAGCGCACTCGCTGTTTCCAGAGGGCGCAGTATAGGGCCCGGTTTCTTGGGTCCATTGCTGGAGGCACGGGTCACCCGGAGCGCCAAAGGTGCACTGGTCCATACCGGGGACGCTGCCAGTCGAAGTGATGTTGACGGGGCTAAGGCCGACGACAGGAAGTTCTTGGTTGTCACGAAGGTTCTCACCAACGCCGGGCAGATCCGAGATGACAGGAATTCCCAGGGACTTGAGAAGCTTGGCATCGCCGATGCCGCTGAGCTGGAGGAGCTGCGGGGTGTTGAAGGTGCCACCGCTAACGATGACCTCCTTGCGGGCATACGCAACCTTCTTCGTACCTTTGGGGGCGGTGGCTGAGTTGTATTCATGCGAGGCGCCGTATACGCCTGCGCCCTCGAGATACTCAACGCCCTTGGCCTTCGGTCCCTTGGGTCCTGGCCCGGACTCTTCGAAGATGATCTTGGTGGCCAGAGAGTTCAGCGACAGTGTAAGGCTGAACACCCTACCGAGGGTGTCCTTGACAAGATCGCGAGGGGTCCAGCGACGGCCCTTATTGTTGTGGTGCATGGGGAGACCAAACGGCTCTGTAGCCTGGTCTCTGCCAGCGCCAAGAAAATTGGCATCACGCTCCAGGTATTTGAGAGCTGTCACTTCGTCCACGGGCTTTCCAGTAAGATCCTCGGCAAACTTGGATAGAAGCGCAAGGCGACCAGGCTGGGTTGGGTAGAAATCGGAATCGCCCAGACCCGTCTCCACGAAGCCACTGAAGCCATGACCAGCCCTGGACTCATTTGGTTTCAGGTAAAGATTCTTCTCAATCTTGACGAAGATTTCCCTCATTTCCGCAGCTGACCAGGATGGATCACCAGAAAGCTGAGCAATCTTGTTCCAGTCAGCATCATTGGGCAGAACAGACGCCATAGCGTTCACAATGGCGCTTCCGCCAAGAGTTGCGCCACGTGGGTACCTGGTGTTGGCCGTTAATAAACATCGCACGGGTAGCCAACACTCAATCCTCCGGCACAGAACTTACCACACGCCCTTGAGGGTTGCACCTGCGGGAGCTTTGGCTTTGGGACCGATCCAGAACGTGCCGTCGGGCAACGTCCAGCTCAGGAGGCGATAGCGCTCCTCGACGGCGGAGTCGGTGTGGTGTTTCACAAAGAAGTGCCACTGGAGGTCGAGGGACTGCGGGTAATACAGGGCGTTGACCGTGGTGGAAAGGTCGTCGCTGGCATCCCGGCCAGCCTCGAGCAGCAGCACCGTGTGGCCTGCTATGGCGAGATTGCTGGCCACGATGCCGCCTCCCGGCCCGCTACCCACGACAATGTAGTCGTAGGTGTCATTTTTAGGCGGCGGTGCGCACAAGGCAGAGCCAAAAACGGAAGAGAGCGTGAGGACCCATACGGCCAAAAACGAACGGCTGGGGCGAGAGAGGACCATATTGGCTCAGGATGCTACAAGAGACTCGGAGATACTACCGCGCAGAACTTGTGCACTGTGGCACAGAAGGAATGATGGGGGTCGAAGGGAGTTTTGTTCCACATGTAGAGCGGAGCCGGTAGGATTTGGGACGAGATGCACCTGCCGTTGGACGCTCGCTTCACCAAGTCAGGCTGTTGCACGCTTGGCCTTGCTGAAATGACGTCCGCTTCAAGTTGAACGAGTTAATATCTTGGCTCTGGGTATTACGCTATTTTGGTACGCCGCTGTTGATTGAGGTGTCGACAGGATGTATGAGAGGGAAATCGTCTAGAGAAAGAAGAACGTGGAGGTGAGAGACGCCTTGCTTTCCCTTTCGGATCCGCTCGGTTTCGCGACTTTCTTCGGCGGATGGAATGCCGTGATCACTGGCAGTCACTAGCGCTGACATTGGGTGACATACATTGACCTAAACACCGTTAATCTCGGGGATCCTCCAGTGCCGCGTAGGCGGGATAGCGGGCTCGTATAAGTGGGACCGCGAACATAGCGGCCATATGAGTATCCGTCAGATCCACAAGGAATCCCCTTCCGCTGCAACCGTTGCAGTGATGCCGCGGCAGGCCGCAAACCTCTTACCAACAGACCCCACGAGCATGCGATATTCTACTAGTTCCAGTTACACGAAGTTGTGAAGGATTCTGCCGAGCGGTTCCTCGTACAGCTTTTAACCCCGTTTCGGCCCGCATTGCTATTCGCCGTGCCTGCCGCGCGGGCGCCGAATCTGGTAGGTCGAACACTGGCAGACGCCAAAGAAGCCTCGGGAGTTGCGCTCAACGATTGATCTTCGTCTAGGAGCTGGAATAATGCATTCAGGTGTGCTTCAAGCGCGCTTCCACATACTCAAATCGTCCTAATCGGCCGGCTCGGAGATTGCCGAAAAAATCAAGCAAACAAACGGTTTTTTTTTAATGTTCAGGAACCTGCTCTCACTCGCGGACACCAGGCTGGATCTGTCGTCGTCGGATGGGTACGATGGATGGCAGGGCAATGTGACCTGGCGTAGTGCAGAGCGCCGTGCCGTCGCAATAATTCCCTACAGACGTATCGAGAGGAGTGTGCGATGGAAGAATTTCAGGGCATGATGGAGATCATGGTGAGCAGAACTTCGGTCATGTTTCGTGTGTTTTGTGGCGTAGGTCAATCAAATGAACCGTTTCTGGCCAAAGCTCGTTGGTTTCAACCCGCTGCCAGCATCGAATCTTGATTTGCGCTGATTCATCCGATGCCACTGTCACGACTTGGAACCGAGCTCATAGGACTGTCGTGGGCCCGCCAGACCGTGGCAATGGAACCCGCCGTGCCGCTTGTCCGCGCATCATTCGTACCTAGTCACTTGACCTGTCAAGTGACTCGACGCCAGACTTGCAGCAGTTTGGCCTGTTCATCGTTGTATTCTTCCTGGGATATAATAATCGATGCCTCCTTCGCCGTATCCGGACCGGTACGCTACCAAAACGGCTACCATCTGAACGGATGCTTTATCCGCCAGCAAATCCGACCTCGACAAAAGGTCCGGTCAGGTGGGAGCCGCGGGTGGACACTTGACCTGCCTAGGACAGAGGTAGGCAGGCACCACTACGGCACATTCGGCCTCCTTTGCGAGATTATACCCCTTTGAAGGGGCTCAACCCCTTCCGAGTCTGTTTGTCAGGTCCGACGACCCAGAAAGATAACCCGCAACGAGCACATGGTTTCCCACACAAATCAGGGCAGCCTTTCGGTTGCATAGATTGTGATGCTTTGACAAACATAAAACCCGCAGCTAACAATTACCAGAAACCTGTTCAGTGTTCAGATACAGTTAGCTCACACACTCAGGGTACCTCTCTGTCTGTTGTCCACTGCCAACAATTCGGTTTTGAGGTTTGGTATCATTCGGTCATTTGAAGGTTCCAAGGCTGAGATCTCTGGGGGACTAACATAGCCGGCGATGATACTCCCTGTAAGGGACGGATATTCTCTCTGCAGCCATCAGGGGCTCGAAATTTCGAGGGCGCATCGGAGCGGGCCAGAAAAGGCCTTGGTTTTTGAGATATGAGGCTACCTAGGCCATGTGAGGGAGCACCTTGCTTGTCACATGCAGGTTCCTGTCAAGATTTCGGGTTGCCGGTGTCTCGTTCATCCCATTTTGCCTTCCAATGCTGCGCTGGTATCACCGTTTACGGAACCGCCCTAGTGATCATCGGCTTCCCCAACCAGGGACCTGCCAGCAGCGGAGAGGTCGGCGTTTTTTTCCGACCAGGACCAAATGGACATTTTCAATTTCGGGAACTGCCAGAACAATGTTCCCCACGCTGCCTACAACTTGTTCCATGGCAGTTCTGCAGGCTGCTCCTAACGCAATTCAAGTCCCGCAATTTGGCATCTTTGAGTTCCGTGCTGTTGGCGTCCACAATCGGTCTGGGAGCATCAGAGGAGCGCCACTACTCCGATTCCTTGACCTCGAGTCTCTCCATCTTTGCCTGGGCTTCCTCCATCCTCCACCGTGCGTCGGCCCAGTCTTGTGTCGCTTCTATCGCGCGCCTGTAGTCATAGTCTTCCCCCGGCCAGCTTGCCTCCCTCATAATCATCCTCTGCTGTTGTTCCTCGTTAGGCTCGCCATAGACCTCGAGCTCCTCGAGACTAAAACAGCTTGTCTCCAGCTCGGGAAGCCAGTTGAGAAGAGTCAGCTGCTCCTCGGCCATGGCGAAAAAGGTTTCAATGCGGAACGTGGGGGACGACTTCCACCATTGCATACTCCAAGCTGGCCCGCCATCATCTTCGGGGGTGGCGTCGGGTTGAGGGGCGCCTTCAGTGCGGGCCTTTCCATCGACGTTGAACCAGACGGATACCCCACGCTTGGTGTTTATGAGGATAGTGCACCCGTATCTGTAACCGCATTTTGCCAACTCAAAGATATGCGGGGGGTTAACCCCGGTCCATCACAGGATGGTCGTCGTGTATCTGTCGCGGTGGTTTACCAGTCTTCCCCAGTGTCGCGCGATAATACTGGCACACTTGAGGAAAGTTGCGGGGCTTGCAGTCGGTCTTGATGCAAGGGGGGTTATATATGAAGTGCGGGATGTGTCGGACAAGCTGGATGGCCTCTGTGCTCAGCCCCATGGGCTCGGCGAGATCAGGCGTGATTTGAGGCCAGCCGCCCTCTGGCGGATGCTCGAGCCCAACCCAACTGCCAAAAAGTCGCCCAGCGAAGTTGTAGAACTGCGTGATTGCAGTCACGGCGACGTCGTGCGAGTATGCCGTTTCCGACTCGGCGGTGGGGGCCATTTTCGAGCAGCCAGTGGTATTGGGGAATGGCACGGCAGTTTTTTGATGATTACTCAGGCTCAAAATGAAGGACTAGACTACCTAGGTAGGGGAGAAGGTAGAACCTCGGAGTTGCCATGCCGTCCCGCTTCCATCCACGCTGTTTGCGGTTTGGCAGGCAGGGAAGGAGCCTCCGCCCGGGAAGACTGCCGATTGGGCCCATCATTGCAAGGCACGAGGTGCCTTATTTCACAGGCAGACACGCGCCAGCAACTTCCGGGGCGTCCCAATCAAGCATCCACCCCTCACCACTCATCTACAAGTTACGATGAACGGGACTTGGTAAGAGAAAAAGACTCCTCGATATCAGGCGACAACCTGGATTCGCTCAACGAACGGCGTTGCTGCGGTCCGTTCCTCCCAACCTGGGGTGATGAGGGTGTCGAGCCAGGGTTGGGTGGGTAACATTCGCCCAGACAGATACCTACATGTTGGGTGGAAGGTGATTCCAATCCCGGACCCGATGAGTTCATGCTAGCTCAGTCAGACCGAGTAGTGCCGACGGAATGGCCCAAAATGATGAAAACCAAATTCTTTTCAATTAACACAGGTCCTAGTGACCTTACTTGGAGCCCAAGACCCTGCAGTGTTCGTTGGTATCCGTACCCCGGACTGTGTGGTTCCGGGGTTGCTGCTGCTGTGTGACGCACCACAAGACGGGAATTGTCAAGTCGATAGTGACGCGACAACGGTGACAAGGCAAGCCTGCAATGCTGCGTACAAGGCTCGCTTACAGGCCTCGTGACCTGTTTCATGGATATATCGCATCGGAGGCCATCAAGATTTAGGGCTAATACCATGCTGCTTCCAGGTCGCAAAGTTCGCTTGCGGGCCATAGAGATTAGCATCTGGGCATGTCAGATGTGTCAGTACCCAGGTGCGCTAGGAAGGCGCGGCGACGTTGACGGCGATGGCGCCGAGGAAGGAACAAGTGGGGGTACGGAGTTGGGAGCTCCGTCAAGAAACATGCGGATTTTTCCATTCGACGGTCATCAAATCGTGTGCGACCCAGCTAATGACTAATATTTTGTTTTCGCCTCGTTTGGAAGCCACTGCACATGGGCTGTCGTGTTTCTGGCGTCGAATTGCTGCGCAGAAGCATCCAAGGCGCCCGGGCCGTGGCCCACGACAACTGCCGGGTCGTCACCCTCCCTCACGCAGGTTGATAACGACCATGAGCCAATGGAGAGGCGAGTGAGCGAGAGGGGATCTCTCCCGCTTGGCAGTAACGGCGGGGTGGGGCCGAGTTTTAATTGCGGGGTCTAGGCGGTGGACGTCCTCGCTACGTCCTCGCTACGTGCTCGCTCTCGGCGCCATGGACGAGCCCTCCGCATTGCAATCAGCCCGGATTCCGGAAAAAGATGGGGAGCACGCCGATACGCCTGTGCCTGCCGTAGCACGCCCATGACACTACCCCCCCTAATATACACGCTGTAACACCCGATAAAACACCCTCGCCCGCCGTGTACCTAGCAGTACAGGTACCTCGCAGCGGTCGCGCGGTCGCGCACGCATCGCCAACGCTGCTGCCCTCGGAGTCGCCCGGTACAACTCGTCCACCAACGCTGCCTTCCATTCTTGTTCTCTGGGACTGACGCTTCCATGCACGCAGACAGGTCCCCGCAGCACTGCCGATGCCAGGATTCCCCGCAGTTTGTCCTGCCGTCGATCTAGGCATGATCTAAGTCGATTAACTCGAGGCCGATCGATTGGATGCTCCCCAGCGGCGGAGCGCTGTAATTGATGAGGGCCTTGATGAATATGGCTATGGGAGTTCGGCTTGCAATTCCACCTGCAATTGCGCCAGGGGTACCTCCCACCAGGATGAGCGACCTTTGCATCCGGACGCCCTCCTTCCTCGGAGCTGCATTGCGGGGGATGCTGTACCGTCGGAGGAGCAGGCATTCGTATATATATCGCGAGCCGTGAGTGTCTCTCTCGACTTGTGACACCTCCTACGTCAGGCAGCCCTTGCACCGGCCCCTTTCTGACCCCCACATCACGCTTTTTTCCATCACCGACGCGTCTTGTCTCTTTGCAACCATGAAGGCCTCATTCGTGGCTGCTCCGATGCTGGTGGCGCTTGCAACGGCCCAGGGTGTTGGCAAGTCGCAGACTGAGACGCACCCAAAGATGACATGGAAGAAGTGTACTGGCAAGGCGTCCTGCACCACAGTTAACGCCGAGGTCGTCATCGACTCTAACTGGCGCTGGCTCCACGATTCAAATAACAAGAACTGTTACGACGGTAATAAATGGACCAGCGCTTGCAGCACGGCGGCCGATTGTGCGTCAAAGTGCCAACTTGAGGGTGCCAACTATGGCACCACCTACGGCGCCTCAACAAGCGGCGACGCTCTCACCCTCAAGTTCGTAACCAAACACGAGTATGGTACTAACATTGGGTCGCGCTTCTACCTTATGAACGGTGCCACCAAGTACCAAATGTTCACCTTGATGAACAACGAGTTCACCTTCGACGTCGACCTATCCACTGTCGACTGCGGCCTTAATGCGGCTCTTTACTTTGTCGCTATGGATGAAGATGGCGGCATGGCCAAGTACTCCACCAACAAGGCCGGCGCCAAATACGGAACTGGTGTAAGTGCCCGCTGTTCCAAATAGGGGCTGTATCTGACAGGAAGACAGTACTGCGATGCTCAGTGCGCCCGCGACCTCAAGTTCGTGGGTGGCAAGGGCAACATCGAGGGCTGGAGAGCGTCCAGCAACGACCCCAACGCCGGCGTCGGTCCCATGGGCGGGTGCTGTGCGGAAATCGACATCTGGGAGTCCAATGCACACGCCTTTGCTTTCACGCCGCACGCGTGCAAGGATAACAAGTACCACGTCTGCGAGACAAGCACTTGCGGCGGCACGTATTCAGAAGATCGCTTCGCTGGCGACTGCGACGCTAACGGTTGCGACTATAACCCGTACCGCATGGGCAACAAGGAATTCTACGGCAAGGGCCTGACTGTCGACACCAGCAAGAAGTTTACCGTCGTGTCCCAGTTCGAAAAGAACAAACTCACACAGTTCTTCGTCCAGAACGGCAAGAAAATCGAGATACCCGCACCCAAGGTGGAGGGCGTTTCCGGTGAATCCAGCGCCATCACTCCGGAATTTTGCAAGTCAGCCCCCGAGGCCTTTGGTGACCGAGACCGGTTTGGGGAGGTTGGCGGCTTTGACCAGCTCAACGCCGCTCTCGCAGTTCCGATGGTCCTTGTCATGTCAATTTGGGACGATGTGAGTGTCCAAAAAAGCGAAGGAAAAACAATTGAAGCAAGCTGACAGTGACAGCACTACTCCAACATGCTCTGGCTTGACTCCACCTACCCTCCCGAGAAGGAGGGTCAGCCCGGTGGTGATCGTGGCCCTTGTCCTCAGGACTCCGGTGTCCCCTCCGAAGTCGAGGCAAACATTCCCAATGCTAAGGTCATTTGGTCTAACGTCCGATTCGGCCCCATTGGTTCAACCGTTGCCGTCTAAGACCGGCGGCGCCGAGTCATGCCAGTTCCAGCAACAAGCCTGTTCTCCTTCAGCCAGTGTCTATATTGTGTTGTTATGTACTGGGTGGTTTTATTGTGAGCGAGCGGCACCTGCAGATGATGGACCTTTCGTGCTCTCCTTACGAAAGTACATGCAACAAAAATACATCATTCTTGACCCGACAGACCCTGTTACCTGTAAGGCATGTCTACTGTGAGGGTAAAATATTGCCATGGGCTTAAATCGCATTAGAAGGCACGGCATCTGGGCCTGGGACTTCTCGGAGCTCAAACAGGCCGTTGAAGCGACGCCTGAAGTCTCTTCCCTCGTCTCAGCCCCTCTCAAACCTTGCCGCCCAGACATCCATATTCACCAAGTCCTTGATCCCCCCATCCAACTCCTCCACCGCAGCCTTCAGTGCATCCTTCATCCCAAACAACATCGCCTTAACCTTCTGACTCTCATTCAACGCATGCACACGATTATCCCAAATCGGCAACGACAGTATCTGCGACGTCTCGCGCCACGCGTACTGCTCGCCATCCGGCGTACGCACCGTCTGCCCCTTAGCAAGACGCCATCCCGCCCCTTCCACCAGCTCTGTGATCTGCCTAGGGCTCACCGCATTGTGAACAGCCTGCAGCGATGACCCCTCGGGTACATATGACCTTCTCGGCATAGCATGAGCATGCACGATGGAAACAAAAAAGTGGAAGTGACCTCAAACCAACTAGCACTTCAAGTTGTAAGTCAAGTATAAAAACCGAAAAACAGTGAACTAGCTAAGATTAGGCCCTGCCAGAAAACCAAGCCCCATTTGTACCTACATGAATGTCGGGCCCCAGTGGTAATCCGTCGTCGGCATGTCAGCCGCACAGCCGTCCGGCAACCCACCGCGCCAGAAGTGACAGGGTAGGTGGTGAGGTTCCTTTCATCCTCTGCAGCTTCATCTAGTGAGTGAGATAAACCAACGCTGATCTTACTAGCACATGGCTGGTCTGTAGGAAGCGGTAGGATTGAGGGCTACTACTCCCGATTGGGACAATATGCCGATCCGTTCGTGCCTTGGAGGATGGGGCCGAAATGTTGATTAATCCAAAGCAAAGCTGAAATTGTGCATTATGTGACGGCAGGTGGATACACCATTGTCACGGACATGACCTTTTTAGGTACCTTGAAAGTATAAAGACCAAGCGATTTCCACTCTCTCCGCTTAACTTTCTCGTCTTCTTGGTAGCCTCTTCTTGCACTATCACACCAAGATATTCATATTCGACTCCAATATCATCTGCCCATATAATCTACACTCTCTCATCTCATCTCATCATCATGAAAAACACCGCCTTCCTTGCCGTGACGCTCGGGGCCATGCACGTCGCCCTCGCTGCACCCGTTGCGGCCCCTGAGCCCGCTCCGGCCCCCGTCCCTGCTCCGGCCCCCGCTCCGGGCCCGGACCCTCTCCCTCTGCCGGAGCCCGCACCGGGACCCCTGCCCGTTCCCATGCCGGAGAATGCCGGTACATCGGGGAATTCCTACTGCACCGTTATGTAAGCGGTAGCTCTCAGGGGCAACCAGCCAAGTCAGGAGGAGTCGGGTATGTGGTAAGAGATCCCCACCTCTGTCAGGCATCTGCAGCGATGGCTAGCTGGCGAGAGAGATTAACTAACAGAATTCGTGCCAGTGGGACCCATGAGCTGGGTAGGCAACAGTGGAAGGGCGGACGGATGACTGCATATCTACTCAACTTGGTATCATGTCCATTTCAGGCTGTCTTGCTGTTAATATCATGTTCTTATCTTGGTATTTCTTGGTATTTTGGGGGATGATCAAACTAGTCGTTAACGACATAGAAATTTGAACCTGAATCCCAGTATAAAAGGAAGTAACTTTCATCGCCCTTCGGTTTGTTTCAGCACCAGACTCTTGATCCTCAAAATATTCACATTCCAGAAGTTCTTCCTGCAACAATTGCCCATATAACCACACACAAACACCGCCTCATCCCATCTCTCACCATGAAAACTCCCACCATCCTCGCCCTTCTCCTCGGCACCCTCCACATTGCCCTTGCCGCAGCGCCTAAGCCTGCCCCTGCTCCGACCCCGGCTCCGGCTCCAATCCCCGGACCTCTCTCGGCACTGGCACTTACTGTGCTGTCATGTGGTAAGTTTGTGTTTCCGCGCCCAGTTAAGGTATCAAGACACCTAACTTTACGATTAGAAGCAAATCTCACAGGGGTTGGTCATACGGCTTTTTGGAGCGGGATTTGGGACTGTGCGGGGTACTCGTTTGGTGTGTTCAATTCTGCTTGTAGTGTTCTGTTAGATATCTAGGTACCGGGTATGTTGAGGGTTGAAAGTATTGTGCTGCGCATGGCCACTCGTTTAGGTCCCCGTGTGGTGCGGCGTGCTGAGAGGAAAGATGCATGCACATGTGGCTGATTTAGATCTAATACACGTACATGGCAACCAGCAACCGGCAAGATCCTGTGTGTTTTTGACGGAGAGATCAGCTGCAGTTCCAATGCTGTACAAGTCTTCGGTACCTTTGGACTTGAGATGTAATTTCCTACCTTACCTACCCAGTGGTGTCAGAGATGCCTGTACCCGATTACCTGACCAGCCGGACTGTCAGCCCCCATGGAGCGACTAGTGCCGGCTCCGGCCCCACTCCGGCCAGCCCCCCACCTCCGGACCTTGCATTTGCCACGATGTTCATTGCTGCAACCTCTAGGTTACTAGCAGCCTCTACACTCCAAGACCTCATGCAGCACCGCGCATGCGATGCTACCCCTCTCCCCATCGCCGGCTCAAATGCTGCAATGCAAAGAGTCTCGTGAGGCACATTTGCTGCTAGCAGAACACTGCTGTCGACGTCAGCCGTCAACCACACGATTACAAACACCTTAGCTGAAGAGAGCATAGCACGCGAAGCCAAGACACATTCTACATAGGTGGGTAAGGCAGGTACCTGGAATCCCCAATCATTCCAGACATGATCACCATCATTACCACCACAAGTTTCCAGGTTCTGTGCCTTCTGCTATAAAGAACTTAGGGGAAGTGATCCCCATCATTTGATCTACCCTACCAACCCCCTCTCCGTAACTCGGCCGCCTTAATCTCCAGGAGCTCTCCATCCCTCACCAATACCAACTCAGTCATCATGAAGGCTCGAGCTCCCATCTGTCTCGCCCTCCTCCTCAGCGCAGTGCAAATCACCCTCGCCGCACCAATCCCAATGTTCACCCCGGAGCAACGTCCCCGAGGAACCTACTGTGTTACCATGTAAGCGGCCGCTCTTGTTTGACAACCTGAACTCGTCTGCTACACCATGACTGCATGGATCGCCTTAGTAACGTCTTTTTGCGTGAAGGAATAAATGGCCTGGCTTTTGCGGGTTGACAATATGAGCTGTGCTGCCTTCCTTCACTTCTTTCAGGTTGGCTTGTTTTCCTACCTGAGCTAGTTTAGTGATGCTCACCTGATTGGAGAGATGAATGGAGTCTTGTTGCAGCTGCATGAGGGTGGCTCAAGTGCTTTAGGTCGGGGTGGCGGTAAGGTTGGATAATGCCAGGCTTTCCGTATCTGTATTAGGTAGCTTGAAGCGTTTGTGTGTTCTTCAAGGCCACCTGGGATAGGAAGCTTGGACCTTCGATGTGTGAGATAGATGTAGAGCAGACGTCGAAAGTGGAGGTCGAGTTGCAATCGCCAACCAATAGTGATGTAATACAGACACACTGCTTTGTCATTGTGCTGAAACATGGAATGGAAGCGGGATTTCAGTGTTGCATCAGTGCAAAGCGGGCTGCCCCCAAACAGTCCCAAAAACGTGGAATTGATTACCGACCACTTGGCTGCAGGACTAACAGCTGCACGGAACAACCCTAGGTTGGTCCCGTCCTGGGGCCGAAAAGAAGCTGACTGTAGTGCAGTGCATGCCTAGCCGATTGGAGCACGGGATGCCGTGCAGGCAGGTACTAGTAGGTGGCTAACATGCGGATTACTGAGCAGCTTTCGCTCCAAGCCAATGAGTGGTTGGCGGGGCTGAAAGTTGAAGGACGATCGCGTACGAGCATACGAGCCAACGACTAGAAACAAGAACCGTGCTGATACACATCGAAGTGATTAGTATTCATTCCATATTGGTAGATCGAAAGCAGCTCACTTTTTGGGACCGCTTGAATTTACCAATCCAGTGAAACCATCACAGCTGCCCGGGCGTTGGCTCGGCTTGCTCAAGTTGGCATACAGCGCGATAAGGAAGGAGCGACGCCGTACGCGGGTCCAAATTCGCTCAAAACCCAGAGATGAATCGGCGATGCCACGGACGGCCATCCGAGCGGTTTTGTGTGCGTCGAGATAGGCAGATGGGTATTCTGATGCAATGCCGGCCAACATAGCTAAGAGCTCCGTATACGGCGGACGCCAGAGCGGTCCCAAGGCTGTCGTCCACACCAGAGCAGGTAACCAACAGGGAGGGAGGAAGAAGAATGCTGTTCGTGTTCGCTTGCAACGACCGGGGCCTTAGTATCGTTCAATGTTGGCGTAGTTCTAAGTCGCGGAAGACCAGGATCATCGAGGCGTTTGAGGATCAGATCGGGAACAAATTGGCGTTTATGTGACCGAAGATTTTCCTTTGTGAGTCGCCGGCACGGTTTATTTGCTCGGGCCCAGCCGGAGGAATCCGCCCTTTCGTAGATCATTCGTTTCGTGTGATACCCTCTCTAGCAGCAGCAAAAGTCCTCTTCCAAGGTAAAAAAGATAAGTGCAGCTCAAGGGGTGGGTCCAGGGTTCGACGACTCGGATGGGCGAGCAACTTTCTTGACAACAGCCAGGTAGAGTCTGTCAGTGCCTTCACGGGTATCTCGTTCCATCCTCCACCGCTGCCGTCCCCTATGTGTTGGAGTCTTTTCCATACCCTCCATGAAAGCTGCAAGCCTGCTATCGAACGTAGGCTTCTTTCTCTGCACTCCAGCCGCTCCCATCAAGTCACTTTCCCCCCCCAAGTAACCCCGCAAAAGAAGCCAACCCCGCGGGCTCCTCGAACAAGAGGGTTTTCTTGCGTAGGACCTGTTTGCCCACTAAAGTCGTAACTACCAACATCACCCCAAGCACCGAAACAATGATATACGCAACCCAGTAAACAACAACCAACCGCATCCGCACCACCTCCAGAACGCCCGACTAGAACTCCGCCCTGTTGTTTCCCAACGGAACCAGTCCCTCTCTCGCCAAGGCCATCATGTAGACCGACGTAAACACATCCGAGATGGCGTCTGCCAACACGTCTTCCCCCAGCACAGCAAAAGCCTCCTCGTCAACACCACCAGCACGCGCACCTGCCGCGCTGCGCTGAATAGCGCGGTAAAGCACAAATGCACCCAAGTCATTCGTCTTCCAGACCTTCCGGCTCGAGAACGTCTGTGAGCTCAAGAGCTTCCGCTCAAAGAGCGGCCACGCCTCCTCCCAGTCAGCCCGCGCATCACGATGCTGGCCGGCCGGGTTGAACCGCAAGACTTTTCCGTCGCCATCTGACGGGAGGGTGAAAACAGTCAAGTCGTCTTCCACGCTGCGGTAGTTAACTGCGCCGACACCACGCTTGTGTTAGCGAGCATGGTCGGCGACGTTGGTGCAAAGTAGCCGTAGATAAAAGCAGGCGGCTGTATTGTGTGGTGGGATTGCAGGTTTTGTGTTGCGTCGCACTGAGGTATGCGCCGTTAGAGTTAGAGTCGCCAGTGACGGTCATGTCTTGCTGGATAGGGCAATCCTGGTCGAGGGCCGTCACGCGAATTTTGGCTACGATGTTGGGCGGCGGGGTCTGTGAGATGATGTTGATTTGGTACTCGGGGGTAGGTCGCAGAACTGAACAGCTGAGGCTTGCGGAGTGGGCAACTGTACAAGCGGTAAGGGAGGTGGCGTTAGTGGGCAATGAAGTATCTGGGGCCGGGGAAAAGGGTCGGAAGGCGTACTGATTTCCGTCCGTCCATGGAAGGGCGCCTGCTTGGTACAGAAGGACGGCTATGGCTGTATCGATGAGGACGCGGCTGTCCATACTGCAGCCAGACTGAAGATGTTGTTGAAGTGGACGGGCATATCCTGAGGGAAGGTGGCTGTTCTGGTGACGAAAAGACCGGCCGATAGAGAGACCAGCGAAAACGACAGCCGCTGCCCGAGTATGGCCAGCCCAACAATCCAGTGATGATTCTAGAATGCGCGCCACGGTCTGCAGAGGATGAGCTGCGCTCTGTAGCAGGCCAACACGGTTTGACGTGCCGCACCACCGTTCTCCTTTGCCAGGTCGATAAATGGCTGACGATCAGATGCGCAGCTTGCAATCTCATGCCAGTAGATACCAAGCGAAGAGATGACAAGGGTGAGCAGAGACGTCCATATGAGATGTTGAGCGTTGTAGCCAAGAACATGCAAATCAGAGTTTCCGTTGATAGTAGCAAAGCCATTTTCCCGCTCCGATTGGATCAAGAGGGCGATTATTGCTGCGATGATACCGAGGGATAGGAAGTAGAAGATGCAGAGAGACCACGGCTAAATGGCAAGCGCAATCCATTCCTTCGGCTTGTTCGGAACCTGTTCATGTTGTGCAACGGATGGCTCCGTGGTCTTGATGATTTGTTCCGGGGGGCTTTCCGTAGGACTGCTAGGCAGGTCGTGTGATTTAGGGGCGCTGGCTCTTACCCCAGCTCCACTTCCTTCCGCGGCCTCGACGTCGACTGTTGAAAAGATTGGAGAAGCGGGATCGGTATTTGCCGGTGTGCTCTCCATTCCGGCTAGGTGTATAGACGTAGTAAACTTGAGGTCGGTGTCTCGGGAAGCGGAAGCGGAAGAGCAAAGTAGGGTTTTGAGGGAAAAAACCTATCAACATACTGTGAAAGGGGGTTAGCACATTCCAGTCAATATTAATATGATCTTCTGAACTCTGAGAAGGCTCTAGCGTCCCGCGGAGTTACCATTTTGTTTTCTGCGGGGCTTCCTGCTTCACAGGCCGATACGCGAATAGGCATTGCCCCGTTGATAACTGTGTCACGCAAGCTTTCGGGGTTTTGAGCATCGGATATCTTGGCATCACCGAATTTCCAATCCAAGCTGTTGTTCATAACTTGGCGTTGTGATGCCGAGACGGAGAAAGCCGAGACACAAGCCCAGAGCCTTTCAAGTTGGGAGGTGGCTGAAGGTCTGGACTGCGTCTGCCTTGCGCCTCCTTCTTGGCCTGGTGACTTGTGGATGCACTCAACAGTGTCGATTTGCCTCGGATCTTGAGAAATGCAACGCATCGATGCTTCTGTTATCTTGCCTCTCCCTTCGGTAAAGAGAGGAAGGAACCACTGGATGATGACGACCGGGTCCACTGCCCACACAGTTGGACTCAGGCCAGTACGTTTATAAGGAGAGCAGCCGAGAGTTTCAATCAAGCATCCTCACCTTGATCCAACTTTCACTTCGTCCTCCAACGTCATTGCCATTCTCCAGCAGCCATGGCACTCCCCTATTCGCACCTCTTGTCCAATCTTGAGGCCGGGATTCTCCCTCGCCAACAGGGCTTGACCCCGTGACAATGTGCTTACCAGGCACCATCACTAGCCTCCCAAACGCGATAAGCTGGGAGCGATGCAGTCTAACATCCAGGGACTTCGCGAGAAGAAGGTCACCAAACAGGAGCTTGCCAATTATATGTGCACTCAGGACTTTCTAAACGCATATGTCGGGTAGGTACATGTCCATGAGTGACCCCTCTTTTCTCTCCTCTGACTTTCAAACGGTTCAAACCGTCCATTGATGGCCCTCTGACACCTTCCAGCTACAAGAACTACCTCCGCCAGTGTATGCTCACAACTGACTTCGACGCCGGCTACGACGCCGCCATCGCCGAATGGAACGAGGGGTGCCTCCCCTTCTTTACGGCGGTACCAAACACACCACCAGTCACCCCACTCACCGCGACCCACACGCCCGACAGCTGCCAATCGGCGTACAGCCTCTGCGTCATGTGGGGCGATGCCGATACATCTTGCTCGAGTTCTCATGCGTCCTCAACGGCTGCGTATTCTTCCTGCGTCTGCCGCAGTGACGTCCTTGCGTTTGCGTCTGGGTGCGAGGTCGACGGCTCGGTGAACTGTTTTCGGAAGACCCCGGACCCCGCTACCATGTGGGGCGCCGTGTATTGCTCGGTGACGCCGGGGATTCCGTCTCCGGGTGGGACCGGTCCTGCGGTGGTGAGTTTCCACGCGAGTGAAGAAAGGATGATAGAATAAGGTAGTCAACGGGTTGCGAGATAGAGACTGACTATGGAATCAGACGTTTGCGCCCGGAGCGCCGCGGCCGGGCTCCGCGTCCCCTAGTATGACGACATCAACGTCGATGGGAAGCCGAAATGCAGGGGGGTTTCACTTTGTTATCACCATGCTGAGTATTTGGCTGGTTTTGAGTCTTTGGAATAATTGAGGTCGGGTGTAAGCGACGAGACACGTCATCTAAGTCCACGCTAATGCTTACTAGGAACCTCCTAGATCTTGTGTTCCTGCAGAGTGAGCCTTGCCTGCAACTTGGAGCTCTTTGTTCCGCGGCCGCTCCGTTCTGTGAGAATGCATTGACAGGTTTCCCAATCGCAATCTAGGTGTCTGCAATGGCCTCCACAATATATCAGCTTCCAGGGGGTGTAGCTCAGTGGTAGAGCGTTCGCTTTGCATACTCTCTTCAGTGTATGCGAAAGGCCCAGGGTTCGATCCCCTGCTCCTCCAAGGATAAGAAATCCATTCTTTTTGCTAGTTGATAGTCATCTTTGGGCGCTGGTGCTTAGACCGGCGCAAGTATGAAAACAAAAGGGCATGAGAGGAAAAGCGTCAAAGCATGAAAGTCGAATCGTTTTTTTTGGCATCGGTAATCTAAACGCGCATGCCCCGCAGCCCGTATCTACCCTGTTACCCCCCCTTCCCTGCCCTCCTTGTCTCTGAACTAGGAAAATATCCGTAGTAGCACGGTAATCCGGCCAGCTATGGTAATGATATCGGGCGAGGATGGGACATTAGCTATTATGGCAGCGGTAGCCTTTTGGCAGGAGTCTTGAGTTCCGGATATTTCTTTAAGTACTTCAGTCCTCTTTGAAAGGCCGAGGAGTCATACCGAGTTCTTCCAGCCCAGTCATATGGTATCTCGCCCAATTTGGGCGGTGTTGCCAGTCAGGTACCAGCTTTTTGAACTCGGCCGGGGTGACAATTTCAACCCTTAAACGTGTCTTGACATTGACGGAACCCCTGGTGGGACTCTCTTCCTCAGGAACTGGTGTCTGTTTCCCTTCAGGGGATCCGAAGAAGTCTTGCTTGATGATACCGCCGGGCCAGATTTCTGCCGTGGGGTGTTGTTCATCATCGCTGAGAAATCCCGGATATACTACTGCGCATACACATGACCGATCGTAACATAACTATCTAGGGTTCTATATTAATACCCACCAGTACGCTTGTTGTCCCGGGGATATACCGACCGGTCCAATCAGGCAATCCTGAGAGTTTTGGGATTCTTCAGCTGTTTTCGTTTGAAAAAAGCCCTTGCGCAACCATATCAACGTCTATCTTGCTCGATATCAAGCATTTGAGGCTTTCAACCGTTAACCCTTCGGTGCAAGGGATGGTAAATTCCACGCCGGTGAGGATTTTTACCATTACCGTGAACGAGTCGCCCTTGGGGCCCAGAACATTGGTAGGTATAATTGTCGGGAGCTCGGTCTCGGATCTGGGTAAACACACCAACATGGATGTCAAAGGTGTTCAGGCTTTCGGCATTGGACGCAGCCATGATGAAACACAACCTGCCGTTTGCACGACGACGCAACAGCTATCACCACGTTTGCTGCGCGTCTCTGGCACAGGCCTCGAGCAGGCTGTTGTGGGCTCTAGCGCAGGGAAAGAGGCAGGGATTGGCGCTGGTTCTGGTGCTGGGCAAAGAGGATGACCAAACCGTCGAAGCTCTACGCTGCCTAGCACGCACAATCCAGCGTCCATGGGAAGCTAGTCGCCTCTAGGGGGTTCGCGCTCTCCTCTTACCATGCTTATTCCTGGCTGGTTTTAGGCATTTGTTGTCGTTGGGTTGTAGAAACTTGAAGGCGAGTTGGCAACGGTCAGGCTATCATTACAAGTTTGACAGAGTATTTGAGAACAAGAACATAGGTAGGTAAACAACACTGTTGTGAAGAGGCTCGGGGACCAAAACCTAACCGGCCTAGACTGGCGGGATTGGATTTGTGTCCGCATGCCCACGAAAACCTTGTGTTGACTCAGAGTGACTGATCTGCACCACTAGCAAAAATGGAGGGCTTTTCTCCCTTCTAAAACCCCTATCCCGCACGATGCCTTCCGTTTGCACTAAAATTCTCCCAAAACGCCCAAAACTAGCAAGCGCGGTTCTCCCCTTTTCTTTCCGCCTCCCAAGGGAAACCATCACGCACCGTTTTTCCACTGGCGTGGCTAGCAAACACCGACCATATTTCACTCCCACTCCCATTACCACCAAACCATCTGCATCATTTGCAAAAAAAACATCATCGTCCGCCAGCTTTCCAGACACCAACGATATCCCACATCCCACCCAAGTCATTCCCAACAAATCACCCACTGCCACAGTCTGCTTCCGCCGTCGCGCAAAATGCACACCGCCAAAATGCCCACCACCAAGATCCAGATCCTCTCCGATCTGCACCTCGAAATGCCCACCGGCTCCTCCCTCACCTCCTACACGCGCTTCGACATCATTCCCCGCGCACCGCATCTCGCCCTCCTCGGGGACATCGGCACCGTGTCCACACAGGACCCTATCTCGGGCGACTTTGCGACCTTTCTCCGCCGGCAACTCACGCACTTCGACACGATATTCTTCATCCCGGGCAACCACGAGCCCTACGATTCCAGCTGGCACGAAGTGAACGTTTTCTTTGAGCGCTTCCAGGCCAGTCTGCCTGAGTTTCGCACGGTGATGGAGCATGCGGGTGAGGAGATCGGGGAGTTTGTGTTTCTCAACAAGGGGCGGTATGACTTTGGGGAGAGGGAGGGTGAAGAAGAGGGAGAGGGGAAGGGGGAGGAAGGGGTTACGGTGCTGGGGTGCACGTTGTTTTCGAAGATCGAGCCGAGGGAGTTTCAGCAGATGAAGCTGGGGCTGAATGATTTCCATAAGACGAAGGGGTGGTCACCAAGGCAGCATTCCGGGGCGCACAAGAGGAACTTGGAGTGGTTGAATGAGCAGGTCGGGATGCTGGAGGGGACGGGGAGGAAGGTCGTGGTGTTGACGCATCATTCGCCGACGATGGATGAGAGGGCTGTGGAGCCGAGGCACAAGGGGAGTACGTTTCAGTCCGGGTTTATGACGGATCTGAGCGCGGAGAAGTGCTGGAAGAGCAAGGATGTCAAGGTGTGGGCGTTTGGGCATACGCACTATAACTGTGACTTTGTGGACGAGTTCGGGAAGAGGGTCGTTACGAACCAGAAGGGGTATGCATTCGATGGAGAAGGGGTAGAGGGGTATGATGTGGATAAGGTGATTGAGGTGTAAGGGCAAGATGGTCGGTGTGAAGACTGGTTCATGGTTGAAACAGCGATGTGGTAATAGTGCTTAGATACCAGTAGCGATGGAATCATTGCTTGGTCTCAGCATGCTCAGCTCCCTCTTGTCCCTCGTTGATATCCTCCTCTTCCTCGTCAACCTCAGTCTTGCAAACGGCCTCCAGCCTCCATCCATCCGGATCGATCACAAAGGCAGCAAAATAGTTAGCCCCATAATGCCTCCTCACCCCGGGCGCACCGTTGTCCGATCCGCCGAATCCCACAGCCATAGCATGGAACTGCACCACAGCGTCCCGCGTCGGCGCATTGAGCGCCAGATGGAACCCAGCACCAGGCGCAGCAGCTTCGTCGCCAAACTCGAAGATGTTGAAGAGCTCGTGATCTTCATCCGGGCCGAATCCCAGCGTGCGCGTCTTCTTTTTCTTGGCGGCACCGGCATCTGGGTCCGGTGCCTTGCCGCCTTTGGTGGGGTCCTCGCTGTCATAGACTAGAGAGAGGCCGATGGGGGTAAGGACGGCCAAGTAGAAGGCCTTTGAGACGGCGTAGTCGCTCACGCCGATGGAGAGATGGCCCAGGGGGTTGAAGTGGGCCATGATTCGGATTGAGGGGTTTCGATATTGGCGGATGCGAAAAGGGGGGGCGTAGGTTGAACAGAACGAGACTGAGAGTTTCCTTTCGCTCACTCCCAATAAGAACAGTAGCCAACCTACGCTTTGTTCGCGGTGATGATACCCTAGTGGGTTGAGTGTTTGTGGACGGAGACTTTGTGGACGGAGATGTTGTCGTCGGGACGGCCATCATCCTGCTGTACAACCCCGCATCGTCTCTCCGCACCAGCTGATGCCGTGTTTCCTGATTATGCCCACTTCAGCTAGGCCCTGAGTTTGCTGCGTACAGTGATTCAGATGACAGATAAAAAAGTAATAAAAACATATAGGATTCGCTGGTCGTCACCGACCTAGCTATTAATCTAGCCTATAGTAATTATAACTGCTGGTAACAGTGGGGACGGGTAGGGGTTTGGGGATAGGATAAATGGGATTTCTATATTTGCTTTTGAATAACATTACACTTGGAATTGCACTGATTTCCTGCATCTGTCGCTATGGCTGCTGACATAACAGTGCAAAGTCGTGCATTTGGATTTTGAGTTTGGTGCTGAAGAGGTGTCGGCTGCCAGAGGCGTAACCCTGACCTGAGCTGACGCCTGCTCGTCGTTGGCGAATTATTGAAGACGTTTCGGCTACATTAATGCTCTAAGACGACAGAGACATGACCGCACTGTGAGTTAATGTGGTCACGGTAGATGCCGCATGTGCATGTGGGGTGCGCAACCAGTCGGCCCTGAACCCAGTTCATGGCGTGAGCACGCGAGGCCTGGATAGGTACTGGGGCTGACATTGCTTAGTCGTAGTCTGGGTGGGAGCGGCAATTAATAGGCTGTGCGGTTCTGCGTGTGTTGCTTGGTTTGGTTTGGCCGAAGCGAAAGGTTGCTGGGAAACGATAGGGGGGAGTCTTGACGGAGCGAGATTGAGGCCAATAAATAAGGCACTGTTGCGAGAGTAGAAATGTCTGCGCGTTGGTAGTTTGCGATTGCTCTCATTTTGCGGCGATCGGTTAAGTTTTCCATTTAGCAAAGCGGATGATAAGTCAAGAGAGAAGGAAAAGCTTTATCAATTGGCTTGCATGCTTCCCTGTCTCACTTGTTACTGTCTGTTTTATATACCTGTGTGAGTTTCAGCCCCCGAAACTTAAGAGTTGATTTATGTCGCGTCATCGGCGATGCCGCAACTTTTCGCTTCGCCTACTTCTATAGTCTCACCCGACAAACTTTTGTGTCCGAGTCCGTATTAGTCGCAAATCCTGAGCTAGGGGTGAGCCGCACTGAGGCCCGCCTGAGCCGAAATTTGCCCCGGCTATACTTACCGTGACCATAAATGGGGCGGTGTGTTGCAAGGAAACCTATACCTAATTTTGGGACACTGGCGCCCCTGCACGTAACGGTAGCTTTCCCTCGCTACGTAACTACCGTTTTCTCTTTCCCACCTGAGAAATCACTGTTACAATTACAGGTTAATTAGAACTTTGAACTGTATGCGCTTTATTAAACTATCTAATACAGGCACTGTGTTACAAAGGCAAAGCGAACTAGGAAAAAGGTATTAAGTAACTGTAACTTTATAAGATAATAAAGAGGGCTGGAGAAACAACGTTATAATCGACTGTCAGGGGACTTACAAAGCTAAGGTAGTAATGTTTTAAGTATATCTAGCTTACAAACAGCACCTTTATTAAAGACTGCAGTATCTCCTAGCCTTAAATCCAGACGTAAATGCCATTAGGAGTAAAGCTTAGAGCAGGCTTATTCTGCTAGCGCGTTCTATCTAAATATAACTAGCTGTTAAGGCTTATAAATAGTAATAATAATAAGTTAATTAGCCCTTATATAATTAAATCCTTTAATAGTGATAACATTATACACGTGTTAGGAGAAGCTGGAATCCCGATTACCCCCTAACGCTAAAGTCAACCCTAAAACTTAGTTAGATAATAGAATCGGATTTAGTATACCTAACTGCACTGCACAGTGATAGCGCACCGATTACTAAACTGGTACGGTGACGCAACAGGGAAGAAACTACAAAAAGAACTACACTTACAGAAGGTCGCAGTCAGCTTGGAAAGACGACTCCTAGACTACTAATTCTCCAATTAGAGGGATATAATGTGACGAACCTGTAAGCCGTTAGTTAAGCCGGCGTAGCCCAAGAGATCTCCCGCACCAGGGACAGTAAGGAGTACAGTGTCGCACTAGCGTGCGCACTAGGCTAGGGGTGCAAAGACCTAAAGCCCTTATAACTAGTTAGAAGGTGCTTAGTGGCCCACCTTAAGCCTTAACACTAAGCACTGCTCAGTTTACTACTTGGCAAGAATTACATGGTATATTACTAAGTAATCCTGCACTAAGTAGGGTATGAAGTACTTCTTAAGTAATTAATATAAATAGTTATCATTATGCTTATAACGGCTGTAAGGGACTTTAGTTCCTTATGTTAATATTACATTATTCATTTATATCTTACTGTTTAGACTTCCCTTTATACATTATAATAATAGTAACCTACAGTAATAGTGTACTCTTATCTAAGAGTGGTAGCTTAATAAGCCGTCTTTAGATTACTCCTTAAGCTTAACATCTTACTATATACTTTATCTTATCTTATCAAGCTCCCCTTTAAATTCTTATTAAAAGCAGGTTATTATTACGACCTGCACCCGACACAGGCCTTAAGAGGACTGGCGTGGGTTAAGACAGAACGTATGGCAGGACGCTAACAGGTAAGAGGCGTTCCGAAGACGGCTTGTTAAGCTAGCACTCTTAGATAAGGGGTTTAATGTCACTGTAGGTCGTTATCACTATAATGCACAGAGGTAAGTCTGAACAGTAGGATATAAATAAATAATTAAATACTAACGTGAGGAACCAGAGTCCCTTACAGTAGTTATAGGCATAACCATAGCTATCTATACTAACTAGCTGGGAGGTACTTTATACCTTACTTATAATATCGTAAGTGCTTATTATGCAAGCACTTTACACCGCGTAAGTGTTCTACTCGTAAGGTTTCTCCTGCTCGTAATATAAGCACTTAGCATGCTGTAAGCAGCGCCTCATTAGTCGTAAGGGCTTCAGGTCTTTACACCCCTAGCCCAGTGTACCTAGACAGTATGTACTGCCCTCCTGTACTGTTCCTTTTACGGGGAATCCATCAGGCCGCCCCGGCCCAAGTAACGGCCTATAGGGTCGTCACACAATTCCCCCTCTTTAACGTTCTTTTCCCATAAAGAACTTAAGAGGTAAACTTCTCCTTTTCACTATTTCACCATATAACGAGTATCCGGTTTCCAGGTCTTAAAACGGGAACAGAGTAAAAGTATTAACCGCCATTTAAACCTTACAGCCTACACACACGCGTTTAATAGCGAAATGTCCCCTTACTCCTTCTGTAAGTCTACCGACCCTCCACTTATTTGTTAGGTTTCGAACTGGTTTGACAGTTACAATTACTGTTTAGAGAGGTACCGGCCTTCCTAATATGACACTTTTAGTGTTAATAAAGTGAAGTTAAAGGCTCTTCTTATTAAAAAGCAGAGTCTTAACTTACAAGTTAAGTCTACTACTTAGCAGCTCCATAAGGCTATTATTAAGCTTTAAAAGGCGTTAATACGCTTAGCGCGCCTTTATAAGCAGCGGTCTCGCCTTGAGGACTGGGCTGTAAAAGCGTTTAGTTATAAAGTGGAGCTGTTAGAGTTCCAGGAAAGTAAGGAGGCCAGGCTAAACGCCCCTCCTAACAACGTGGAGTCTTTTAACTGGGGGAACTTTTTAGCGGGGTCTCTGCAGCCAGCAACTTCTTCTTAACTTAGTCCGTTACTCTTTTCTTTTAATAAACGAAAATAGCCTTTCCTAGCGCAGCGGTAGCGCACCTGCTTGTTCTTTTTTACTAACTTTTTTTTTTTTAACAGTATTTATTTTCGTGCGGAACGCGCCGGGAACTCCAGAGGAGGCCCAGCCTCCTTATTAGGTTTAAGGTCCTTACAACCCTGGCTAAGGCTTCTAATAAATGTCCTTCCGTACTTATTAAGGAGTTTCCTGCTGCTTCTCAGGCTTTGGGTCCCACGGTGGTCTTACTCTTCAGTTTGGTAATTTAAATATCAGATCTTATCTTATTTTTCTATTTCCAGAGTAAACTAGTTAGTTTACCTCCTTAAGGTTACACTAACTGGTTTAACCTTCACTTTTCATTCTTTATAGGTGGTTTTAGTTAGTTTGGATTCTTTCAGTAGAACTCTGTAATCAGGTCTAGGCAATTAAGGTTTTTAACTGGTTCCTATAAGTTACTTCCAGGGCTGTAATCTAGCCACCTAATAAGATATTCAAACGTGTTCTTTCCCTTTCACAAATTTATAACTTCCTTAACGTTATACTTATCCTTATTAGTGTTAACCTTAATCTTCTTTTCTAGGGGAACTCCCTTTAGGGTGGGTTCTAGAAGTGAGATGTGAAAAACCTTAGTCCGCACTTTTATATTAGCGGGTAAGTTTAATTTGTAATTAAAGGTGGTAACCTTCCTTTTAATTCAAAACGGTCCGTACCTTTTAAAGTTAAGCTTCTTATTAGGTCGTTTCAAATACAGGTTTTATGAAAAAAGGTAAATATAATCCCCCTTTTAAAAAGTCAGTCCCTTAACTCGTTCACCGTTATAGTAAAGTCTTTTCTTAAGCATTAATTACTCAGTTTGGTGTTTATTGGTAAACTTCTTCATTTATTCGCATGTAAACTTAAATTTGGCTTATAAGTGGTTATATAGTTTTTACATTTAGTCTGCGTAGACTGCAGCTTAAGGGGCGCTAGTAAACAGGCTTTAACGGAGCTTAGGCTCCTTACTATAATTAATAAAAAACAGTAACACACCTGTTAACTTAACTAATGTCGTGTTATAAGCTATTTATACTGTTAATAACAGTTTAAGTTAATTATCTTATTTAAAGTTAACGTAAGTTTAAAGATACGTCGTAAGTATCTAATTAACTTACTTTATTTAACTGTCCGTTTATAAGTGAAATGTTATTAAAAGCTTACTCTTCACACCTATTCTCTATATTAGTCCTTATTAGAACTTTAATATAATTAGCTTATCTTAATCTATAACGATATTATCTAGCTAAAGGTATTATAAAACTACCTTTTTCTTAAAAACATAAGCAAGTTACTCCACTGTTATATCCTTTAAAGTTAGTAGAAAGTAGGCCTATTTCGTTAACCTGTTAACTATTATAAGGATTTAGTTATAGGTAACTCTTATAACAGGGTCCCTAAACTTTAAAATCCTAGTGATAAAGTTAAGTGAGATTAAACTTTATAACACCTATAGTATAGGGAGTGGTTTAAAAAGCCCATAAGGCTTATAGTATTAATTTTACTTTTAGTAATAAATGTCGTAGTTATTAACCACTTCTTTAACTAACTTCTTTATTCCCAGGAAGGTGTACATTTACTAAACTTATATAAAAGTCTTAACTTAACTTATATATCCTTTAAATTAAGACTTATAAACCTACTAGACGTACTCCTTTCGTTTATTCGGGTTATAAATGTACAGTTTCTCTTAATACCAGAGCCTTACTCTTAATTTAGGTGTACCGTTTACACCTTCTAACAGCTATTCTAGCTAATAACCAGTTTTATTATAGTTTAGATACTTTAAGCACTTTTTACTACAGTCTTACATATACTTTAAAAAGTCTCCTAAAGGGCACTTATACTTACAGGTTCTTTTTACTAGCTTTCTTACTTAAAAGTTTTATTACTATTAATAAATGTTATACTCTGTTTATAAGTTTATATATATGTTAATAGTTTATTCCGGCGTCTAGTTACCTGATACTTATAATATATACTTTAATATGCTGTTCCTGGCCTTATTAAACATAATAACAGGGATTAGGACTGGATTAGTATCTTTATAGTCCTGTCTCTGGTTAAGAGTATTAGCTTACCTATTATCTTTTCCTTTAACGTGGTGGATTTAGAAGTGGAACGGGGCTATTAATTCTACTTATTATGCTTACTGTAGATTAAGTTCCTTTATTAAGAAGTATTAAAGGTTATTATAGTTTAAAAAGACCTAGATTAGCTTTTCTATACCGCTTAAATACAGTACCTACTTAATAAAACATTAAATAATCGCTATCAGTTCCTTATTATAAATTAGGTATTATAAGGTTAAGCTGTAGATTCCTTTTAATAAGAAGGTAACTGGGTGGCGTTTCTTATCGTCCTGGACTTAATTAAGTTCTCTACTGATTATAAACTTTAAGGAGTTAGTCTTAACTCGGAAAAGCTTTAAGAAATCGGGGAGGGCTAAGACTGGCGTTGTAATAAAGGTGTATTTAAGGTCTTTAAATACCTTTTACTATTTATCAGTCTACTTAAATAGTTTTCCCTTACCTGTAAGTTTGTGAAGTGGTTTTATAATTTTTATAAAGTACTTAATAAAATAGTGATAAAAGTTTACAAAGTTAATAAAAGCTTATAACTCTTTTTAGTTCTTTAAAGTAAGCTAGTCTTTAACTGCCTCTATCTTCTCCAGTTACATTTTAAGCTTTTTAAGGGTTACTTTAAACCTTAAATAGTTCAGTTCCTAAACGTAAAAGTGGCTCTTCTTTAAGTTTACTGTCAGTTTTACTTTTTTAAAAGCTGTTAAAACTTATCGTATATACTTTTAGTGTTCTTTTAAAGTTTCAGAATAAATTAAAATGTTATTTAAATATATAAAGATAAACCTGTTAAGAAAGGGGCGGAGAACACTATTAATAAGGCCTTAAAAGGTTACAGGGGCGTTTATTAATCCTATTAGCATAACATAATACTAGTAATACCTGTTATAAGTTTAAAAAGCCGTTTTATACTGATCCTTCTCTTTTACTCTAACGTAATTAAATCCTATAGGGAAATTAAAACTGGAGAACCAGTTCGCCTTAATAATCCGTTCTCACATCTTTATAATAAGTGGTAATAAGTAGCGATTCTTAATTATATCCTTATTTAACGTTTAGTAATTAATAACTATATATAGCTTACTATCTCCCTTTCTTAGGACGAACAGCACTAAGTACCCTGCCAGGGACTAGGACTTTATAATAAACCTGTTTTTTAGGTTCTTATTAACATACTCCTGTAAGGCTTTAGCTTATTAGGGGTTTAAATAGTAAGGCTGGAAATTACAGAGCTTCGCTCCCGGTTTTAGCTTAATTTTGTAATCTTATAATCTGTGGTCTGGTAATTACAGTATCTTTTTTTAAAACAGGGTAAACTTCCTGTATTTAATAAGTACCTTAAATAAGTTAATTTCTTCACTTATCTGTAGATTAGCTTCTTACTTCTTTCCACTTTTTAAATTATTATTTAAGTAATATAGTAAACCTTTTAATCCTTTAACTATTTTAATAAACTTAACCTAAACCGTGCTTAGTTTTAAGGGTTTAGCGTGCTTTTAAATACTTTATATATCTTTAAAGCGGTTCGGAGCCTTCTTAGCTTACTTTAAACAGTAATTACAGTTAAGGGACTTACTGAAGGTAAGGTGGCCACTCCTCTAGTTAATCACAGGGTTATACTTTTCTAGCTAAGGTAAACTTAGGATTATGTTATATCTTATAACTAATATAACGTTAAAATCCACTTATTATTCGTCCCTATCTATTTTAATTAGGAGTAGCAAATAGTGGGTGATTTTACCGTTATTATATTAATATAAGCCTCCTTCTCTATTTTAAATAGGAATAACCTTTTTATACTTTTTATTAGGGAGTTTCCTTCAGTTAACTAATAAGGGGTGTACTAGGTTAAAAGCACTCCCACTATTAATCACTACTCTTACCTTAAATAACCTCCCTCTTTTATCTATTATATTAACATTAACGGAATAATACTTATACTTTTTTAACATTTAAGTTATAATAACTATTTATCTTTAAAGTCTTATTTAACCTAACCTTTAAATACCTCTCCTTCTTCTTAAGGTTTTTACCAACTAGTAAACTATTAGTTTCCGGCCCTTTTAAAGGGCCTGTAACCTTTTCCTAATTCCTTTTGGAAAAATAGGCAGCTTTAATAAACCTGGTGGTTAACCTTTCTTAAGTTCTTACACCTTAGCGTCTAGTTAACTTTAAACAGTATAATGTTCCTAAAGTCCTTAATAAGTTAATAATATACTTTACAGGCTTAAATCACAGTAATATCTTTTTACTCTTAAATCCGTTAATAATCTTCCTATTTCTACTATTCCCTGGCTTTTCCATTAAAATGTAGTAAATATATTATAACTAAGCAGTTATTAAATACCCCTCCTTATTAGCATATAATAAGGGCCTAGTTAACTATAGTAACCTTCCGCTTATTACCAGATTCCCTTATTAGGGAGTAAGAAACTTAGTAATAAGCCAGTTCCAACTCTACTCTTATAACGGTATAATCCTATCTTCGTGCGTTAAAAAAGTGGTTATAAAGGGCCTTAAGTCCGTAATATCAGTTAAGAGTATAGTTATTATACATGTAATTAATTTATAGTATATCTTTGTGGTTAGGGTGGTTAATGTTAACTATGGGTATTACAGTTATAAAGTATAGAACGGGAGAAGTAATACCTTATTCTTTTTCTTCTTCCATTTACCTTTATATACGTTATTTCTCTTAAACCTTTTCTTAAAACTCAGGTAATAACAGCCCAGCTTATTCTTCCACAAAGTGGCCTTCCTTAACAAGTTAGTATTTAAGTTAATTAGTGAAATAAACTCTGTTATAAAGTTATAACCTGATTTCCACTACTTTATCTTTAAACATTATAGTAAGACCTTTAACTTACAGGTCCTCTACTTTATCCACTAACTCTTAATATCTTTCCTTTAACTCTTATACCCTCCATTAATATACTTACTTTATACCTTCTTAGGGGACCTTTAAGGTACTGGTTTAAGGCACACCAGCCTTAATACAGGGCAGCCACCTAAGCTGTCCTTCTTCTAAGGAGGTAAGGGTATTAATCCACTTAATGTGTTTAAAGTGCTTAAAAGTCTTAAGAGGTACTGTTAAGAAGAACTTTCGTTTCTCCAGTTTAATTCTCTTAATTTATTCTCTTTTACCTTTTAAAGCTTACTTTACCATTTAGGTAGCTTAGAGAGCTAGTTCTTCAACTCCCTTTACCATCCTAATAAGGTCTAAGTTAAAGTCTTTCTTAAACTTCCTTAATTCCTAAGCTTATAAGGTGAGGTTTTTAAGGCTTATAACCACTAACTAGAACATCTCTTCCTAAAGTTAGTCTTTTATAACCTACACCTTTAATGGTTTTAAGTTTCCACTTTAAAGTCAGTCTTCCATAACCTGCACCTTTATAGCTGACTCTTTTAAGACACCTTTAATAATTAGATATACTATATCTTAAGGTTCCTCTTCTTCTTCCTTATCTCTTAAGTTACACTTATCTATCTAAGTATAGTCCTTTTTATTACCTGCCATCTTAATATAGACGTCTCCTAAGTTAAACCTAACGTACTTTCCTCCTTTTAAGACAGGTCTTTAACCAACTTACTTTAATAACGGGCATTACTATACCATATATCCTTTCTTATTACAGTTAAAGTATTAAACCTATAATAAGTCCCTAAGCTACTTCTATTACTGTTATCGCTAAGGCTTATTATAATTAGGTTAGTTCTAGTAATTCACTATATTAATGTCTATTAACCTAGGATAGTGACTTATCACGGTTAATTAATTCCCCTTTTTTAATTTACTTAATTAGGGGACTTAATCTTTCTAAAAGTTCTTTTAATAATAGTAATCATAATATTAATTATTAACCTTAATAGCCATTTTAACCAGTTCTTATAAGCGGTTTAGTCAGTCTTCTTAATAAAGGTCTCTAGTAACGTATTCCTTTAAGCCACTCCAGAACAGTATTACTAAAGCCTCTTAACTAAGTTTAATCTTTATTACTTCTAGTTTAAAGTGTGTGGAGAACTTAAGGACTAAAGACGTCTACCTTAAAGCTATAAGGCGTTACTTAACCCGCTAAGGGGCGTCTAGTTCTTTAAACTCAGTCTGGAATTAATTAATAAATACGTTAAAGTCGTCAAAAAGAGCCTAAGTCTTAAGGGCCTCCTTACACGCTTTATTTATAAAAAGGTTATTAATTATCTTTATATAGGGTTTATACTAGTAAATAGTTACTTTATCCAGTAAGGCTCTGGTAAACCTAACCTTTCCTTCTTCTTTAAAGAACTACTTGTTATAATAGGTGACATAACTCTAAAGTTAGGCTATTTAGGACTTTAGTTACGTAGAGTCTCCCTTAAAACGTAAGGGTAGAGGGAGCTTTACTTATTTCTTTTACAAACCTTTAAGGTCGTTATTCTTTAGCTTAACAACGTTAAGTCAGGCTTAGAGTTTCTTAATAAGACCGATACGACTTTTAATATCTCTAGGGAAAACTTTATTAAGTTCCTTAACTAGTCCTTACTAATTAAGGTTTAAGTTTTTAAAGTGTGCAGCTAACTTATTAATAATAGGGAGTTAAGGTTAAACTTACACCTTTTTAATCTCTTTACCTTTTTTAAAGGTTAATATGTTAATAAGAGAGGGGTAATATTTAGGAGTTTAATAAATAGCGTTTAGAACTTTAATATTAATATCGTATTACAACCTATACCTGACATAGGCCTTAAGAGGACTGGCGCAGGTTAAAACAGAACGTATAACAGGACGTTAACAGGTAAGGGGCGTTTTGAAGACGGCTTATTAAGCTAGCACTCCTAAACAGGAGGTTTAATGTCACTATAGGTTATTATTACTATAATACACAGAGGTGAGTCTGAATAGTAAGATATAAATGAATAATTAAATATTAGCGTGAGGAACCAGAGTCCCTTACGGTAGTTATAGGCATAACTATAACTATTTATACTAATTAGCTGGGAGGTACTTTATACCTTGCTTGTAGTGTCGTAAATGCTTATTATGTAAGCACTTTACACCACGTAAGCGTTCTGCTTATAAGGTTTCTCCTGCTTGCGATGCGAGCACTTGGTATGCTGCGAGCAGCGCCTCATTGGTCGTAAGGGCTTCGGGTCTTTGCACCCCTGGCCCAGTGCGCCTGGACAGTGTGTACTGCCCTCCCGCACTGTTCCTTCTGCGGGGAATCCGTCGGGCCGCCCCGGCCCAAGTGACGGCCTGCAGGGTCGTCACAGTTATAACACGATATTAGCGTCTTAAACTAAACATTATTTATTAAACTCCTAGATATACCTCTCCCCACTACTAATATATCGTCCACTAGAAAAGGAAAAGAGTTTAAGCATTAAGATATATAGGCCTTATAAGGTATATAAACTTTAATTATTAATAAATTAGTTAAGTAACTAAAGAAGCTAAGCTTCTATTAAGAAGGATTAGTTTAATAACTTAATAAAGCCTTCCTTAAAGATATTAAAAGTTATATTAACCTTATTAGAAAACTTTAATACCGAATTGACTCAAAAAATCTAGTTTTACTCAGTGAACGTGCACGCTCACGAGCCACGCAAAGCCACCGCTCCAGCCTCCTATCCACGGCTGAATAAGGCTTAGCTCCGTTCTGGAAAAGGACTAGTTTTTACCTCTTCAAAATTATTACTCTCCAGGGTCCAAATTCTGCCGGCTCCATCCCCCCACCGCCAGCATCTTTCCAATTGGCTCTGGAGAGCGATTAACACCTTCGCTTAACGCCAATAATTCCATCTTCTTCTACTCTAGGATACGCGCGAATGGCCTCGTTTTCTTACGCGAAGAAGGCGCGTGACTGCGATCTCTGGTTGGCTAAAGCGCTCTCTGCCCTCTCCAGGGCCCTTGTTCCTCCCCTAGCGACCGTGCTAACCAGCACTGCGGTAAGCCTCCGGCGTACCGTGAGAGCTTCATTCCAGTAAGCAATCTTTCTTCCTCTACAGCCTTTGCGCTTTACAATGAGTTTTCTTCTGAGCAAATTACTAATATAATAGCTTCTTAAGCAGCTCTTCTTCCTGTTAAACCAGCTCCCACTCTTCCACGCGCGTCGCTTACTAAGCTCCTAATTAACACCTTTTATAACCGTTATGATAATAAACATAAGAACCGAGGCAAGAAGCGAAAAGATTAGTAAGTATATAGAGCTAGTTATATCGAATAACCTAACGTAATGTAGCTAAAGCGCTCTTACTTAAGAAAGTAACAAATCTGTATACTTGACTACCTAATGTTCTATTAAGTCGCTTATAACGGACAGTGGAAACGCTGCTATGTGGAAGATAAGTACGAGCTCGTTTCTACTGCAGATTCTACCACTTAACGCCTTCTAACGTACGTTGAGGCTACTGCTAAGTTCAAAATCCAATCCGCAAATACAGTAGGTAACTAGTGGAAGTGGAGAAACATTATTTAAACAGCCGTAAGCTAGTCTTTCGCCCTAAGTAGCTACGTTTAGAGGAGGCCTTACACTAAGAATTTATTAACACATGGAAGCTCGGTAAGCTGGTTAGAATTGATTAGTTTTAGTGTACCGCACGTAAGTTATATTCCGAATTTTATCTAGATTCTGAAGCATAGTTCAGCTTTAGTAAGGGTTAGTTCCGTAACTTCCTCTAGTAGTGTATTTCGCTCCGCCACCTTACTAATCACGCTATTAAATAACTGGAAGATTACATTAACCTTACGAATACCTTCCTCTGTTATATTTACTAAATCAGCTAGCTAAAGCCAGTTGTTAAATCAGCCCCTAAATCAGCCCTTAAATCGGCCCTTAAGCTAGCCCTTAAGCCAGCCCTTAAGCCAGCAGTTAAGAACAATAACCTTCCTCTAGCTGTTAGAGAGCCTACGCTAGCTAGCCCCCTTTTATTATCAGCTGCTAAAATACCCACGTCGTTTACACTTAACTACATCGAAGTTAAGGTGCTAGTTAGTAAAGCTTTAAAGGCTTATAAACCACTACCGCCTTATTTAACTAACTACCCTTATTATTTTACTAATACCTTATAGCCGTAACCACTATCACTACCACTACCACTACCACTAACTGCTAAGGGCTCTTTACCAGTTACTAACTAGGTGTTATAACGTTAATTTCAGCTGTTACATATCATTAATATCGATAAAACCCTTATACCTTTTAAGCACCCTAACGGCTAGACTTATAATAAAGTAAAGAATAAGACCGTTAGGGTATGTGTTATAAATGGGGGGTAATCTAAACGTATAGCCACGTTAATACTGTATATTTCAGCCGATGGAATTCTTTATATGAAGGCTACACTGATTTTCAGAGGTAAGGGTTACGTAACGTTAGAAAAGGTTTAAGCTTAAAGCCTTAAAGTAATTACGTTATTTAATCTAACTGCTTATAATATAGAGGCCCTTTATATACAGTTAATTAAATAAGTTATTATTCTATTAGTAAATAAAGCCCTTTTTTTATTAGTATAGGACTCTGCACAGTTTTACGTGACCGATAATATTAAAGCTTTGCTCCAGCATTATAATATCGATCTTACAATTATACTAGCTAGTATAACCCCTAAATTGCAGCCCTTAGATATATATATTAATAAGTAGATTAAAGTAGCTACGGAAGAGGTTACAGATTGTATAGAGGCCGAATAAGAGGTACGTGCTGATTTTAAGGGGTAGTCTCTCAGTACTTAGCGGATTTTCACTATTTACGTTATTATAAAGGTTATACAGCTCCTGGTGAAAAGGGGTAACTTTATTTAGAAGTCTTTTATTAATACCAGTATTACTATTACCCCTAATGGGTCTAAGGACCACTTAATTAAGATTAAGTGTCTTTAAAAGGTGAATATTAAGCTTAATTTTATTAGTTAGGAGACAGTAATAATAAGTTATACCTTAGAGGAATACGAGCTAGACCTTGTTAATAGCAACCCCCTATTCGAAAACCTCGGTATAGATTACCAGAAGCTTATAAAACGTGACCTCTTAGTTATTGCTAAGGCACGTAGTTTGGTAGTTAAATCCAGAGATATAAAATAACAGCTTGTGGATCTTTTAGAAGAGTAAGATAATAAGAATTTTATGGATTCGGAGGTTGACGACGAAGAGGTGGATTATAAAGAATAAGGAGTGCTAGGAGCAGCAAGTTTATAAGCAGTTTTATACTAGAACTAGCTACTTAATCCACTAGCTAGTCTCTTATTCTTACCATTACTATACTGCCCCAGTATTGACTTGGGGCGTTTGTTCAGGCCGACCCTGTCGTTCTTTTTAGGCTCTGTATGTAATATTACTGTAGCCGCTTATGTACATAGCGATGCGTTCTCTGGTGCGTGCCACCGTTAAAAAGGGGCCGCGCCACGTGGTTCTTTGAACCGCGCTTCTTTTAACAATCATCATTCTGACGATTTTCACCACGAAGACCTCCCATTAAAAGCCTAGTGACATTCTGGCCCTTTAATTAAAGGAAGATAACCTAATCCACAGTTGCGTTTCTTTTATTATTTTATGCTAGGCTTTGTTTTATGTTAGGCACCGTTATATATTAGGTTTTATTCTATATTAGGTACGTATCTGTTTTTTTACGTTAGTTATATTTATGTCCCTCTAATCGGAGGATTAGTGGCCTAGGAGTTGGCCTTTTAGGCTAACAGCACTGTTTTGTGGTTATGGTTCTCCTTATGGTTTCTTCCCTGTTATATTATTATATTAGTTTAAATGGGGGCTTTGTCGGGAAGCTACTTAGCAGCTAGGTTAAACTGGTTTAAAAGCTCTTTAAATATAATAAAAATATTATTAATTAAAGTAAACATTAATATTAAGCGATGCTTAATATCTTATTAAAATTACAGCGTTACAGGTTTAGCCTTATGCGGTTACTATTAATAATAATAATAATAAAATGTTTAGATCCCCAGTACCTGTTTACTATAAGGGCGTGCTTTATCATTGCTCTCTTTAATTAAACTATTATAGTCCTTTAAAAGTGGGTGGAGTGTGTTTTTAATATTTAGGAAGATTCTGTTAAGTTAAGAACTTAACGAAATTATAAGATTACAGTTAAACATTAAAAGTAGTTACGTGTTACTAGTGCTGAAATATATCCTGTTTTTCGCTGTTAAAGTCCTTTAATAGTGTCGTTCCTTTAATTGAACGGATTTGAGAAAGTGAGACTGGAGATTAGGGAACCTGGCAGCTGGTATTTAGTTATAGCTTAAATCTAACTTAGCGTTAGTTACTTAGTTTAGAAGCGAGAATATTATCAGCTTTATAATCTTAAAATCAGTTAAGAACGTTATAGTAGTAATCTTAGCGGTCTGCCTTAAAATGGGAGTCCTCCTTGGTAGGTAAATTGGAAAATAGTACGTTACTTAAGTAATTGGATTAACGGTAAGGCACTTTTATAACGAAGGGATAGTATTGTTAGATTTAAAATACTAATCTTCCTTTAATTAAATTAATATTATAACTAGGTTATAAAAAGGAAGCCCTTATAGTTATTAAATATATTAATAAGCTTTATTAACACTTTTTATTAAGATGTTAAAAACCCTTACTAAGGAAACGTTAATCTTAATAACCCTAACGACTCTGTTTAATAATATAGTCTCTTTAAAGCAGTCTTCTATTAATTAAAACACTATATTACTATAATAGCAGTTTTTAACTTCTTAGGATATAGGGTTTAATAAACTTTTTGATAGAGAATGTGTTACTGATTACCTGGAAACATTTAATAAGTATTATAAAGATTACATTAGCTTTACAGATAAGGTACGTTTTTTTAAATAAATAAGATAGTGTAAGAAAGATGTGAAGGTAGAGATTTGTAACGAGAAGGAAAATATGGAATTATACTTATAGGATAGATTAAAGACTTAGATAAAGAAGTACTGGAAGTATTAAGACCCTTATTAAAAGGAGAGGTTAGTTAAAGCCCTTTACTGTTTTTATAACCACTTTATTGATTAGAAGGCCCTGAGCCTTATCGCAGCTATTTAAGAATATGGTTAACTCCTAGCCTGGTTAAATATAGATAAGTATAAGAAGGTTAAATAAGATGCTACTTAATACTTTTATAATACACTTAATCCTTTTATTAAGAGTGTTATTTGTTAATGTAAGGATATATTTAATAAAGATGTTAAGATTATCACTTATAACGAGTTTAGGGAGTGGCTTATTAGCTTTATATCTAATGGTTATTTAGTGGATAGGGAGTTTATTTATTTACAGCTTTTTAATCCCTTAAAAGGAGTGGTTAAGGTAATTACTTCTTTAAAAACCCCTTTTATCCCTGCTGAGGATAGCGTAGAGGACTTCCTTTTTACCTTAAAGGTCGAAACCGAAAGTCCTCCCCCTTTAATTAGAATTAGAGAACCTTACCTTGTAACCCTAATAATGGAAAGGAAAGTAAATACCTTAATTAGGAGCTTTAAGTAATTAAAGCTAAACCTGTTACATTTTAGTACTAATGTCCCTTAACAGCCTGGTGTCCTTTAAGTTAGACTAATCTATATTTAATATTAATAAAAGGCAGTACAGTTTACTGAAAGTAAGGAATTAGTTATAACCTTTACTTAGTGATTAAGAAAGTAAAAAGATACCTACTTATCCTTAGCTTATAGTTAAAGGTTTATAACTCCTGTGTGTTATTAGTGTTTATAACTTAGTTACATTATAATTACTTACTATGTTATAAATTATTTATTACAGTTAGGACTGGTCCATTACGCCTACAGTGATCTGTACTTAGGCTTAGTTACTGGTAAGTAAGGGAAACCTGATTAGGACGATAGATTTTTAAAAGAGGAGGTTATAGAGATAAAGGAGAGATTAATTCTTAAACCTTACATTATTACAGTATTAATATTATAACTTTAAAAGCCTTATTATACTAGGTTTAAGGAATAGTATAGGTAATTTAAAGATATAAAGCTGGGATTTTAAATCTAATGGAACTTAGTTAGAATAATAAGTAGGCTGGAGCTTAATTATAGGGATATCCCTAGTCCTTTAATTAAAGGAGAATTAAGGTTTAACGTTACTTAGATAGGTGTTAACCGCCTCTCTAATCCTAACGGGAGATTAGTTATTAATTACCTTAAGTTATGTAAGGTTAAGATAGTAGTAAAGTATTAGTAAAGTGCTTAAGTTTACGTTTAAGCTTTGAAGTTTCCTAGCTCTAATGCTGAACCTGATAGTGATTTAGGATTGGATGTGGATTTAAGTGTGTGGTGTGTTTTAACTGCCTTTGTTAAAAGAAGGAGAGTTAAGGAAGTTGAGGATAGTGAAAGTTAAGGGGAAGGAACGATTAACGCTGCTTTTTTTACATTATAAAGTGTGTAGTTATTAAAGATTGGATTAAATCCTAAGGTTACACTTACCTTTAATTGTGAGAAACTGGCTTTAAATATATAAAAGATAAGTGAAAAAGTTAAAGAAATGTTAATAACTTCTTTAAGGATTAAGGAATAAAGGGCACTGATATAGATTATTCCCTTATAAGGTTTAGCTTATAAGTAACCTTTAGATAAGGTTATTAATAAGTGGCTTGATTGATTATTAAGTGGTAAGATAAAGGAATTGTTTCTGGGACTGTTAGAACTTTCATTATCTTTAAAAGTTACACTTACGTCTTACCTTAAAGATAATGGAAACTGGTTAATTCTTATATATTTAGGATTTGCGAAACTGGATAATAATATCCTAGGTAAACTCTTAGCCAGAGTGAGCTATTTAAAGCTCTCTGATTAAAGGAAGTTTAAGGAGAATATAGTTATAGCTGTGATAGGTGTTAATAGTAATGGTAAGTTACACTTATATTATAATAGGCTGTGGAGAGATCTTAAGAAAGGGAAGGTTATTATTAACACTTTTTAAAACCTTAGTAGAGATGTTATGAGGACTTTTATGTAACAGACTGCTTTAATTAAAGTAATAAACGTTAAGGGGAAATTTATAAAGCTGTATTTACTCCTTAATCTTTACTTTAATATTAAGTCTTTTAAGTTAAAGAAGGTATTAGCTTTCTTAAACTCTGGGTTAGAGTGTAATATAATCGCGTATATACTTATAAGGGCACTTAACATCCTTATTTTCAATATAACTATACAGTTATAAGGGTTTAATAGCACAGATCCTATTCCTTTTATTAAAGAGATGAAGATATTACTGTTCCTTTATAAAAAGCTATGTCTGGTTTACTTCTTCGTCTTTAAATATAAGGTTATAGATTATAATTTACTTTTTAGGGTCCCTTTTTTTAATAATATTTAGTTAAACTGGGTATACTTTAGAGATTTTAAGGAACTTAGGTGTATTGTGGCCGTTAAGGTCTTATTTAGTAATATTTACATTATAGTATTAATGGTTAGTAGTTTTAATTAAACTGAAAAACAGCATATTTAGTAAGTATACCTGTATATTAAAGGGATTAACACACTTTATAGTATAGAAGTATATCTTTAAGTGGGTAGGTTTAGAGAAAGGTAAAGAACTTATTAGATTCTTTAATGATAAAAGTGGTAAGGCTATCTTTAACGACATTTTTAAACGCTCTACCTTATTATTAGTTAATAACTTATAATATAGAGCTCTTTCCTTTTAATTATCAGATAATTTTACCTTTAATTAGAAGAAGATAACTTTAAAGGAAGAAGTTTATTAGTTATAGGAGGTTTTAGGGATATGTAAGCGTTATAAGAAGAAAGAACCTTACTAGTTAGATATAAAGGAACTGTTTATTTTAGTTAAAAGCTTTACTATATATAAGTAAGTTAATAAAAAGGTTAAACTAGTTAATATTACTATTACGACCTGCACCCGACACAGGCCTTGAGAGGACTGGTGTGGGTTAAGACAGAACGTATGGCAGGACGCTAACAGGTAAGGGGCGTTCCGAAGACGGTTTGTTAAGCTAGCACTCCTAGACGGGGGTTCAATGTCACTGTAGGTCGTTATTACTATAATGTATAGAGGTGAGTCTGAACAGTAGGACATAAATGAATAATTGAATACTAGCGTGAGGAACCAAAGTCCCTCACAGTAGTTATAGGCACAACCATAACTATTTATACTAACTAGCTAGAAGTACCTTATACCTTACTTAGTGATCTGTTACTTAGTGAGGGACTGAGCATCCTGCTATTAAGCACTCCTTACTTAGAGGTCTTATAACTGCTTAGTAAGTAAGCACCTTTGCCAAGACTGAGTAACTGCTGGTTAGTTATAAGGGCTTTAGGTCTTTACACCCCTAGCTTAGTGCGCAGTACCGTGCGTACTGTCTTCCTACACTGTTCCTTATGCGGGAGATTTATCAGCTACTCTAGCCTAAGTGACGGCCTGTAAGGTCGTTACACAATTCCCCCTCTTTAATGTTCTTTTTCCATAAAGAACCCTAGTAAGAGCGTTCCTTCTTTCTTAACGTAACTATACCTACTAACCGTGTAAAAAAGCGCACTTTGAAAAACAGCACCTCTCGTCGCCGTAACCTTACAGACTTTACTTTAACCTTTAGATCGTAAATATCGCCTTATAGTCGTTATTCTTTAAAATCGCTTTCCTGTCTTATTACTACATAATCGGACAGCTACTTTAAATGTTTACTAATAGGAGCTTTATTTTTATACAACGTATTTAGTCATAGTAATACTTTCCTTTAGCAGCTTCTTTTTAAGAAACGCTATCTTAACGTTAAACACAACGTTACTACATGGAACTTAAAGTTAAAAACCTGAGAGCTCCGTAAAGCTACTACTTAACTTGAACGGATTGAAACTTAGCGTTATAGGATAGAGGAGCGAGCTTTTTCTACGTTTGGTTAGGAGGTAGAGATCCTCCACTTCCAGGAGCAAGAGGAGGCCCGTCTGGCTGCTCCTCCTAAGGCTAACGAGTCCTTCAATTAAGGAGGCTTCCTAACAGGAACACCTACTAGTTCTTTTTCCAGGGGGTTGTTATAACCGACAACCTCTTCTTAACTTAATTTGTAACTTCTTTCCTCTTACAGTTCTATAGTGTAATAATAACGCGCTTATTTCTTTTACTAACCTTTTTTTTTTTAACGGTACTTATAAAGCTTTAAAGGCCTAGCCTCCTTATGGGGTTTAAGGTCTTTATAACCCTAGTTAAGGGTTCTAATAAATGTCTTTCCGTACCTATTAAGAAGTTTCCTGCCGTTTCTTAAGCTTTAAATCCTATAGTAATTTTACTCTTTAATATAGTAGTTTAAATGTCAGATCTTATCTTATTTTTTCTAGTTCTTATCGTTAGCTTTAATTAGTCTGGATTTTTTTAGTGGAACTCTGTAATTAGGTTTGGGCACTTAAGGTTCTTAACTAGTTCTTATAAGTTACTCTTAAGGCTGTAATTTAACCATTTAACAAGATATTTAAACGTATTCTTTTCCTTTTATGAGTCTACAACTTCCTTAACGTCGTATTTATCCTTATTAGTGTTAATCTCAATCTTCTTTTCCAGGGGAACTCCCTTTAAGGCGGGTTCTAGAAGTAAGATATGGAAAACCTTAGTCTACACTTTTATGCTAGCGGGTAGGTTTAGTTTGTAATTAGAGGTAGTAACCTTTTTCCTAATTTAAAACGGTCCGTACCTTTTAAAGTTAAGCTTCTTATTAAGTCGTTTCGAATGCAGGTTTTGTGAAAAAAGATAGACGTAATCCCCCTTCTAAAGAGTCAGTCCCTTAACTCGTTCGTTATTATAGTAGAGTCCTTTTTTAAACGCTAGTTACTTAGTTTAATATTTGTTAGTAAACTTCTTTATTCGTTCGTGTGTAAACTTAAGTTTAGCTTATAAGTAGTTATGTAGCTCCTGTATCCAGTCTATATAGACTGTGGCTTAAAGGGTGCCTATAAGTGGGCTTTAATAGAGCTTAAGCTCCTTTCTGTAATTAGTGAAGAACAGTAATATACCTGTTAACTTAACTAACGTTATATTATAAGTTATCTGTACTGTTAATAACAGCTTAAGCTAATTATCTTATTTAAAGTTAATATAAGCTTAAAGATACGTTATAAGTATTTAGTTAACTCGCTCCGTTTAACTATCTGTCTATAGGTAGAAAGCTGTCGAAAGCTTACTTTTCACACCCATTCTTTACATTAGTCCTTACTAGAACTTCGACACGATTAGCTTATCTTAATCCGTAACGATATTATCTAGCTAAAGGTGTTGTAAAATTACCTCTTTCTTAAAGATATAAGTGAGTTACTCTACTGTTATGTCCTTTAAGGTTAGTAGGAAGTAAGCCCACTTTGTTAATCTGTTAATTATTATAAGGATCTAGTTATAAGTAACTCCTATAGCAGGGTCCTTAGACTTTAGAATCTTAATAACGAAGTTAAGTAAGATTAAGCTTTATAACGCCTATAGTATAGGGAGTAGTTTAAGGAGTCTGTAAGGCTTATAACGTCTGTTCTACTTCCTATAGCAGATATTATAATTATTAATTACTTCCTCGATTAGCTTTTTTATTCCCAGGAAAGCGTACGCCTGCTAGGCTTATGTAAGAGTTTTAGTTCGGCTTATGTGTCCTTTAAGTCGAGACTTATAGACCTATTAAACGTACTCCTTTTATTTATTTAAGTTATAAATGTACAGTTTCTTTTAATATTAAAGCCTTACTCCTAGTTTAAGCATACTGTTTACGCCTTCTAACAGCTATTCTAGCTAATAACCAGTTTTATCATAGTTTACATATTTTAAGCACTCTTTACTACAGTCTTACACATACCCTAAGAAGTCTTCTAAAGGGCACCTGTACTTACAAGTTCTTTCCGCTAACCTTCTTACTTAGAAGTCCTGTTATTGCTAATAGATATTATACTCTATCTATAAGTTTATATAAACGTTAATAATCTGTTTTAAGGTCTAGTTATTTAACACTTATAACGTATACTCCAATATACCGTTTTTAGCTTTATTAAATATAGTAATAAGGATTAAAACTAAATTAGTATCCTTATAGTCCTATCTTTAATTAAGAGTATTAGTTTACTTATTATCTTTTCCTTTAATATAATAAATCTGGAAGTGGAATAAAGCTATTAACTCTGCTTATTATACCTACTGTAAGTTAAGTTCCTTTATTAAGAAGTACTAGAGGTTATTATAGTCTGAAAAAACCTAAACTAGTTCTTCTATACCGCTTAAGTATAGTATTTACTTAGTAAAGCATTAAATGATCGCCATTAGTTCCTTATTATAGATTAGATATTATAAAGCTAAGCTGTAGATTCCTTTTAATAAGAAGGTAACTAAGTAGTATTTCCTATCGTCCTGGACTTAACTAAGTTCTCTACCAATTACAAACTCTAAGGAGTCTGTCTTAATTTAGAAAGGTTTTAAGAAATTAGGGAGGGTTAGGACTGGAGTTATAACGAAGGTGTGTTTAAGGTCTTTAAACGCCTTCTGCTGTTTATTAGTCCATTTAAACGGCTTTCCTTTACCTGTAAGTTTGTAAAGTAGTCTTACGATTTTCGTAAAGTACCTAATAAAATAGTAATAAAAGTTCGTAAAGCTAATAAAAGCTTATAACTCTTTCTAGTTCTTCAGAGTAGGCTAATCCCTAATTATCTTTATCTTCTTTAGTTATATTTTAAGCTTTCTAGGGGTTACTTTAAACCTTAAATAGTTTAGTTCCTGAATGTGGAAGTAACTCTTCTTTAAGTTTACTATTAGCTTTACTTTTTTAAGAGTTATTAAAACCTGTTATATATACTTTTAGTATTCCTTTAAAGTTTTAAAGTAGATTAGAACGTTATTTAAGTATACGAAGATAAACTTGTTAAGGAAAGGGTAGAGAATATTGTTAATAAGGCTTTAGAAAGTTGCAGGAGCGTTTATTAATCTTATTAGCATAATATAGTACTGGTAATACCCGTTACGAGTTTAAAAAGCTGTTTTATACTTATCCTTTTCCTTTACTTTAATGTAGTTAAACCCTATAGGGAAGTTAAGGCTAGAGAACTAATTTACTTTAGTAATCCGTTCTCGCATTTTTATAATAAGTAATAATAAGTAACGATTTTTAATTATATCTTTATTTAACGTTCGGTAATTAATAACTATACATAACTTACTGTCTCCCTTCTATAAGACGAACAGTATTAAGTACCTTACTGGGGACTGGGACTCCACAATAAACCCATTCTTTAAGTTTTTATCGATATACTTCTGTAAGGCTTTAGCCTGCTAGGGGTTTAAGTGGTAAAGTTAGAAGCTATAAAGCTTCGCTCCCAGTTTCAGCTTGATTTTATAATCCTACGGTCTGTAATCCAGTAGTTACAGTATCTTTTTTCGAAACAGGGTGAACTTCCTATATTCTGTAAGTACTTTAAATAAGTTAACTTCTTTACTTATCTGTAAATCAGCTTTTAACTTCTTTCCACCTTTTAAATCGTTATTTAGGTAATATAATAGACCTTTTAGTCCTTTAACCGTCTTAGTAAACTTAATTTAAACTGTACTTAGTTTTAAAGGTTTAGCGTGTTTCTAAGTGCTTTATATATCTCTAGAATAATTTGGTGCTTTCTTAGCTTTCTTTAAATAGTGATTACAGTTAAGGGACTTACTAAAGGCAAGGTAACCACTCTTTTAGTTAATTACAGGGTTATACTTTTCTAGCTAAGGTAGACCTAATATCATATTATAACTTACAACTAGTGTAACGTTAAAGTCTACTTATTATTTATCTCCGTCCACTTTAATTAAAAGTAGCAAGTAGTAAGTAACTTTACTATTATTGTACTAATACAGGCCTCCTTCTCCATTTTAAATGGGAATTACCTCTTTATACTTTTAATTAAGGAGTTTCCTTCAGTTAACTAATAAGGGGTACATTAGGTTAGAAGTACTTCCGCTATTAATTACTACTCTTACCCTAAATAGCCTCCCTCTTCTATCTGTTAAGCCAATACTGATAAAATAATACTTATACTCCTTTAACATCTAAATTATAATAATCGTCTGTCCTTAAGGTCTTATCTAGCCTAACTTTTAAGTGCCTCTCCTTCTTCTTAAAGTTTTTACTAATTAGTAAATTACTGGTTTCTAGCCCTTTTAAAGGGCTTACAGCCTTTTCCTAATTCCTTTTGGAAAAACAGGCAGCTTTAGTAAACCTAGCGATTAACTTTTCTTAGGTTTTCACACCTTAACGTCCAGTTAACTTTAAATAGTATAATATTCTTAAAGTCTTTAATAAGTTAATAATACGCTCTGCAAGCTTAGATCGTAATAATATCTTTCTGCTCTTAGATCTGTTAGTAGTTTTCCTGCTTTTACCACTCTCTAGCTTTTCCGTTAAGGTGTAATAAGCACGTTACGACTGGGTAATTATTAAGCACTCCTCCTTACTAACACGTAGTAGGGGCTTAGTTAACTACAGTAACCTTCCACTTATTACTAAATTCTCTTATTAGGGAGTAGGAGACTTAGTAATAAGCCAGTTCTAACTTTACTTTTATAATAGCGTAGTCCTGTCTTTATATGCTTAAAAAGTAGTCGTAAAGGGCCTTAAGTTTATAATACTAGTTAAGAGTGTAATTATTATACACGTAATCAATTTACAGTATATCTTTGTAATTAAGGTAGTTAATATTAACTGTTAGTACTGCAGTAGTAAAGTATAGAATAGGGGAAGTAACGCCTTATCCTTTTTCTTCCTCCACTTACCTCTATATATGTTATTTCTCTTAAACCTCTTTCCAGAACTTAAGTAGTAACAGCTTAACTTATTCTTCTACGAAGTAATTTTCTTTAACGAGACAGTGTTTAAGTTAGTTAACGAAGCGAACTCTATTATAAAGCTTTAACCCGATTTCTACCGCTTTATCCTTTAACGTTACAGTAAGACCTTTAACTTATAAGTCCTTTATTTCGTCTATTAACTCTTAGTGTTTCTCCCCTAGCTCCTAGATCCTTTGCTAGTATACTTACTTCGTGCCTTCTTAAGGGACCTTTAAGGTACTAATCTAAGGTACACTAGCTTTAGTGCGGGGTAGCTATTTAAGCTGTCCTTCTTCTAAGGAAGTGAGGGTGTTAATCCACTTAGCGTGCTTAAAGTGTTTAAGAGTCTTAAGGGGTACTGTTAAGAAGAACTTTCGTTTCTCTAGTTTAATTCTCTCAGTTTATTCTCTTTCACCTTTTAAGGCTTACTTTACTGCCTAAGTAGCCTAGAGGGTTAATTTTTTAACTCCCTTTACTATCTTAATAAGGTTTAAGTTAAGGTCCTTCTTAGACTTCCTTAATTCCTAAACTTATAAGATAAGGTTTTTAAGACCTGTTACAGCTAACTGGAACATCTCTTCTTAGAGTCAGTCTTCTGTAACCTACACCTTTAACAGTTTTAAGTTTCCACTTAGGAGTTAGTTTATAATAACTTACACCTCTGTAGCTAACTTTTCTAAGACACCTTTAAGGACTGGGTATATTACGTCCTAAGGTTCTTCTTCCTTCTCTTCCTTATCTCTTAATTCACACTTATCTATCTAAGAGTAATCTTCCTCATTACCTACTATCCTAATATAAATGTCTCCTAAGTTAAACCTAACGTGCTTTTCTCCTTCTAGAACCAGCTTCTAACTAACTTACTTTAGTAATGGGTATTGCTACGCCATATAACCTTTCTTACTGCAGTTAAAGCACTAGACCTAGGACAGGTCTTTAGACTGCTTTTATTACTATTATCATTAAGGTTTATTACAGTTAAGTCAATTCTAACAGTTTACCATACTAATATCTATTAGTCCGGGGTGATAACCTATCGTAATCGATTAGTTTCCCTTTTTAAGCTAGTAAGGGGTCCGTTCTTTCCAGAAGTTCTTTTAGTAATAGTAGTTATAGTACTAATTATTAGCTTTAATAGCTATCTCAATTAGTTTTTAAAGGTAATCTAGTTAATCTTTTTAGTAGAGGTCTCTAGTAACGTGCTCCTTTAGGCTGCTTTAGAACAGTATTATTAGGGCTTTTTAGTTAAGTTTAATCTTTACTACTTCTAATTTAAAGCGTGTGGAGAAATTAAAGACTGAAGACGTCTGCCTTAAGGCTATAAACCGTTATTTAGCCTGCCTAGGGGCGTCTAGTTCTCTAAACTTAGTCTAAAGTTAGTCGATAAACACGTTAAAGTCGTTAAAAAGAGCCTAAGTCTTAGGAGCCTCTTTACGCGCTTTATTTATAAAGAGGTTATTAATTATCTTTATATAGGGTTTATATTAGCGAGCAGCTACTCTGTCTAGTAAAGCTTTAGTAAACCTGACTTTTCCTTCTTCTTCGAAGAACTGCTTATTGTAGTAGGTGATATAACTCTGGAGTTAGGCTATTTAAAACTCCAGCTGTGTAGAGTCTCCCTTGAAGTGTAACGGTAGGGGGAGTTTTACCTATTTCTTCTGTAAGCCTTTAAGGTCGTTATTCTCCAGCTTAATAACGTTAAGTTAAGCCTGGAGTTTTTCGATAAGACCGATATAGCTCTTAGTGTCTCCGGGGAAGGCTTCGTTAAGTTCCTTAACCAGTCCCTACTAGTTAAGGTTTAAGTTTTTAAGGCATATAGCTAATTTGTTAATAGTAGGGAGCTAAGGTTAGGCTTGTGCCTTTTCGATCTCCTTTCCTTTTCTGGAAGTCGATATATTAGTAGGAGAGAGGTAATGTCTGGGAGTTTAATAAACAGCGTTCAGGACTTAGACGCTAGTATCGTATTATAACCTACACTTAACATAGGCCTTAAAAGGACTAGCGCGGGTTAAGACAGAACGTATGGCAGGACGTTAACAGGTAAGGGGCGTTCTAAAGACAGTTTATTAAGCTAGCACTCTTAGACAGGGGTTTAATATCACTGTAAGTCGTTATTATTATAATGTACAGAGGTGAGTCTGAATAGTAGGACATAAATGAATAATTGAATACTAGCGTGAGGAACCAGAGTCCCTTACGGTAGTTATAGGTATAACCATAGCTATTTATACTAACTAGCTAGAAGTACCTTGTACTTTGCTTAGTAACCTGTTGCTCAGTAAGGGACTAAGCATCTTACTACTAAGCACTCCTTGCTCAGAGGTCTTATAACTGCTTAGTAGGTGAGCACCTTTACCAAGACTAAGCAACTGCTAGTTGGTCGTAGGGGCTTCGGGTCTTTGCACCCCTGGCCCAGTGTGCAGTACCGTGCGTACTGTCTTCCTGCACTGTTCCTTGTGCGGGGGATTTGTCGGCCGCTCCGGCCCAAGTGACGGCCTGTAGGGTCGTTACAATTACTCTGTCTGACAGTTTTATTCCTAAAGGAGATTTAAACTGGAAGTGTAAACAAATAGTTAAAGCAGAAAAGTATATGTAGTATAGTAGTGAGTTTAATAAGTATTACCTGCTAAAGTTCTTTTTAATTAAATAAGGGATAAGGTTAATAAAGGAGAGGTTATAAAACATCTTTAATAAAGTTATAAAAGACTTAACTTTAAAAGAAGTTAAACTATTTATTTATATCCTTTATAATAAAGAAATAGCTCTTTTATAGGACTTTATAAAAAGCGGCCAGATTAGTTTAAAGATTATACCTTTGTAAAAGATTAAGACTGTCTCTTATAAGGTTTAACAGTCTGGTTATATTCCTATTTTAAAGCCTTTTATTCTTAAGGTTATTTAAGTCCTTAAAGATAAAGTGTAATGAGGAGTTTTAAAGGAGTCTTATATAGTATACTGTAATAACTAGTTTATAGTTTAGAAAAAGGATGGTGGTCTTTATCTGATTAATAATACTTAAAAGATAAATGGAGTTATAATTTATAATACCTTTAGCCTATTAGGTGTAGAAGAGTTTAGTAAGGAGTTTATATTACGACCTGCACCCGACACAGGCCTTGAAAGGACTGGTGCGGGTTAAGACAGAACGTATAGCAGGACGCCAACAGGTAAGGGGCGTTCCGAAGACGGCTTATTGAGCTAGCACTCCTAGACGGGGGTTTAATGTCACTGTAGGTTGTTGTCACTATAATGCACAGAGGTGAGTCTGAACAGTAGGACATAAATGAACAATTAAATACTAGCGTGAGGAACTAGAGTCCCTTACGGTGGTTATGGGCACAACCATAGCTATCTATACTAACTAACTGGGAGGTACTTCGTACCTTGCTCGTAGTGTCGCGAGTGCTCGTTGTGCGAGCACTCTGCACCGTGCGAGCGTTCTGCTCGTGAGGTTTCTCCTGCTCGCGATGCGAGCACTCGGCATACTGTGAGTAGTACCTCACTGGTTGTAGGGGCTTCGGGTCTTTGCACCTCTGGCCCAGTGCGCCTGGGCGGTGTGCACCGTCTTCTCGCACTGTTCCTTCTGCGGGGGATTCGTCGGGCCGCCCCGGCCCAAGTGACGGCCTGCAGGGTCGTCACAGTTTAGAGGCTGTAAGCTTATCTCACTCTTAGATCTTTTCTTTAGTTATAATTATATTAAGTTAGACGTTATAAGCAGAGATATAATAACTTTCTTTACTTTAATTAGATTTTTTAGGATGTGTACTCTTCCTTAAGGAGTAATAAATTTAATAGCTTAGTTTATGTAAGCTGTAATTTAAATACTTTATAACCTTATCCTATATAAGTATTAGCCGTTTCTTAATAACATCTGTGTTAAAGGGCTATAGTATAATTATAGTGGAGAAGAGCTTAAGCCTGGTTTATAACGTTACGTAATTAAGTATTTAATAAACTTAAACATTGTATTTATTAACTGTAAACTAGTGGGAGTAACTGTTACCTTAATTAAGTTATAGTAAGTTTAGGTAAAAGCTGTTCTGTTAGGTTACCTGTATTTATTAGATGGACATTCCCCTAATTAGATAAAGGTTATTAAAGTAAATAAGTGGAGAACTTGTTTAAATATTAAGAAAGTCTGGTTATTTATAAGAATAATTAGATTTTATTAAGTTTAAATCTAGTTATTTAAATAAGTTGTAACACCGTTATACACGTTAATAAAAAAGGATATATAGTAGGAATAGATTAAAAGAGAGTAAATAGTGATAAAGTTCCTGTAAAGGAAGGTTACCACTACTTTAATCCTAACAGTAATAACTTATAATAACCCTTAATATAGCCTTATCTTTATAGTTATTAATGTTAGCTTTAAAGGATAGGGAGGAGTTATTAAGTAAGTTAAGTTAGATAAGAAATAGTACCCTTACCGCTTTAAAAGTGGAATATAGTTTAATATTAAAAAACGTTATAATGTTATTAAGTGAGAACTTAAGGGATTATTAAATATACTAAAGCGAACCTGTTATTACCTTTATAGGGTTAAATTTATTATTAAAACTGATACTTTTATTCTGGTTTATTAGCTAAATAAAGCTGCCAGTAATGTGCTTAACACCCTTTTTATAAAATAAATTACTTAGATCCGGAACTTTAACTTTAACGTTAAACATATACTTAGTTTTAAGAACATTATAATTAATAGGCTGTTACAAAAGCCTGTTAGTACCTTTAATCTAATAGCACTTAAGCTTAAAGAGGATATTAATAACTTTATTAACGCCTAGATCTTTACTTAGAAAACCGTTAATGTAAACTTTTAAATTAGACTGTTACTTAATAGTATATAGAAAAAGGAGTCTTATAACATTACAGCCTATTTAATTAGCTTTACTGTTCCACTTAAGGTTATAAAGAAGTTACGTTTAGTAATTTAAAAGTGGAAAGCTAGGTGTTATAAATATATTATTAAATATAAGATCCTTTAAATACGGCTACTTAAGGGTATAAGTATCCTTTTATAAAGAATTATAAACTGTTTAAAGCTATAAAGACAGATCTAGTTACGTCTTTATAAGCTTTTTAGCCATTAAGGATATAAGGTTACTTATAATCGGATTATTAGGTATTATTATTAGAAGGGAATGTATGTTATAGTTAAGAATTAGATTAGAAGTTATCCCGACTGTTAGTGTTACAGTAGTAAGTGTTATAAAGAAGGACCAGAGTATAACACACTATCTTTATAGCTGTTCGTAAAATGGACTCTTAACCTTTAAGTTTTTACATCTAGGCTTAAAGGTAAGAAGATATAAGTAATTAAAGGACGAGATAATCTCTCTAAGTACTTAGAAGTAAAAGTCCTCTATATTAAGAGTTTAAAAACAGTGAAAACCTTTATAATAAATTACATTATTTTATAATGGGGATGGTTACTAAAAGTCCTAATAAATAGTAGTTTTAAGTTTAAAGGGTTTTTAAAGGAATGTTTTAAGGAACTCCGTATTAAACGTATTATTATATCCCTGTATAATTTAAAAGTTAACAGATTAAATAAAGGAGGCTATTATTAAATTACCTTAATGTTAGTTAAGCTTATTAGTGGAAACGTTATCAGATTTAAGAAGTGGCTTCCTTATATCTTTTATACTAATAGGATAAGTTTTAAAAAGAGTTATAAGATAACCTCTTTTTACTTAATAAAAGGCTTTAACTTAGTATTTAAAGTTAAGGTTAATTACCCTTTTTAATATCTTATTAAGTGGGATATAATTATCTTTATCTGATTAGACGAAGGGTAACCTGATCTTAAAGTTAAAACTGTGTTAGTGGCTATTAAAGTAAGATACCTTAGTAAAGCTTAATATAATATAAGTATTATAATAGACTAAATTATAGCTGTAAGGTAAAAGTAGGCTAATTACTGAAAAAAGAAGTTTATATATAAGTTTTAACTTTAATTTACTTTAATTAAAGAAGGAGACCTTATTTTAATTTAGGACAGTATATGGGAGATTAATATATTTATATATTAAAAGTTGACGTATTAGTGGTATAGCCCTTACAGAGTTAAAAAGGTTAAGCTTAAGTTAACTTACATTTTTAAAACGTTTAATAAAGTATAATTCAGGACCTTTTACTTATTAAAGAGAGTTAAAAAGTTCTTTTAGGTGGATGGTGTTTACGTAAAGTTTAATAATAAGGCTATTTTTACTTTTAAAAACTTTAATCTTAATAAGTATAACTTAAAGGATTTAAATATAAAGAATATTTTAATATTAACACTTAATAAAAATGGTGAACTTATCTTTAATTAAGAGGAAAAGGATATTATGTAAAATAAGGAAGTTAAGTATAAGTAAGAAGTTATTAGGTAAAGTGGTATCCCACTCCTAATTAATAAGGGGAAGTGAATCTAAATCTTTAAGTTAAGTGAGTTTAAAGTTAAAATTCCGTAAGGGAAGCCTTTTAACTTTTAAGATTAGAGGAGTAATATGGGTTTCCTTTCCCAGGTATCTCCCGCCTTCCTATTATTAGTTTTATATCTTAAAGTTATTTATATGTTACCTTTAGATCTTATAGTAATATTTAAGGGGAAGTACTATTATATAGCCTTAATAACTTACAGTTCCTTTAAAACAGTATAAATACTTTAATTAAAGGGAGCTTAACTTTTTAATTTCTTTTTTTTCTTCTCTTATTTTATTTCTTCCCTTTAATAATTTAGGTGTATGTCCTGATATGTTATCACTTTCACTATACTTTAAAGTAATGTGGAGGAAAAAGGTAATAAGTTTATTTCTGTTTTATAAAGTATATACGTCCCTTACCTTTATCTTCTTATATAGGATCTTACTTCCGCTTCTTCCCTTACTTCTTCCCCTTTTTAAGAGCTTCTTATTACTCCTAAACCTCACTTAAATTAAACTTTAACTTATCTTTTAACAGCGTAGTTATAAAGTTTAGCAGAGAGTTTCTTAATAGTAAAGCTACCCTTTATAACTTCACTTTTAAAGGAAGATTCCAGTTTTTATAATTATAAATATAGTCGTTAAACTGGCAGTTCCCACACTACCTAATATAAGAATTATCGTTAATGTCTAAGTATAATAAATACTTAAAAAAAGGCCATATTAATTAAACCTTTTAACCGTTAATCTTACGGAATAAACAGTAAAAGGATTCCTCACACTTAAAGCAAGGGTTAAAGTTCTTATTAAAAAGACTTAGTTAACTTATATATATTTAATTAAGTAAAAAGGGACATTTATAACCTTTTAAATACCTAAATAAATAAGCCCTTTACGTGTTTAAGATAATTAGTAACTTAATAAAGTTAACAGCTAAGCAGGCTGCCGTTATATACTTTAATATATACTATATTAAGTAGAGGGAGATAAGTTCTATTAAGGAGTTTAAGTTAAGCCTTATAAAGGTTAAGGTAAGTAAAAAGTTTTTTAACTTTATCTTTACTGTTAGGAACTAGCTAAGTTATATATATATCTGAGAAAGCCCCTCCTATTTTAAAGATTTTAAGGTACGATAATACGGTGAAAAAATGGTTAAAGCTTATCTGAATTTATTACGGTGTATTATTAAAGATTATCTTAATATCTTAAGGTGGAGATCTGAAGTCAAGAACTTAAATAAACTAGGAGGGCGCCGCTACACCTTTTAACTTTAGGATAAGAGTAAGGTTTACAGGTCTAGAGGGTATAAATTACACTAATGTTAAATTACGTTCTAGTATCTCACACATTAGTGTTAGACGTTTAAGTGTCTTCTAATTAGAGATAAAGGAGAGTGGAGATAAAAAGTTTAAAGCTATTATTATAATAGTAAGTGGTAGAAAAGTTAAAGGTTATAAGAAGAAAAGTGGTGTTAAAAAGAGGAGGAAGTTCTGAAAGTAAGTTAAATTTTATTTCCACAACCACTATTAAGTGTAAACACTTACTCCTTCCTTTAATTAGATAGAAAAAGAGCGTTTACCTCTTTAACTAGCTAGTTAGAATAGGCTAGTTTAAAAAGTTATTTTAACCTCCTTAACTACTTTTAACCTTAAACCTTAAACTTTTACTAAACCACACACTCTTTTAACCACTCTTATAACTTAACACTATACACACTTTACCTCCTTCTTATTATTCCCTCCCTTTAATTAAATAAAACTATTATAAGATTTATATTCTTTTTAAGGTAAAACGGTACTTTTCACTACTTAAAATAGCTTTACCCACTTTACAAACCCTTATTAAGGTGTATACTGTAGCTTTTACCACTCCTGCTAAGCAGCGTGTTACTAAGCGAATCCTTACTTTTAATATTTAATTAAAACTCTTCCCTCCCTTAAGAAACTTCTTAAACCTTTTAAAAATCTACTCCCCCTTCCCTAATTATAACTTTATTAAAAGCTTAAAGTTTAAAGGCTTAGTTATATTTACTATTAACAATTAAACCTGTTCCTTCTCTACCTTAATCCTTTAATCACACTACTAATATTATGTTAAGCTTCTTAACAGGTAGCCACTAACACTTATAATTATTTTAAAGAACTAAATCCTACTATTTTAAAATTAACTTATTAACTACCTTAAAATGGCAATCTGTAACCGGCTAATATTTTATAATCTGATTAAACTTAAGGTTAAGGATAAGATATACTAGATTCACTTTTTTAAGAATACTTACGTTTATAGTAAGATAATCTTTAAAGAAAGGTGGCCTATTTATACCTTACAGCTTTACGACACCTATATTAAGGTTAGCTGTAAAATCTGGTTAAACGACCTTAAGGTAGGCACCCTTATCGCTTATACTTTTTAAGGATTAGAAGATAAAGTTTAAATTACTTTTAAAGGTATCTTTACTTAATTTCACAACCTTATTTATAACTATAAAAAGTAAAAGTAGATGGCGTCTTAACGGTTTTAATACCTCCTTATAAATAAAAATAATAAACATTAGGTAATGGCTATGTACGATAACTGCCTTAGGATTCTTTATAGCACTAATTCTCTTAAGTAAGGGAAGACTCTTAAATAATGAAAGTAAGTCACTCTTTAACGCCTTTACAGTAAAGTAGTACCTTAGATTATAGTATTATCACTGTTAATTATAACACTTAATAACATTAATATTAAGTGGGTGTGGGTGCTGTAATAGGTGTATAGGTTAAAGTGTAACCTTATAGCTGTAAAGGCAGTGAGAATAATCTTATAAGAGTTAATAATAATTAGTTATAACGTCCCTTAAATTAATACCTTTACGTCCTTAATATACTCTTCCTTTTAATTAAAGAAAGGGTTAAATGAAAAAAACATCACCTTAAGTATACCTTAACATTAGGTAAAAGTTATCCTAAACACTCTTTAAATAACCTTAGATGTTATATTTTATAAGAAGAAGAAGTTAAGTCTGAAAGACGAGGGGTTTATCACTTATTATAACTATAGTGATTATATAGTAAAGTATACGGCTTTTTTAACTAAAGGGAAGGGAGTTAGCTCCTTTAAGTTTACAGTCTTAAGTGAGCTTAAACAAGCAGCCTGTATTAAGGGAATAATTAATAAGGTTTTGAAAAATCTTATAAATTTAATTATAGTGTATTAACTCCCTAATTTAAAGAAGTACTTTAATTAAAAAGTCTTAAACTTAGATACTCTATTTATTAATAAGGATTAGTAAGCTTTAAAAGCTGCTTTTAAGGGTGCTTTAATCCCTTAACCTATTATGGACCTAAAGGTTGAGATAGTTAAGTTAAGCGTGAAGGTTTTAAAGCTCGAACCTATTAAGAAGGAAACTAAGTCTGCTTTTAAGCTTATAAAGAAGTCTGTAAAGGAACCTGTTAAAGCCGTCGCTAATACACCTTTAGTTAAGCCTTAGTGTGCTTATTACCAGCCTAACCATTAGACCGGATAGTTTAAGTAATAAGAGGAGGTTCTTAAGCCTAAGGAGCAAACGGGACCTTATTTCCTTTAAACCTTAAAGCCGTTTTTACCTCCCACATACCAGTTAGACTTTAACAGATAGGATAGGTTATAAGAAGGATGGGAGGTATTAGAGGACTAGGTAAGTAATAAGGAGGATTAGTTATTATAAATTATTACGCTATTCTTATAACTGGAAGTCTTAAGAGGGTTAGTTTATATTTAAGACTGTTATATAAGTGGGACTGACGGCTAGTCTTAAGGGGAAGTGTGACTTAGGGCGTTTATTTAAGCTAACCTTATCGTTCTTTTTAGGCTCTGTATGTAATATTATTATAGCTGCTTATATATATAGTGATACGTTCTCTAGTGTGTGCCACTGTTAAAAAGGGGCCGCGCTGTGTGGTTCTTTAAACTGCGCTTTTTTTAATAATTATTATTTTAACGATTTTCACTATAAAGACCTCCTATTAAAAGCTTAATAACATTCTGGCCCTTTAATTAAAGGAAGATGACCTAATTCACGGTCGCGTTTCCTTTATTATTTTATACTAGGCTCCGTTTCATATTAGGCACCGTTATATATTAGGTTTTATTCTATACTAGGTACGTATCTGTTTTTCTACGTTAGTTACATTTATGTCCCTCTAATCAGAGGACCAGTGGCCTGGGAGTCAGCCTTTTAGGCCGACAGCACCGTTCTGTGGTTGTGGTTCTCCTTATGGTTTCTTCCCTGTTACATCACTACACCAGTTCAGCATAAAGAAGAGCGCTCTAAAACACCAAGATCCACGGAATCCACGCGAATCCACAGAATCCACGCAATTTAAGGCCCTTAGTTCTGTGGGGGGAGCTAGTCTTACTGCCTTTAGGGGGTTAGCTTCTATTAAGCTAAATCTAGCGATTTTAAAGGGGTCGCTTATTTAGAATCCAGAGGCTGGAGCAGTAGCTTTGCGTGGCTCGTGAGCGTACACGTTCACCGAGTAAAACCGGATTTTTCGAGTCAATTTAGTAACAACTTCATGCCATTAAATTAAAGAATAACAATTTAAGAGGTTTTTAAAAGAAATAAATAAAACTTCCACTCTTTACTCGCTTTAAAAGAAACGCTACATAATTAAAGTCTTAAGTAATTTAATTTTAAAGTTACATTATCTATTATTAAACTGGTATGGTAACGTAACAGGGAAGAAACTATAAAGAGAACCACACCTACAAAACGTTATAGTTAAATTAAAAAGCCAGCCCCCAGATTACTTGTCCTCTGATCAGAGGGATATAAATGTTACTAACGTAGAAAAACAAACATATACTTAATATAGAATAAAACCTAATATATAACGGAGCTTAGCATAAAACGGAGCTTAGTATAGAATAATAAAGGAAACGTAACCGTAGATTAGGTTATCTTCCTTCAATCGAAGGGCTAGAATGTCACTGGGCTTTTAATAGGAGGTCTTCGTGGTGAAAATCGTCGGTTTGATTGTTAATTGAAAGAAGCACGGTTAAAGAACCACGTGGCGCGGCCCCTTTTTAACAGTGGCACGTGCCAGAGAACGTATCACTATATATATAAACAGCTATAGTAATATTACATACAGAGCCTAAAAAGAACGACAGGGTCGGCCTGAACAAACGCCCCGAGTCACTAGGTATATATCTGTTTTTCTACATCAGTTGCATTTATATCCTTCCGATCGGAGGACTAGTAGTCTAGGAGTCGGCTTTCTAGGCCGACTGCGACGTTCTATAGGTGTGGTTCTCTTTATGGTTTCTTCCCTATTGCGTCACTGTACCAGTTCACTAAAAAGTAAGGAACTCCTTAACTCCTTTAGATTATAATCTATCCTATCTTAAGAACTGTTAAGTTAGCTATAAAGGTGCACGTTGCCATAAACTAACTCTAAAGTGGAAACTCTAAAGGATTAAAGGTGTAGATCGCTGCAGATGAACTTTAAAAAGAAAATTGTAATAAAGTTATAAAGGAACTTAAGGAACTTAACCTAGAGGTGACCCAGCTAAGGGAGTCTTAAAGGAACCTTAATTTTAATATCGTAAAGATAATAGAAATAGTGGAAAGACTAATTCTCTAAGCTATTAGAGAAGTGAAGCAATCTTTAAAAAAATAAGAAGCTTAAATTAAAAGAGTTAAACTGGAGAAATAAGCATTCTTCTCTAAATTAAACATTAAGACCTTTAAGCGTTTCTATTCAACTTCAGGAACCCACAGGGCTGTAATACAGTAGCTTGTAGCTCAGAGGAAGAAGTGCGTACTAGTCCAAGTATTACGACCTGCACCCGACACAGGCCTTAAGAGGACTGGCGCGGGTTAAGACAGAACGTATGGCAGGACGTTAAAGGTTAAGTAGGCGTTTCGAAGACGGCTTGTTAAGCTAGCACTCCTAGATGGGGGTTTAATGTCACTGTAAGTCGCTGTCACTATAATGCACAGAGATGAATCTGAATAGTAGGATATAAATGAACAATTGAATACTAGCGTGAGGAATTAGGAGTCCCTTATAGTTATCATAGGCATGATGGTGACTATCTATATTAACTAACTAGGGGGTACTTTATACTTTAATCACTGTGCTCACTCTCTTAAGGAGTGATCAGGGTAATCACTTTTCCAGCTGCTTACTCTGATCACTGGGTCTTGGCAAGATCAGGGTGATCAGCTAACGACAGGCCGTAGGGGGGCTTCGGGTCTTTTCACCCCTGTCCCAGTGCGTTAGTACCGTGCGTACTGTCCTTCTGCACTGTTCCTTCTGCAGGGAATCTGTCAGGCCGCCCTGGCCCAAGTGACGGCCTGCAGGGTCGTCATACCAAGCTGTACTACAGTGCCACTGTAAATAAAGGTATTATAGCGAATATTAACGCTGGAAATAAGAGGGTCTGAAAGGCAGTGCTTTGTATAATAACTGGAGTAGAATAAAGTTGCTTACTTAAAGAAGACTATATATAGGAGAGTTCAGGGCCTATTATAGGCTGTGGGAGGCTCTGGAAGAATTCCAAAGCCTTCTATTACTAATACAGTTCTGGAAGACTCTGTGGAGCTTGCCCCACAGTGAGTCAGAGCAGTGGAGCCTAAGATTCTAGAGCCTTTAAGGCTTAACAGGGGCCTTGTGGGCCCTAGAGCCTTCTAGAAGGTTCGGCTCTGCAGTGCGAGCCGTGGCTGTAGGGTACGCAGCAGTGGAGGGCAACTGCTGTAAGCAGTTGCCTACAGGGCAGCTAGGGTTAAAATTTAACACTATAGAAAGTAAGTAGGTAGCTAAGATATAACTAAAAAAGGGGGAGGGGATATCCTCTCTTTTATTACTATCTCGCTCCTACGTCCTTGCCTTACATCATAAAATAAGGCCGTACTATTAAACTGCAAGGTTCGTCAGCCCTTACCTCATTTGATAAAATTCCTTAGCTTGATCATGTCCCTGGTAGGCGTCATAGCGCGTAATATCACGTCCCTTAGACGAGTGAAGAGAATAGAGGGTAATACCGTGCGGGGAAGGCAGGCATATTTAGCTGAGCGCCTTATTACAGGTGTGATATTGAACTGTAACTCGCTTTTATTAAGCCGCCGAAGACCCCTCTGGCATGCAGAGGGAGGCTCCACTGCTACCCTCCACCTGAGCATGCTCGAGGGACTTAACAGTAGAGCCCTTGTCCCAACCAGCAATACTAACCGTGGCAGAGGTATTGAGGCTCGCGCATACAACCAGGGACAAAAACCAGGTAGCTTGCATAAAGGTAATTGGCATCTGCGTTCAACAGAAAACTCATACATATGCTCCAAGAAATGAGATATAGCAAGAGTTTGGCTGATGTAATGTCCCTGGAGTCGGGGACTGTAGATGCTTGTAAAGCCCATCCATGGAAGCCAGGTCCATGGTAGCTGCATCCAGGGAAGCTGTATCCATGGCAGTCACACCCAGGGAGTGAAGGGTTGTTGGTATACTCAATGAATTTCGACCAGTACTCCGACTTTGCAACCTCCTCTAGGCTCTCTTCACTGGAGTCTGCTTCGCCCTGCTTCTTCAGGGGCAGTCGGGCATCACCTAGCGCTGCCACCCTCATGATGGTCTCCCGTCTTGCCGTTGTCAGCAAGGATTTTCGGCTCAGCTGGTCCCGCGTAGCTCATGGTTGATTTGGACCCGAAGATGCAGATGGCGTCCGTGTAACTGGCTTTCCGGCTGCCACTAAGAGTCTGCAGTCCTTCACTTTGATTCGCAGGCGACGTTTCGCCATCAACCCTCCCAGAAACCAACACAGCTTAACCACATTGGCATACCTATTCTCATATGGCCTCATCTATCTGTTAATCAACTAACACCATGCGTTGCTTCGCACCTGCAGACGGCTGCAAACTTGTAGAGATCACGAGGCCACAGCCTAGGCAACATCTGCCGATCGCGAAAGGAAATCAACTAATGTCTCAAGCCAACACTCGCCATCGCTCGATGCTGATCCTAACACACGCACATACACATACCAAAAAAATGGTATTTATTCCGTTTAAGAGCGACAAGAAACCCTCGTCTTCGGCCATCACCTCCGGCGGCAGGGCACCGCCCAGTCACCGCCAGTCGGGACGGAGGCTGCTTGACACTCTGACGACAGCTTTTAGCCACTTGAAGCCACCAGGGTCTCACTCGCACACATTACGAATATTAACAACCACTGGGCGATTCTCTTCTCATAAGGGCAAGAACAAGAGCCTTGACAACAGGGCTGGTGGTACTATGACCGCCGAAGAATATTAGCAGAATATCGCCTGAGCCGCTAAAATATCATCCTGCATTTTGAGCCGATCCGTGTTGTCCTTCGGCAATGATTCACTGGCGGTCTGATTGAGGTCTACACCTTCTGTACGCCGTGCTCTCTTGTTCAGCCCGATGGAGTCCAGGGCTTGCCGCGGGTGCTCCGCCAACACCGCCTGCTCAAAGTCGATCACGAGCACTTGCCCCGTCTTGCTATCCCACAGTACCTTAGGTAAATTAGCGCCCAGCTTGACATTCGCTTCATCCGATACTTCCGCTTCGTTCAGGCTGTTTCCGCCCCATGACAGAAGCACCATGTGGATGATGTGCATCTAGGTACCGTAGTAGTAGGTCCGCCCAATCTCCTAGGCATCGACCGCGCCGAGAAACACCGGCACACGGATCCTTTGGAGGGGCCGGAGACGCTCGTAAACCTTGGTCTCGTGCTCCAGCTCTCGTGCAAACCTGGTGGTAACTCACGAAATTGTAGCCATAGATGAGCAGAGTAACTCGGAACAAAACCCCCCGTGCACCCTGCTTCCCAAGGGGCACAAATAGGAGGTATGAACCTATCTTGTCTAGTGAATAGTGACTTGTTCCGCTCACTCCTTAAAACCTTCTCGTTCCAACTGCACATCCTGGGGTCGTTTCTCAAGTCTCACTATACCAATCCTGTGGTATATGCGACTGTCCGGGTCATTGCGGCCGAGGAGGAGGCCGGCGATCTTTCCGCCATGATCTCTGCCTAGCAGCAGCACCTCAGCCTGTCGCATCCGTGCCATCCTCACGGGTAAGCGAGAAAGGCCTATGACTTCCCAATGCGCATAGCTAAAAATCAATTCGCACCAGGGCATCGATGGAGTGACTTGGCCCCCGTTGGAGAAGTGTACTGCGAGAGGCTGCAGTCGAGTTGGCAGATGACAAACTCGGGCGTACAGCTTCTCAGCGCCTCGGGACCTTCCTTGACCTCGAATTTCAGGCGATATTTCAACGCTTCAATACCCTGGACGCATATGGGCAATAGTGGACCACGAAGTGTCAAATGCCCCCCTTCCACCTGATCAAAACGGGCTTCCTAGGATACCAGGCGAGTTTCGACTTCAATTATTTCATAGAATAGCGCAAATTCCCAATGTGATGTAAACTGGATGGGAACGTTTACCGAAGGCCAGGTAAAGGATGGGGCGATGTAGCTCTCGGGGAGTCAGCCTGTTATCATGTCATGGGAACGTATCATGTTAGGGAAACCCAACACATGTCAGTCAACGCCACACAGGTCCAACGGCCCGTAACTCCAACAGCCGGCAATGTAAGTTTGGCGCAGCCCTGCATATCGCAGCGCCGTATCTTGTCTCAGAGCCAAGCCGGAAATCGCAGCCAACTTGTCCATCTCGTTTGTAAACTTGCGGCGTGAGAGATTTTCAGCCATGGCAGCCCATTGTTTCACGAGCGCTGCAATCCTGCGTTCGTTGCTCAGTCTCGGGGAACGGCCCCATTCCGTCACGTAATGCAAGTCGGGCTTTTCGCCACACAAACATGCAGTTCCCGCCTTACACTTCCATTGGATGTCGGCCCTGGTGAACTTGAGAAATCTGGCGGAAAGTTGCTCTTCTTGGTACGTCCAACCTCTCTCGCTGATGGGGTCAATATTTGGGTGGTTATGGAAACCACCACGGACAGCTGTGCATTTGGTTGTATGGAGGCTGATAGAAAGTGGGAGCGGTGTTTCCAAACGTGTCGAAATGTTGTCGAGATCAGTCGGAAGAAATCCACTATGGCACGAAGTAGACGACGCCGCAATAATCGTCACGGTTGCCATTGAATGTACCGTTGCCATTTTGGCTGAGTCGGCTGCCCAGTTGGATTCGATATCCTGGATGATACAGAGCGAATCGATTCAGATATACCGTAATCCGAGCCACCGGGCTACCCATATGCTTGTCTAAGTGTCAACGGTAGTTCTGAGATGGGAAACCCTGCTTCCATGGAGGTGTATGCTGACGAATCCGTCTGGACAGGGGGTCTCCGTTGCAGCTCGTCCGGGCTCCCCCAACAGTAGCTCAAGGCCGTGTAACTGTAACGCCCCGCCATGGTTGGAGCATCAAAGTTCACGAGCCGAACATCTTTTTCGGAGATCATAAGTATCCTACTCGGCCAGTCCTGGACTCCTGTGTCGCTTTTGAGCCCACAGCCATGTTTGACACTTGAGCATCTTACTAATTGCCTCTGAGCGAAAGAAATGCAAGCCGGCATTTGTCTGAACGTGGGATCGGGGATCGAGTCCGTGATGGTCTCGGGGGCAATAGCTATCGAACAAACTGGCATCAACACCCCACAAACCCACATGAGCATTGAAGAGTAGCACTAACTTTTCCTGATAGACACTGTGCACAATCATGTCCATCTGTCACCCATGACAATCATGTCGGTTGCTCTGAAGATCTGAAGGTTGACTTCCTGGGAAAGGAAGGGGGCCATTCCCCGTCCACGGCGTATCTGATAGCTTTGTGAATAACATTGCAAAGCGAGCATACTTTCGGAATAGAGATGGGGGTTCCCCAACTTTTGGGAATGGTAGGAGGCCATCGAAAGGGCGGAGCCTTGGCCCAGCCCTTGGCACCCTGGACGGCGAGTTCTCGGTCGCATGTCTCACAAAGTCAGCCCAAGTCGCGAAATATAGCCCAGGTAACTTCTTCGTCGGCCGGGGGCTCAATCTTGGCTGAGGTGCTCATCCCGCCGCTCGGATCTGCTCATGAATGATCGGTAAGGATCTCGGCCGCCCCTCATCCTTGACAGCTGAGCTTCTTTCTACCCCGCTTCTCTGGTGGACATCACGTGTTGCTCGCCGTTATGAACCAATGAAGATGGAATTTTCGTCCTCGTCCTTGACACGTAGTCAAATGTTGGGGCGATCAAGTCAAAAGGGAGAGGCTAGATAGCAATTGTAAGCAAAAGGCCTGGCAACCTCTCCAAGATTGGCCATTCCAAGACCGCAAGGATCGCATTTCGCAGAAATGCCCGTCGTGGCTCGGAATCGTGGAGAGGCGGAGTCAGCTGCGTTTTGGCGACATCAGAGCCGTTCCTCACAACACCACAAAAGCGAGTACCTCGAGAGACGTCGGCGCGTCCGCGCGTCCGCGCGTATGCTTGGTCGCATAAATGCGCCGTCACTCGGCTACCCCACTTTATCGCGCAATCTTCGGCTTTTCAGGCCCCTGAAAGACGATGAAATCCAACACGTGGGGCAAGTGGGTGACAAAAAAAGAGTGACACCAAAGGCGGATCCCCACCAAAAAACGGATACTCTGTACAAGAAATTCCGATTGTAGGTCGCTGAACCCCCAATGAAGCAGGAACTTTTTGTCTGAGCTGATTTGGTGTTACTCTTTTTTTGTCACCCACTTGTGGCGGCCCAAACCCCACTTGGCCTAAGATAACGTTTGTCGAGGGGGGGGTGGAGAACCAGTAAGAAGACATCAAAACCGGATTACCCACTACCACTACCTCTTCATTGGACAAGAGAATTTTATCATCTGCGAAATGCGCAGTTTCGCAAAATCGGCTCGACGTATTCCTTCTAGCCCCGGCCTAGTTATCTGAATGGCTGATATACCTGCTCCATGAGCCCTCAAGCACCCAGAACAAGCCATAGCATTTTCCTAACCACCTTGCAAAGCATTCTCCCCCAAGAATTTGCCCTTGTCCCAGTCAAAGACACATATTCGATGGCCCAAGCTGAAGCCAACGATGGCAGGGAGGCTTTCCTCCTCTCACCAGTACCTGTATTCAATTTCATCGGTCCAAGTCGACCATCAACCCCGCGGCATCTCGACCCTCCGTATCTCGAATCCGCCGGTCTACTCGACGAATTGTACCCTGAAGATTCAGGCTCATATGACCAACCTTGGTTGCGTGACCCAGGCGATCTTTGCGATCAACCTTCAAATGTCGACTCTCACCCACATTGGCTGCCCCCAGTTCTAGAGTCCGCCCCCGTTCTGACGAGGACGGAGTCCCTGGAAGAGCAACTGCTCGATGCCTTATGCCAAAATGCTCACAAGGATCCAAGGGTTTCATTCCGCTAAGTAATTTGCTGGAGTTGGTGGATGAAAGCTCAGTTGCAGAGGCGCTTAGGGGCTGCATGCCAAACCTCTCGGACGATAAAGTTCGGGGCCACGCACAAACAATTTGCTCCAAGGCCACAGTTCAAAGCGTCCCCACGCCATCGTTCCGGCGAATCTTTGCCATACTAGTCATGATTCAGCAGCCCAGAGAGATTCTTACTTTCATCAACAACAATATCGCCGATCATGATCTGCCCCTCGTGAAGGGCCGAAGTGGAACAAAACTTTCACATGATTTACGACGAAAAGCGCAGCCTCAAACAACACTTTTTTGCCTTCAGCATTGGTCATCGTTTTTGGTGAACTCGTTTGACGAATACCAGTGGACAATGCTTTCACCTTTCTTCTCAAGGGGCAACAAAGGAACAGTGCGTTTCTATCCTCTCGATGACAGGACCATCCTTCCGTTCATAGAGGATTCATCCAGAGACTCTAGTATCGGCGATGATGAGGACTTTCAAGGTGGTCATGGATCAGTCTTTCGGGTGAAGATCCACCATTCGCATCATGGCTTCCACAATACCCCTGTACGTAACACCCTCCTCCAAGATACGAGATACGCATACATGGTTTGTTTACGCATGATTTTTAGGAAACCTCTGGGTCTGAGTCGACCTTTGCTGTTAAACGCCTGCATTCTCGTAACCGCGAGATGTTCTCTAGAGAGGTGGACGCTCTCAAAAGGCTAAGCGGCCAGAAGCATATTGTCCCCCTGCTGGCCACCTTTGAGCATAAAAACAGCTATCATCTGCTTTTCCCGTGGGCTAACGCCAATCTCCGAAGATACTGGGCTATGTTCCCAAACCCATGGATCGATAGGCGGTACTGTTTATGGGTGGCGCAACAGTGCAAGGGCCTAGCGCGGGGTCTGAGCATTATTCACGAACCGCCCATTGACCTAAGTGATGATTACTCAGGCGAGAACGCCTTGCAGCCAAGCCGTGGTCGTGAGCCACTTCACAATAGGGCTTACGGGCGACATGGCGACATCAAGCCGGAAAATATACTTTGGTTCAGTGACGGTCCTAGCTCTGGTCTCGGCATCTTGGAAATTGCAGATTTTGGTCTCACCAGGTTTCATCACAAACAATCTCGGTCCAACATCTCTCCCGTTGGCATGGGAAACTCGCCAACCTATCGTGCTCCGGAATTTGACATGCCCGCTGGACTTCTTTCACGGTCATACGACATATGGGCGTTGGGCTGTCTCTATCTTGAATTCATTACATGGTACTTCCTCGGCTGGAACGGTGTGACTCAGTTCTCGGTCTTGCGTGAGACTAAACGCAACGACCTCTCCGCGGATGACTGTTATTTTGAGTTGACCGGTTCAAGAGAGACTGGAAGTATCTGCAGCAAGATTAAACCTTCAGTCACTCGTGTAAGTACTTAGCTGTACATGCTTCCTACTCTCCTCCCGTGTTGTTGCTCTGTTTTCGCTAATACCGTTGCTTAAAGTGGATAGCAGATCTTCGGCAACATAAGACCTGCTCTTCATTTTTCCACGACTTCTTGACTCTTATTGAGAGTAGCATGCTTGTAGTCGAAACAAACGGCGATAACCCGATCAGAAGGGCTACTGCGGCAGAAGTTGAGCATCGCGTTGTTCAGTTCTACGACCGATGTGGCTACGACACTGCCTATCTTTCTGGAGCCAATCCTGTCTCACCAAATCTACCGATGGGGGTGTTTCAACAGCCTCTTGGAGCAGACATTCCGCTAATCGGAGTTTCCAGGAGATCAATCATCGTGTCTGAACCCAGAATTTCCGCCACGTTTCCGCCAACCACATCTGCCGGGCATCTTGCCCATATCAACCCAGTTTTGATTACGCAAGTGGCGGTTCCAGATGTAACCCATAGTGACAAAGAGCGGATTGATGGCGAGATACAGTCATCCTTCGATATGATGCGTCTCGGAAAGCGAGCCTGCGTTGGTGATGGTGGCGCAAACCAAACGAACAACTCTATCAGTGAACTTGGCTGCCAAACGAACCTGGGCGAGTCTAGGAGTGTGCACCACTTCGCCTGTCCATTTTTCCAGCGGAGTCCTAGCGAGCACTGGAAGAATTGCTCTCGTGGTTGGGAACATATTCATAGACTCAAGTTTGTTTCCTTGATACCTCCAATGCTTTAGAACATAAATATCGCTAACGATACACCTCAGAGAGCATTTATACCGCCGTCATCTCCTCCCGAAGGACAGATGCAGTCGATGTCTGTCATGTTTTGGCGATGCGGCTGATCTAGAAGCCCATACTCGCTCCATCATACCTTGCATATTAAGGGAATCTGGAGATTACGAAGGCATCACGCCAGAACAAGAGCGTCGGCTCCGGTCTAGAAAGCGGACGAGAGTTGATACCGCGTCAAGCGATGTGGAGGCTGATCGGTGGTGCGAGATTTACAGGATAATTTTTCCAACTGTCGAGACAGATGAAATTCCGTCTCCTTGTAAGGATATTCCTCCTAAGGCCTTCTCCGCAAAAGAATTGTAGGATTGATCCCCAAGCTAACCATAACCTCTACAGATTACAGTCACCACAGCACTCGGGTTTCCATGACCTCAAACTCCTCAGAGACCCTTGCTGAATATAATGAGTTCTTGAATGGCGGTATCCCATCGGACTTGCAGACTGAGCTGGAAACCACAATTCGCCGCGAACTCGGAGTCAGCGAAGTTGGGGGGAGGAAGATCGTCAACATAATCCCCATGTTGCAACAGAGGTTGTTCCAATCCTTTCGACATTACCGGGGAGGCTCATCGTCCCTTGCTGGTTCTGCACAGGCTGAGCAACATACCTCTAGTGTAACCCACAATCGCGATCCAAGCATTGAAATTGCTCTGGACAAGCTCGCGCATCATGACATTGGGATCCTTGAGGTTTCGAATGATGAGGATATCTAGCCAAGACAAATTAGCCCCTGGTGGAGCTTACGGACAGGCGTTTGTTTTGTATCTATAGAGAGTAGAATGTTTTTAGGCAGTGTCATTTGTCAGGAACGCTGCACTACTGGGTTTATCTAGGCAAGGAACGTCTGAGTGAATTGCTTAATTTTGTTCTCTGGCAATGCCAGAGACCTTATTCTTACATTTTCCTGAGACACCACTAGGGGGGCAACATGTGTTGGATGGGGTATCTCACGTTATTCAAATCCATGGGATGGTCGCTACCTAGGTATCATACATGGTAACGTACAAAATCCTTTTTGGCGCGCCGGAAACGTGTCGCCTGACCTGCAACATATCGGACACATTGGTGGGCCGTTTCTTCTTTGTTTGTTCGGACAAGGCAGTTGGTGAGTCACAGGCACCTCAAAGAGATTGGGAAAAGCCGAAAGCTCGTCATTTTGTGCCCGAAGATGCGCCTTCCAATACTTTCATTATTCATCATCGCTTCAACGAAATCACGAAGATCCGATGGAGGCCTCAGAGACGCGATTCCTTGGAGACACCTGCGCCTGGACACCATATCCCGATGGACTCAGCGATACGTGCCTTCCGCTCTATGATGGCGATTCAAGACGCTGGTTCTCGCTCAAGCTCGTGCGCGTCGACAGCAAGACGCAAGCGTCGCTTCGTTCGGCCGACTACGTAGCAGCATGGGCGCCCATCCACCGCGCCCTGGCTGCAGAGATTGATGGCGGACTGGCTCTCGAGGTTACCGCCGTCGTCATGACAGCTGATGGCAACATTCTGGCGAAATTGAACGACGCCGAACATGACTGCACACCGGGCACGCATTACGCATCGCCAGCCGATTACCAGCTGCCTGGTTGCGTCGACACCATCTCGCGCCTCGAGCTGGCCGAGGTGAAGCGACTCGGCCCACTGGTCGACGTCGTTGCACCCGTCTCGGCGCCCTCTGAGCGTTTCGTGTTCAAGCACTACGAAGATGGCGATGCAATTTACCGCATGTGGCATGACGTTCAGATCCCAGCCCGGATGTCGCCACACCCCAACATTGTTCCCATCCGGCACTTGGTTGTGCATGAATAGATTGACGGCAGCGACTCGTCTGCGGCCGTCGTCGGCTTCAACATGCCCTTCATCCCCGGCGGCAGCCTGCAGGCAACCCGGACGACGCGCATTTTCAAGCTCAAATGGGCAAAGCAGCTCTTCGACGTCATTGACGACCTCAATCTCAAGTACGGCATTGTGCATGGCGATGTACGCCTGCGTAACCTGATGGTTGACCCTGCCACCGACAACCTCGTCTTGATCGATTTCGGTTTGGCTGCAAAGCGCACCGAGCAGCAGTACCGCAAGGCGGGGACCTACATACCACCCGTTGCCCGCGCCGAGGTGCTGTTCGGTCCCGACTTCGGCCTCTTCGGACCGCCGGAAACAAAGTCGGAAACACAGCAAGAACTAGTTGTGCCCCTGGCGCCACCTAAACAAGACAACCCGGATGTAGTCGCGGCCACCGTGACGGTGCATGAGCTCGTCACGAGCAATCCTACCGACGATTTGTGGGCCACCGATAACGATCAAGGGAACCTATGGAACGGGGTTGGAATAGACGGCATCATAGAGAGTCCATGGACCGCCCATCCGGATGCTCTTCTTGACAGCCCTGCCGAAGACTTCCATGCCGCACTCGCCGACTGGCTTAAGAGACGTGAAGCAGACCCTCGAGACGGCGTCGGCAGAACCTCGGCATCTACGCCTCTTGATTTCCCCAATGACATGCCTGTGCCGAGCGCTGAGGAGGTTCCAGTGGATGGGTACAAGCACCCGTTGGACGTGGGTGTTCCTTCGTTTGGGGGGTCCCAAAACATTCCCGTCAAAGGCTACAAGTTTTATCGTCGGGATGCTGTTCGCGCTGGCCGTTCTATTGTTTCGTGGGTACGGCCAACTACTGCCGCATTGGATGGCAATCGGAAGCTTTTGGTTACGGGAAAGTATGTAGACGAAGTGGAGAGGGGGAGGAAGAGGAAGGCATTGCACCAGAGGGTAGAGTCGGAACATGAAAATACAGCCAGGCGGCGGTCTCCGAGACTTTCTGGGGTTACAGTTCGTAACGAGGGCACCTAGAGACCGGGGACAAACTATTGTGTTGAGCGTCTTTCTTTTGCCCTCATGCATCATCATCAAATTACCTCCTGACACTTTGTTACATGAGCATTTCTATGTACACACTTAGCTGCATCGAAACAAACCTTTAGAGAATGCATCAAGGCCTCGGAAGAATGTAATAAGGCCCATGACATCAAAATCCAGTCCTTGGGTGCAGTTGGTGTCATGTGTGTGATCATAGTGCAAGTGAGACGGGGGCCATGGTGCAAAAATACGTGCTGAAAGAAAATGGGAAGGTATTGTCCGATTTGCGATACTGGCAGCGATGCAATCTTCTGAAGGCCTGCGTTCTGGGCTTCCACGTTTCCTCAACAGCAAAGCTCTGACGCACGGTAAGCTAAATCCACTTCATCTCGCGGGTGGATCAATGCCATCGTTTTGTGCTAGAACTTCCCGTTCCCTACTATCAATACCTTTTCAGCAGGACCTCGGTGATAAGCCATCGGAAAGGGCGCCGTCCTGCGAATAACATGGCAACTTCCGTCGAACTTGGCTCTTGGCCTGGTCGGTTGCGTCGCCCTAGTGTATTCTGCCGATCCTAAGACGCGTTCAGTTGGAATCCTTTGTGTAACTGAATCCCAACTGATCCATTAGATGCATATGCTCTGCCCGTGGTTCAGTGCCAGAAACCATGAGCCTTTATCGGCGCTCTCGCCTGATAAATCCCTCCCGAACTTGACACCCTGCCTCCGACAAGCCCACTCCAACTGCCCTAGATTCGAAAGTACATCGACTGGATCGGGTACAAACGTTCCCCAGTGCATGCCCACCGCCACTGTAGGCTCCCCTCCCGTCATCAGCTTCATGACGCGCACAGCGTCCCACGCCGGCATGTGGTTCGCAGCCGTCACGCCAGGGCTGTGCCATGGCGCTGGGTTCATCCAACTCGGGGCGTAGGCCAAGCTGCGAATATACGAGTATGTCGCACCCACCGAAACAGGCAACAGTAGGAGATGGGGCGGGCCTAGGCGATCCCGAATCTCTGCGAAGGCTGGGCAGGCGGGATATGTGGTGTCCTCCTCCTCCTCCATCACTTCGACCTGCTCCAGGGAATTACCGTCCTTGCCACCCACAGGCGGAGCTGGGGGCCATGCAGGGTCCTCGTGGAACCGATATCCTGTGTCACCGGCGAAGAAAACGCGGTACGGGGTGGCGTCGGGCGTGTGGTACTCGACTGTCCAGCTGGACCACAGCGTCGTATTGGGCTCGTAGCCGGATCGGCCGCTGCTATGTTGTGAGGGCGTGCACCAGATCCGAAGCTCCTCCGATGAGCTGTGTGGGCTCTTCAGCTTCACCGAGTCCCACCAGTCGAGCTCGACAACACGGTCCTGTGGGATGCCGTTGTCAAGGAACCACCTGCGATTGCCGAGTGGGGCGAAAAAGCGGACAGTGGCGCCGTGGTGTGCCCATATTGACGCGATGGTATCAGCATCGAGATGGTCGTAGTGATTGTGGCTGATAAAGACGGCGTCAATGGGCGGAAGAGCCTCGATAGTGCAGGGTGGGGGGTATGTCCGGACGGGGCCGAAGTTCTTGCTGGGGGAGGACCGGGCCGAGAAAATGGGGTCGAAAACGCAATTTATGGAACGGCCGGAAGGAGCCTGCATGCGGGTCGCGAGTTGAACAAGGACGCCAGCGTGGCCCAGCCAGGTGACCTTGGCTTTGCATTGCGAATCGGGCAATTTGAAATCCGGCTCATCGATGCCCAGCAGTCTCGCCGCTTTTGCACCGGTCGAGTCGGGCCAGTTGGTGATGTCGCAAAAGTTCGGCCGTTTGTCCTTGGCGGGCGGGTTTGCCGGCGCCGTGCCGCCTGAGAGGTGCGAGACGGCAAGCTCGACACATGGGTCGGGGCCTCGATCGCCCCATTTGAGATTGCTCCAGACCTGGGCGGATGTTGGCTTATACCAGCTGGGCCATGGATTGCGGAATGAAGTCGGTGTGTCGTTTACTGGTCCCGGCTGGGCCGCACTGGATGACGACCATGACGAAAAAGGCGAAAACGAGGAAGTCGCGGATCCGACAACGTGGTGATCCGGCCGACGTAAGCTGACAGCCGCCGCTTTTGGCTCATCGGTCTCTAGATGGAGGAGCATCGTGGATAATTACGGTTCCCAACTTCAACGGCCGTTGCAAATGCTGCACGAGCTCAGGTTCCAGTTAGGTGTTGAGAAAGTTTAACTTGCCAAAGAGGAGGTTTTTGGTCAAGTGAATTGAAGATGGAGTTCTGGCAGCCAAGTCCGGGCTTCTTGGGTGACGTCACGCGCCAGCGCTGGGTCTGCAATTACGGATGATTGCTGAGTGCTGTGTGTTTCGCAATGATTAAACCCGCCAATTGATAAAACACGTGGGCTCGCTGTACTTTTTTTCTCTTTCTCTCTTTCCTCGCTTGATGATGCCGCATCTATCACTCGCATTGCAGGCCCCAAATCCCGCCGCGACGAGCGCCTTTCCCCAGGAAAACCCGGTTGACGCAATCTCTCGGACCATGTCTTACGGAACTTTCAGCGACTGGTCATTTGCTTTTGCAAGCCACACCCGCAGGGGTGGTGAGGGGGGCTGAACGAACGTGCATCGAGCGTCCGCTGTGTGGTGAGGAGAAGCTGTGGGGGCTGGCGCCTGGAGGCTGCCCTGCTAGCCCACGGCCTTCAGCTCCCAGCTCTCAGCGCCCAACAGACGCGACGCCGGACTTCCCATCGCAGCGTCCATCGCCGCTTACTCCCTCCGCCGCTCACCACATCTCTTCTACAATCGCCCCCCGACGATCTGCTCGACGACCTCGAATCGACGGCGCGCAATGGCCGACCCTCCGAACATCAGCTACGCGGGGTCTTCGGCGGTCGCGACGGCCGTGCGCGTGACGACGATCCTCACGACGGCGATACAAGCGATCGGCGATGCCCCCGACGACGTGCGCCGGGTGTTGAACCGGGTGCAGGAAGTCAGAGCGGCCATCTTGCGACTGCCGAATCCGATGCAGCTGTCGCCGGCAACCGTCGGCGCCCAATGGCCGCGGGAGTGGCTCGTTGAAGCCCATCGTGCAATTGATGCGACCGCCGCCGAGGCGGGCGGTCTGCACATGCGGCTCTCTGAGTGGGACCTACGCCGGAACGCTCGTCAGCTCCGGATGACGTGGGAAGCTTTTCACCTCGTTATACCCAGCGGGCTCCTCGACACCGCAAGCAGGAGGATAGAGTCAGCGAAGGTGGCCATCGAGATTCTCATATCTGCTGTCGACCTGTGAGCTCCACCCTCCTCCCGATCAGCCCGACCCGTAACCAAACTGACCCTCTGTGCAGCACCTCGACATCGGATATCACCACGCAAATAGACCGGACGCGCACTATCATCAGCACTCTCCTGACAGAACAACAAGTCGTCGAAACGCCGGTACCACACGAACCTCCACCTCCGTACAGCTCGCACGTCGCGCCGAACGGAAATGTACCAAATCGCCGGGGAACACCAGGGTACAATAACTCGGTCGGCTATGTGCTGGTCCACTACCCCAACCCAGCCATGGGCGGCCCAGCACCACCGTTCACCCACGGCCAGTCCCACAGCCAGGCATTCCCTACACGCCGTCGGTCAAGCGAGCAGCTTGGCTACTTCCAGAACCCCACTCCGGCCGCAACGCCAGTTGACGGCTCCGCTATGCAGAACAACGAGCTTGTCGCCCTAAAACAAGAGGCTGCCACGCTCAGGCAAGAGGCGGCCACACTGAGACAGGAAGTTGTTACGTTAAGAGAAGAAGCAGCAACTCTTCGGGAAGAAGCCGTCACGCTGAAACATGACACCGCCACACTCAAGCAGGATACCACCAGTCTGAAGAGGGAAGCCATCGTCTTGAAGCAGGACGCGGCTACACTGAAGGAGGAGGCCGCCACACTGAAGGAGGAAGCTGCCGCGCTCAAACAAGAGGCGGCTGTTGCCAAGCAGGAGACGGCAGCAAAAGACTTGCGAATCTCGGAGCTTCAATCAGAAGTTATGAGCCTGAGGAACAGAAGAGACAGTGTCCTGGCCGCTAACACCGATCCCAACGACGACATACTCCAGAGGGTCATTTCCAAGTACAAGAATGTCAAGCGGCTGTACTTTGACTCCCAGAGAGACATTGTCGAGCTCAAGAGGCAGGTCGAGGAGCTGAAGGGGCAGGAAATCGCGGCAAGCAACAAGGACAAGGTAATCGAGAAGTGGAAGGAAGAATACGAAAAGCTGCAGGGGCAGGTGCGCGAACAGGAAGAAGGAGAAGAGGCCATCACGCAGCTAACGGAAAAGTACGACGCTTTGGTGGAGGAGCACAACTCTGTGCAGGAGAGCTTGGCTCAGTCGTTAGAGGAGCTGAATGCGGAACGCGACCGCCTGGCCAGAGAACTCGATGCTGCGAAGGACGGGCTGGGGAGTCACGAGGCGGAACTGGCGGCTACCAAGACAATCCTCGCAAACACGCAACGCATGCTCGACGAGAAGGAGGATAGACTTGTCAGCAGTATAGCCGCCGCCGACGGCACCAGGACCGAGTTAGAGCACCAACTGGAGGATCAGACGCGTCGGCTGGAAGAGGCAGCGCAGGAGAGGGCGACGGTGTTTGACTTTATCCGGAGGTTGAGCGTGCTCGGGCTCGACGCCAGCAGGTTCTTGGACGAAACCCACTCAGCCACCAGCTAATCTGAGTTGGGTGGTGGGCATGTGTAAGGACTGGAACTGTGTTTTGATGGAGATGGCGGTGTTTGGGCTGCCTTCGCATTTTAAACCCAGCATGACGATGAGAGACGGGGCGGCATGCTCCCAGAACATGTACTGGGGGCAAACTTTTATTCCCTAATCTAATTTGAGATGCCGACATACAAGATATGAATGACCTCATCCTTCGCGTGTCTGGTGGCACGTCAAACTTCCGACGCCAGGGTCCGTGGGACCTACGACGTTGAAATAAGCTTGCGATCCACCTCTGATATGGTGCTGATCCCTGACTCGAGTACATTGTTGACCCCGGAGTCCCTGTCATTGACGTCGACGACCGGGGATGATGCCTCGGCGGCTAATCTGGGGAGAGGTTACAGCGCTCACCGCAAGTCTCACTCGCGTTTTACGAAGCTAGAGCAGTGAGCCCTCGGGTGACGCGTCGAACCCGTCCGTACACCGCGAGAGCCATTGTGCCCCGGACCAAGTCAGGGGAGCAGCTCCTCCTGGACGTCAACATTGTAAGGCAGCCAGGCACGACGCCGTATTGCGCTACGGCCGTACTGGGTATCCAATCGCCGGCCCGAGCTGTTTCGCGCCGGGTGCGCCCGTTGGCGCCGGATTGCGATTGGAAGAACACTGCGGAAAGGAGCCGGATCCGCGGAACACAGAACGCGATCGTCGCACCAACCACGCGACCGCGCCTGCCGTTCGGCTCTGATGAAACGGGGAGCTTCCAGAAATGTCTCTTCCTGTGCAGCGCATCCATTACTAAAGCAGCAAGCAACCCGGTGCCGGACTCGGGCGGACATGCAGTGGGGTTCTGCGCGCCCGCGCCCAACCAGGCTGCACTGCAGCGTCCTAAGGAATAAGCACCGGGTGTTTCTGCTACACCTCCGCCGGGATAATAAAGGTTAGCGTGGAATGGGGTCCACTGTTATGATTCCAGGGTTTCCTATGGCAGGGGCTAACAGTGGGTCCCTGGCCGTGCTAACCTTTATTACCCCGGCGGA
>Ga0247770_1000009_pt1 | contig 150360 bp, 262 predicted proteins | sample UWRJL136409B6_FD_179943 | JGI IMG/M metagenome (GOLD analysis project Ga0247770, IMG submission 179943) | Plant litter microbial communities from Arlington Agricultural Research Station in Wisconsin, United States - UWRJ-L136-409B-6 | ecosystem: Environmental > Terrestrial > Plant litter >...
TCCGGAGTAGTTTTGTACTTAATAGTTTGAGTAGTAATTCTTTCTGCATGACCTGAGTTAGTTACTTGAGATAATAAAGCTTCATCTTTTAGATAACTATTTACCATTTCAGCTATTTTTGGGTATGCCTTTCTATGTTGTTCTAGAAATTTTAGAGGTACTTTGTTTTGAGATACGTGTTCAAGGGTCACTTTACCTACTTCCCATTTCTTAAAGAATTTATTGTTTTCTACTAATTCTTCTAACTTTTGACGTTTTTCAGCATCCATTATTGAATCTCCTATAACTAACTACTCAAACATCCTCTCAGTTGCCCTTATTTGCTCGTTTAAGCCACTTTAGAATGAAAAGACAAGAGAAAGTCCTTCTTAAGGTTAAAGTTCCTCATAGAACAATTTAACCTCGTCTGTACGCAATATCTTCAGCGGGAATTCTATAGCTGTTCCACGCTACTCCTAAAAGCCCTTCATAAGATAGATTCCCATTGTAAACCATTCGTAGTGCAAAAGGATGATTTTTATCTTTATCTGTGACTCCCTCCACATACCACCACTGACCCATAGAAATCTTACCTGCTACAAATCTAGCCATTAGATGCACCTTATAAATTAGTTAACAAACTCAATCTCATCTTCTGAAATGCCATAACCGTCTTTAGCTACTCTTAATAAAGCTTCTTTACCTAGAAGGTCTTCAAACTCTCCTACAAAATCATTCTCATAATCTTCTTCTTTGATAGCAGAAATCTCGTAATTAAAACCTCTCCTATTCAAGTCTCTACACCAAACGCGAAATCTCCGCTTACTCTTATCAACGTAATCCTGAATAATCTTTTCTACTAAATCATCTACTATTCCTTGACCTGTATAGTCGAAACTTTTTTGAGCTATCTCATTTAGCTTATCGTACAAAACTTGAGAGATATTAATTGAGTCGTTTGCCCAATAATTTTCTGACATTTCTTTCTCCTTAATTTTCCCACCATCGGACTGACATTATTCTGTCTACTGCTTCTTTAACAGCTTTAGGAGAGTCAACTCTATCATTAGCAATCCAACCATCCCAATACGCATCAACCCAACAATCAGAAATAGTTTCATAGATATTGATATAAGTATTTCCAACGAAAGCTGAATTACCAGCTAAAGAGAACACTATATCGGCGAAGTCTCCTTTTATGTGTTGAGGAACTACAATTGTGTCATTCTTTGTCAGATTACCGAATCCTTTGTACGTTTTCCATATCTTAACGTTACTATCTCTTACTGGAACCATTCTTAAGTAATTAATCACCTCTTGAGGAATTTCAGGGTATTTAGTATTAGTAGATGTAGAGTAGGCAGGCATCTAACTAACATCCTCCTTTACTACTAACTCTTCCCACTGAACTTTCTCTAATAGTTGATGAAGACTTTTAGTAGCTAATCCTACCACAATAGTAGAACTAAGTCCTAATTGTATTCTTACGTAGTCTTCTACTTCTTCTGCATTTAAACCAGTAACAGAACTTTCAGACTTAACTAACCAATCCTGAATGTGTTGTGTTTGCCAATTCATAGTTTTAATCCTCGTAAGGTTTGTAACTCTCAAGCAAAGACTCTAAATCAAAAAGAATAACTTCTGCCCAATCAGGACTATCCTCTTTTACCCAGTCACGATAATCAGAACCATCATCTAGATAATCTCGATGAATAGCTGTTACTTCAGAACTCTCATAAGAATTATAAACTCTTATCTTGTAATTCTTAGATTGAAGAAACAGTAGATAGTTGTGTTTGGCTTCTTCTATTTTGAATTGGAGAAATTTGAGTTCTGCTAATTCGTGTTCGTTCATAATATTCAATTCTTTTCAGAGTATTTTACTATAGATATCCACAATACTAGAACTACCTGGAAAATAACTAAGGCAGGTATTGTTATATCTACTAAATCAGAGTTGGCGACTGGACATGAACAAGGGGTTGTATCTGGCATTTTTATTTCTCTTAATTGTTCAGTAGTCATGAAATTTCTCCTAAGTAAGTGAATAGAACTAGGTTAGTTACCTCCCTAGATATTGAAACTATTTACTAGAAGATGATGTACTTGTAGATTTAAACAAGCAAGAAGACAGAAGACTCAACATTAGAGCCTCCATAAAACTAATTACTTTCAAACCAAAAATTGAAGGAACTACTGCATTCCATAAGAGCATAACAGGTAAAAAGAAGTAAGTAAAGAACCTAACAACAGCCCTAAAAATGTCAAACCTATCCAAGTTAAAGTTTCCATGATGTGTCTCTCCTAAGTTAGTTGTGCTACTCGTCCTTTCCTTGCTCCCACGAGTCATGAGCAGTAGATTATTTGCAGATATAGTTAAAAAACTCATCTACAATTTCTGGTTTTTCTTCTGTTGTAGTTTTAGATTTTAACCAACGGAAAGCTTCTGTCCAATCTAGTTTTTCTTCAGGGTCTAAACAGCTATGTATGTAGAAATTTCTTTTCTCACTAGAGATTACAAAAATGTCGTGAGGACTAATAAAATCAGCAGCGCTAACATGATTAACTCTCTGATTATAAGACGGAACAACTACAACACCTAACCTCTCTTTTCTTTTTAACAGCTCAGGGATGACCACACAATTAACCACGTCATCTTCAAAATACTCAATTGTTCCATCATTAGCTTTCTTAAGCAGTTCGAGAGCATGAGTTTTCCCAGATTTAGCTTCACCAGTCAAAACAATTAATTTCATGAGTTGAAGAAGTAAAGGGCAAACTATCTCTATTAGCGTTACCCACTAGCACTACGAGGAAGTTAGAGATATAGCTAGCATCCCTTTGCTAAATAAATAACAAAGGTTAAATCTTCTTCTAAAAAACGAACTTGTGAGTTAAATACTCTTAACTAATTGTTCTGGTCTTGTAATTCCTAATCCTCTTACATTGCTACTTACTATCAAACGATTAGCAGCAGAAATTGCCTCTGAGTATTCAACAAATTCTCGATATTTTCCTAGCAGTTCTATTTTGTATCTTGGCTCTCTTGACATAATTTCCTCCTTAGTTAAGAATCCAGTTCTGGTATAATTTGCATTTTCTGGGCTTCTTCATTCCACTGATAGGCACAGTATCTACAAGGTTTACCGTACCTCCGAATATGAAAAACAAAAGCATTTGGCAGATGTTTTAGAATTTTCTCTAACGTTAGCTCATTAATTTCTCCTTCTACTGTTATTTTTCCACTTTCTTTGTCTTGGTAAAACCTACACGTCATCCTATTATAATCAAGCTTAAAACTGACAAAATCCACGGTTTCTTTGTTGGGAATATCTAAACAATTCCAAATAGTCTGAAGAGTTAAGTTCATGATAAAAATCCAAAATCTTGTTACGTACTGACACGAAAAAACCCCTATCTATCAGAGATTGCTCTCGTCAAGATAAGGGCTAGAAGGTCAAATTAGTCAGTAGAGCTTAGTAGAGTTCGTCAGTGGCTTTCTTTTTATAAATCTTGGCTTTTGGTTCTTCTTTTGGCTCAGGAGTAACTTCGGGTTTAGACTCCTCAACTATAGGTAAGGATGTATCGGGCAGAGGTTCGAGAGTAGTTACTTGTGATTCAGTCTCTTGTACTGGTTTTTGAGCTTCGAGGATTGATTCTTCTGGTACTATATCAACGATTGGTTCTGTTTCTTTATTTTCCTCAATTGGTCGAGTAAGTGTAGTCGGTTCAACAGCAGGAGAAAGTAGAGGACGGATAGGAAACAGTTTCTTAGCTCTTGGGGAACTGTTATGTAGCTTTGTAAGTAGAGTCAGGTATTTGTGAGCTACTACTTGTGAATCAACTCCGTCTTTAATAATCTGGATGTTACCTTTTGCATCTACTTTATCACGGCTAGTTAAGTAAGCAAAGAAGAGAAGTAGAGCATTGACAAACTCTGAGGTATAAGTAGAGTCACTTACCTGGTTTTCCAAATACTCCTCAAAACGCTTAGATTGCAGCCATTTCTTAAATAGTCCTGATACTGTTTCTGCTACAATGTGACCTCCAAAAGTAGGGTCTGTAGGGATGATAATGTGCATTTTTGGTTTTTTCCAGATAGCAGCAGGTTCAAAATTTACTCCTGTCTTGGTAAACTCAAAAGTTGCTACGACATCCTCATTCATTAGTAGAGAAAGAATCTGCTTATCTTCTCCTTCTGACCTTGTAACTTGTAGATACTCTTCAGGTACTTCTACTTTCTTTTTATCAGTACCTCTAACTTCCATCTTTTTCTTGTAAGACACTTCCCCTTTCTTGTTAGTAATGCTCTCACCCGGAACATAGAAGAAAGTCAGTGTATCAGTAGCTTCAGTAACCCAAACGGCATCCAATTCTTCAAGATTTAAGCGTGACATAGTTACCTCTTTGTTGATTGTGTTAACTTCTACTAATATATACCCTTAACTCTGGGGCTTTAGTAGAAACAGCCGAGTAAATCACGACAAATACTCGACTTAGTAGAAAGTTAGTAGATTGCTTTACTTCTCTCTATTTCTAGACATCGACCGTGACAATCATGCAAGTTAGCAAGATGTTCCTTTATTGGTTGATAGGTTTTCTCACTATCCCAGCCAGATTTAATTTTCTCTAATGAGTCGTAGAGATAGTCAACGGATTTACCCAACCATGCCTCGATATTGCCTTTGTCTGAGTCTAGTAGAAGGTTAGTAAGCTGTAACTTGATTCGATGTTCCCATTTCTCAACTTGATTGTCATAAATACAATCAGGAGTTAGAATCACCCCATTATCAAACCGAAAACCTACTGATTTGTACTCATTAGCCTCTTTACAAACCTCAGCAAACCAATTAATAGTGTCTTGCCAAGCTTCTTTATCCTCTTCAAAGTTACCTGAGAGAATCTTTTTAGTCAAAACATGAACTAAAATCTCGGGGTCTGTGGCTTTACTAGATGAACCTCCTATTTTTATCCTTTGTAAGTCTTTTCTACACCAATTTGACCAATTCTCGGCAATTTGAATGATTAAATGCTCTAAATCTTGAGTAGAAAGCACTTGATTAGTGGCTAAATATGTCAGTTTTCCAGCCTTTGTTTCCGAATTAGAGGAATAAGGTAGTAGATGCTTGACAAAACCTTTCTTAATCTCACTCCAACCTGATTTAGACTTCTCAAAACCAATGATTTCTGACACTTTTCTCTGTTGTCCTACCTTTCCATCTCCAACTAAAGTGTTAAAGTTGCGAGATAGAAAAATATTGACTAAGTGACGTAACTGGTTCTGAGCTTCTGCCACAAACCGACCATCTTTAGTCCTCAAAAACTTCTCAAATACACTCCTTTCTGCAAAGTTAGGGGTTCCGTTGACTTTAGTAGACACTTTCCCTCTGTTCTTCCCATCACTTACAGGCATTTTGACGGTAAGTAACTGAGTAACCTGTATTTTTCGGTTATGAAGTACATCAAAGTAGATTTTTTTACCCTCCTCTCTGATTTTTAGTTCTACTTCACTAAATTTTGCTGTTGCTTTTGGGTTTTTTGAGTCCACTCCCGCAAAGCTTTGATTGAACTTAGGATATAAGAAATCTCTTAACTCCTGTACCGTTGGTTTTTTAGAAGGGAACTGCTTTTGTAAGTTGTTAGGTAATCTACTTAACCAACGAACTGCACTGATAACTTGAGTTGCGGGTCTACTATGACTCATGTGGTCATCGAATAAGTAAGTAATCTTATCCTCATTGGTACTAACAAAGTAGACTTGAGCCAATATGTACCGACTAAAGTATTTATCAGTGATACTTGGGCGATAACTAGCTGATTTAATAGCCTGTTTCACTATCTCTGTACATTCAGCTATCACTTTTGGGTCTAGTTTCTCGTGATTGAGAACTGCTTTCCTTAACTTTTGTAGATTCGTGATTCTCCTACCTATCTTCTCAAGCTTTAAAGTATCCTGAGTTTTAGCAGACATCTCTTCTAATCTACTCATCTCCTTATCTAATGGGATGATAATCTGGTTGTCTAAGTCCTCTTGTTGCCAGTAACCTTCAATAGATTTAGCAGCAAGACAGTAAAGTAGAGGGTAACTAGGAATCTCCTGTATTGGTAATGCTTCTAGTTGCCAATGGTCGTGACTATTTACTAAGTTGACAATGCAAGGCACGTTACTCAAGAAACCTACCCATTCTAACGAGTTTTGAGCTACTAACTTGGCGTTACTTAAGTCACTTAGGCGCGCTTTTTTAACTGCCTTAACTTGAGTAGTAGAAGCTATAGCAAAATGTCCATCTTCATTCCTGAAGGATTCTTTTACCTTAATGTTTGGATGTTGAAAGCCGAGGAAGGTTACTGGTGCAGCTACAAATCTCAAGTCACTTATTTTGTTTCCATTCTGGTCTTTAGCTAAATTGTCCGTCGAGGTAATAGAGTCAGAAAGAACCCAGACACCAGAAGTCTTTTGATAGTGCTGTAGTTTTAACGTATTTCCATCAGGGTCAAGAGACTCAAATGTTACCATCTGGATAGATAAGTCAGGAAATACGTACTTACCTGTAAAGTAGACCTTCTTAGTATCTTCACAGTCTCGAATAATTTCCTTACCTTCAATTGCTTCTACTAATGGCTCAATGTTGTGTAAGTTTCTATCTTCTGGAGATAAGTCACTGAAGTAATAGAACTTACCGCCATTTTGTACAGCAATCCTCCTTATTTCTCTTGAATGTTCTAATGTATCTGGATTGAAAAGGATGTAAGACTGAGCTAAGTAGATTGATTCTACTAATATAGGTGAGATGTTTTCGAGGCTTCCTAACTCCGGTACAGAATCTTTTCTTCTTCTTTCCTCAATGCTTCCTGCTCTATTAGTGATTCTAGACACATAAGCACTTAAGACATCTCTCTTAAAAGGTTTAAAAGTTGTCTCTAGCTTAGTTGTAGTTCTCAGATGAAAGTCACCTTCACATTCAATACTGCCCTTAATCGCATGAGCTTGTATTAACTCTTCTTTCCCCCACTTCTCAATATTTCTTAAGTGGTCGAACAATTCTTGAGAAAACTGTTTAACTCCTAACTTCTCTCTAATCTCCTCAGTATCTTCTAGAAAGCAATCAAGCAAGGTAACTTCTTTCTTTCGTGTTACTTCCCTAATCTCCCATTCATAACTTGGGTTTAGGTACAAAACTATAGAGTTGTGCTTAGTTTCTCTTAATTCCTGTTTAAAGTCAGAGAGTCGGTCAATAGCTACTAACCAAGGTTTGATTATTCCAAATAGCTCACTAGAGAACATATCCTCAACTAAGACTTTCTGAGTCAAACCTTCACTATTGGTTCGAGCTATGTAGATATTGAGAGACTTGTTAGTAGAAGTTTTATTAAGTAACGTAGGTTGAGATATTACTTCAATAGGTCTGTCTGACATCTCTGCTACTTGTTCGATGACTTCCTCTACTTCTGTCTGACTAATAGATGTTGTACTGTCTTCTATTACGGAGAGGGTTAAGTCAATGTTAGTAGAGTTAATTATCTCTTCTTCCTGTACTACTGAAACATTATCAGGTAAGTTTTCTGAAGTAGTAGGTACTTGTGAGACTGACAGACGTTGAGTAGTGCTATCCCACTCAGTAACTAGACTAACTCTCTCTTCCCCTACTTTATGATAGAAGGTAGCTAGGTCAAGGTTCTTAACTATGTACCTGACATCATTCCAAGCAACTGAGTTAAGTAGATGAAGGTTAATTCCCTCTAACTTACCTACATTAAAGTAGACATCCTCAACTGAACAAGGTAAAACGGGTAGATTAATTGCTCTGTTAATGACCTGAATTGCTTCTGCTTTGTTTTGTGCTTTTAAGTTAGTAGTCATGGTAACGTAAACCCTATTGATAAAGGAGCATAGGGCAAATCTCAGCTAGGGAGTTAAACCCTAGATTGAACCTATTACAGTTCTCCTTCTGAGTTAGTTATCTCGGAGTTGAGTATGAAATATCTCAAGCAAGCCGTTCTCTATGTAATCATTTATCTCTAACTCGCAGTTATTGAGTGTATTGTAAGAATGGATTAACATCTCCCAACTGTACTGTAGAAAGTCATTAATCCCTAGAGTAGAAAAGTAGTCAGTTAGAAGTGAAATACAGACTTCTTTTGCGATGTTCATGTGATTCTCCTTAAGTTATTTACTGAAAATAGTCCGGTAAGAAGTCGAGTCAATGGGCGGATAGATTACTTATTCATCCTCTTCAATTAGTTCCCTTAAAATCCTTGGTCTTGACTGTCTTCCCAAACCCCACCAACAGATATCAAAACAAACCTTGCACATTTATTGAGATATGCCTGATATTCTCTAGAGCGAAAGATAGCTACTTGAGATAGTCCGCAATAAGGGTAGATTCTCTGAGGTGTAGAACCTTTACTTTTGACGGCTGCTCTGGCATTTGAGTATATAATTTTCCAAAGCTGTTTATTCATTGTTAGTAGAGAGTGTACTTCATTACTAGAACAGGAATCCCTAGTAACTGTTTACCAGTCTTTTCGACTTCCTCTCCGTATTGCTCTTTCATTGCTTGTGATACAGCTTTCTCGGCAATCTTTAAAAAATCGAAACAAGACATTCTCCCAAAACCTTGTAATGGTAGACTATCAGAATGTTTAGTAGAATCTTCCCAGTATTCGGCTACTACTAATAACTCATTCTCTGCTGCAAAGAAATTACATTGATTAGTAGAGTAATGACCTTGATACCCCTTTATTGAGATAGTCATGATTGTTTCTCCCTTGAGTAAATGAACTAAGCGACTAGAGAAATAGTTCTGTCACATTCTACTAACAAACTTAGTCTTTCTACGGTCTCAACTGTCTTCTGATAATCCTCACCTCCTAAGGAAAGGTAGTTATTATCTAAATCACAAATGATGTCCGTATAGTTCTGGTATTGACTAATCACTCCTAATACTAAATACTCATCACCAAAGACAGTGATATGAGAGTTGACAGATACTACTCGATAATCTCCTAAGAACTCAGGGGAATTCTTGACAACGTTCTTTACTAATCTATTATTCATGGTAAGTAACTAGAGTGAAAAACAAATCTCTAGTAAAAGCTACTAAAGGAATAGAAAATGTTATACTAGAGTTTTATCCCTACAATAATGAGAAAAATAGCTCTAGTAACCTGTAAATGCTGTGAAAAAATCGTAGAACGAGACTTATCTAGATACAACCGAGATGTTAGTAGAGGTCAAAAGAATTGGTACTGTTCTAGATACTGTCTTTTTCATGGTAAAAGTATAGAAATAGATTGTACTCAATGCGGTAAAACAGTTAGACGGGTTAATACTCAAGCTATTAGGTCTAAAAATGCTTTCTGCTCTAGAAGTTGTGCTGCTATCTACAATAATGCACATAAGACAAAAGGCACTACCCGGTCTAAACTAGAAAAATATCTAGAAGAACAACTTACTCTACTCTTTCCTGACCTAGAAATATTATTTAACTGCAAAGATGTTATTAACTCTGAGTTAGACATCTATATTCCTAAGTTTAAATTAGCTATTGAGTTGAATGGTATCTGTCACTACAAACCTATCTATGGAGAGAAGAAACTAAAAGAGATTCAGGCTAATGACTTTCGCAAAATAGAGATGTGTACTAAGCACTTAATTACCTTAGTCACTGTAAATACTACTGCTCAGGGTCAGTGGAGCAGTGAATCTTCTAAAGAATTCCTCATCTCCATAAAAGAGCTACTAAACAGCTATACTCTACTACCTGACTAAAAGACAGAACTAATTATCTGTAGTAGCGGGTTGAATTTTACAGGTTAATAGAATTGTAATCTAAATCGTATTGATGTTTGAGACTGGACAAACTTACAGGCATGAACTCATGAGGACTACTACTTAAAAACCATTGTTCACCGTTACTTGCATCTTCTCCTGCTGGTGAATAGTTAGAGGCTAGCCAGATACCAAAGTCGTTGTCGATTTTACCTAAATAACTGTCCAAATCTAACATATCATTTAGGATTTCTCTTTCTGCAATCTTGTCTAGAATTTGAGTTGCCACATCATACGGACTCTCTAATGTGGTTTTTAACTTGGGCATTTTATTCACACCTAAAAACCCGGTATAATCCCAACTATCCCAGAAACTACAACCGTGACCAAAGCACCTCAACACTTCTCTCAAAGTTGAAGATTCGTCAGCTTCCCACATTTTAGAGAATAGGTTAGTACCAATGTTGTCAATCAGTTGGTCTACTAAAGGTAATAACTGTTGATACTCATCAAAAAGAAATAGAGATGCTGTTACTTGACGGTAGTTTTCTACTATATCTTCCCTGGGTTGAATGAGTAGGTGACGTAAATGCGAGTATTCCTCATATTCTAAAAATGTTGAGATTGTATCTGCCATAATTAGCTCGATAATACTTCTCACCATTTCAGGACGTTCTGCCGTCAATTCTAAAGCTGTTACTGTTTGAGTAGTCATCACTTAAAGAAACTCTACTGGTTAAGTATTCCTGAGTAGAGTAAATGCTCAGTTACGAATCGAACGTAATATAGCTACCGTTAGCCTGAGCAAAATTGATTATGCGTTATACCAAAACTCGATTGATTTCTCATCCTCAGAAAGAGAACATCGGATACTACAGCCGTCCTCATCCCATAGCCCGTATTCCATTGCTTTAGCTAGATTGTACGCTGAATGTTGATATTCAAGACTCATAGCTAGCACACAAGCAGAAACCTTAAATCCCTCCCCAATTAACACCATCCGTTTACTACCGTGCTTTTTATGTGTAGCATCCCATAGAAAACTCTCTATAAGATTAGGATTATCTGTGGCAAGTACCTCGGAATACTCTTGTAGTTGTGAAAGAGTAGCAGAATTAATTTGTTTTTGGATTTCTAAGATTGAAATAGAACCGATAACTACCCTCATTGTTTTGCTCCTATGTGTTAGTGAATGTGTTAGTAGATGCACTGAAACTAAAAATAACCTAAGTCACAACTATCGAGACTAAGCCAGTTACATTCAAAGGTTAGCTCTATGTAGTGTCCGTCTGGATATTGTTCGGGAAGTGGACAGTCCCAAGTATTTCTACCTCCTTTCTCTTGGTCAAGTAAGTAGGCTTCAGGATGAGTAGCAAAATACTGAGTCATATCATAACTCCCAAACTGCTCAAATACATAACCTTGATTCTTGAGATACTGCAAAAACTCAATCTCTGCGTTAGTGATTGCTTGCTGATATTGTTGCCACATTTAGACTCCTGATTAGTTGGTAGATATTAGATGCACCTGACTCTTTAAAAAACGCTACAGAAAACTACTGTATTGTCATCAGTAAAACCGACTAGAGTTGTATTTTCTGAGATGTATTCCTCAATCGCTTCCTTTAGTAAGTCTCTGATTTCTTCCTCAGTAGGCTGAATAATGCCATCAAAACTGAAGGAGAAATCCCAGGAGATAGTTAAGCTGTATTCGGCTGCAAACTGTTCCAAAGTTAATTCGGAATAATCGCAGCACAGAGCAATAACGTCTAGCTCCATCTCGTTACCTGTATCTTCCTCTAATTGTTCTAGGTAGTTAAAGAGAAGACTTAAACCTTCATAACTGAAATTATCCTTTCTGTCGTAGTCGATGAACATATCGCAAAACATTCTTTCGGTTACTGTAACTTTCATGTTTATCTCACTTAACCCGGGATACTGTACCGAGTAGGGCTAGTAAAGGGATTGCACCTTATCCTAAGCTTTGAACTTATAAGCCGATTAGTAGAATAAATGACACTAGCTTTTAGCATTTACATCTACTTTGTGATATTTTTTGATAATAGACATTTGTTTTCCTCTGATATAGTCACTCTGTATTGAGTAACAAAACTTACTAGAGGGACTTGCACCCTCTTAATCTCTGTAGTAGTAAGTAGTTAAGACATCAGCACCCATTGAATATCCACCACATCATCTCCTAAGTTAGTTACATCATTAGTATGTGAGAAATAGGACTCGTTATCCTCTGAATCGTAACTCCAATGCCCTTTATCAAACGTTAGTCCTTCTCTTTCTATGAAACTATCAAGCGCTTCTATCTCACTATCCTCTAACCCACTATCATCGGAATTAAATAGAGAACAGAGACACCAAGTAGGGATTGTGTAAGTAATAGTCTCGGGTTTTTCTTCATCCTCTATACTATAAAGCTGTACAATTCCTTCCCAATCAACTACAGATACCCATCTATCCGCGCTTAACCGCATCTTTCTTAACTCTGCTTTGAGGTCATCTCTATTTAATCCGTTTTTAAGTGGGAAATCACCTTTCAGAACCTCATAGTAGAACATATCGCTAACTTGTTCTGCGGTAGACTCAATCTCACTTTCTGGGAATTCAGATAAGCCACCTAACAGTTGAAGCCATTTATGAGCTAGTTTGGTTGATTTGTTTTTCATGATAAACTCCTTTGTTTACTTAATCGAGCGTTAGCGACACTCGCTTTCGAGAACTTGACTTTATTGTCAAAACTTAGGAGGGAGAATTGAACTCCCACAACTAATCGCAGATATCGAGTCTACGAGATATTTCTAGTCAGCCTTGCTAAGTGATTTAACTGTAATCTTCAAAGTTATCTGCTTGAGATATTAAACTATCTGCTAACTCAGTGATAAGAGTCTCTAGTATTTCTTCATCCCAGTCATAATCCAGTGTTGCATAGCCCCAGTATCCTAGATGATTTGTATCATACTGAGCATCACCTACATGGATGTCTAATGAGTCATCTAACACCTGGAGTCGGACATCAATACCTGAATTACCACAATCACATTCTAGTTCCTCTCTAGTGTATGATGATTTCATATACTCCCATTCTGAGATAAGAGAGTTAATGATGTTTTGTTTTTCTTCCTGATTAATAACCATGATTTTCTCCTTTGTTGTGAACTTGACTTTCTAAGACGGGCATCGCTATGCTCGGCTAATTGTCAATACCTGCTGAGGGAATCGAACAAAAGATTTTTACATCTTCCCCATTACTTCGCTTATCTCCATCTTTCGCACTTCCCAATTCCTTGCTAGAGAGTATGGGAATAGATGTTGTCTTGCTTTGTTCTCTACTTGTTATATGGGTTAATTACTCTTATCTCAGTTACTAAGGAATAACGTCATTTGAGTAATGGAACTCCGCGAGATAGCACGTCAAGCTACCATTGCAGGTAATACTATGAGCTAGCAAGTACGCTTAGCTATTTTTCAAGGTTCTGTTTATCCCTACTGTGTGGAAGTTCTCATCTTAGTAGGTGACGAACTTTAGATGTGACCTTTGTTAGTACCAAATACTTCGCCGGATGTTCTCGACTATAGAGGTTGATTGTAACTAAGGTAAGTAAGTTAGGTTAGTTGTGCATTATCTCCGTTACTAACGAATAGGTTGTAAGGTTAACTAACTATTGTACTAATCATCAACAGATGTAAGTAGGTTTAGTTATGTGGGCTATCCCTTATCAGTGTAGATGAGTGTATCTAGTAATCAGATGTTTGACTGTGTTACTTAGATAATGAACTGACCTACAGATGTAAGGGTGAGTCTCAAATATACCCCTAGCTGGGTACTCGTTACTCGATGATTTTCCGCCTCGGCTGAGGGAGAAGTATAAGAGTTAGTTGCTAAGCTGTTGCTTGTCTTTCGCTCTATGAATACTAATGTACAGGGTTTAAAAGGATATGTAAAGGGGGTAAGCCATGATTGTTTCTTATGTACCTTACTCATTAGCCAGGATACTACTTATATACTACATTCACACTACTTAGTACCTGAGATAAGGACGTTAGAGACTATACACGTACATATAGAGTGTTAGTTAATAAGGTGAGTCTGAGCTACCTAGGTTAAGCAGTTGAGTACAGTAGATGAGACATAGTACAGATATATAGATATAGAAGATGCACAAGTAACAGAACTGAGAATAAGTACCTTAACTCAGAGATATTGTATGAGTAAGTAGCTATATAATTATGTATGGAAGAGAAAGATAGATACAAGTAACATAGATGAGGAGATAAGTCAAGGGATATAAGTAGGTTAAACGTGAGTAAGGTAGGTGAGAAGGGCAAGTTATGATTGTAGAAATAGGCTATACACATCCTGGTGATTTAGTCAAGACAGTATAGCGAGTAGTTATGATTAGGTTTAGAATAAATAAGGGCAAGTTATGAGAGGAAAAGTGTGAGTTATTTACTCCTCAAACACATAAAGACTAAAAATATCTAAAAATAGACAAAACTCAAAAGTTAATAGAAGCTCTTAAAATAACCTAAACTTAAAAGAAATAGCACAGTTGAAAATACATAACTATGGCAAATTTAAAAAAATGGGATTGGGAATCAATAAGACTTGAATACATAATCGGAGAATTAGTAACAGATGAGTTCGGTAATGAAACTAGAAAGCCTTACTCCACTAAACGACTAGCAGATAAACATGGGATTCCCTTCAACACATTAGCCAATAAATGCCATGATGATAAATGGGTACAAGATAGAAACAGGTTAGACGTAGAACTTAAGAGAAGAGTGACTGAAGATAAAGTAACTCAAATATTTGGTGAATCCGTTATATCCTCTTCTTATACACTAAAACAATTAGGCAAAGTAAATCAGATAATAGACGCGTATCTACAACCTTATTTAGACTTACTTGATTCAGACAAGAACTCTAGTATCTCAGTAAAAACAATAATCAATGAAGATGGTTACTCAAACTTAGAGGTCTTAAGTGAATCAGACGAAAAGAAGATTAACCCAAGAGACATCAAAGATATAGTATCAATCATCAAAGAAGTACATTTACTCAAGAAATCTATTTTAGGAGATGAACAATTACAAGTAGCAGTGGAAGATATCAAAATCAAAGACAAAGCTAAATCAATATCTAAACTCAAAGGAGGTAAGGGAATAGAAAGTCAACTAGATATGTTACTCAAAGAAAAACAAAAGGTACAAGCTAGATTGAATAGTAGTGATAATAGTAAGAATAATCAAGAGTTAGATATAGAAGATGATGAGTAAGTAATATAAGAAATATTCGATTGCTTGCATGAGAAAAAACTCTCTAGGTCGGATTCACTTAGAGAGCTTCTTTTTTATATATGAGCCACGTTGGCTTTAACTACAGATATTGGTCATAGTAAACTGCTATACCCTCATCAGTTAAATACCCAGTAGTCAGTAAATTAGTGAAGTAAGTATCTTTAAGTAAGATTTGAGTAATATGATTAGAAGGATGAACATCTAGCCATTGACAACCTATTGCAGGATTAGTATTCTTAACAAACCAATCAACAAAATAAGTAGTAGGTTTAGTTACGTGAGTTTCTAGTACAGTAGCAGATTGATTCAAAGTAAGAACATTATCAGTTATAGTCCCTACATAAACAAACATATTACTTTCTACTTGTTGCTTGAATACATCCATAGTTCTAGTAACAAACTTCTTATTCGGAACAGCAGGAACTACTTTATCTTCCTTGACTAACTTATCAACATCTATTTCTTGTAATCTACTTACAAACTCTTCCTTACTAATTAGTCTAGGACTTACACCACTAGCTCTATATATTTTATTAGGAATACCTTTAAGATCTTCATTAAATTTACTGTCATCAAAGTCTTTACCTTTAGAAATAGCTGAATTAACTGTTATAGGCTTAGGTACTAACTTCTCTAGTAGTTCGACTATCCTATCTAACTTATTATTGAACTCAGTCAACTTACTTAACTCAACATTAAATCTTTGTTCAAAACTATTAATACTTTGTTCTTCTAATGTCATGTGTCTAACATTCTTCTGATGTTCTTTTTCTTCTTGAATATTCTGTAAGTTAGATATTTGTAAAGATAATAACCCAGATAACTTCTGTATATTATCTGTTATCACATCATAGTTATCTTCCCAACAGTTCAGTGATTGTACAAACTTTTCATCTTCTGGATTCATCTATTTATCCTCCGTATACAATTGAATTTCTTTATCATGAACTATTTGACTAACCGTAACTATTATCCCTCTACTCTTCAATGTCTCTAGTAGCTTACTCATTCTCTCAGGATAATCAATAGGACATGAATTAGGTCTGTACGGGTCATCTATAATTATCAGCTCTCTAGTCATTTTCTTACACCTTAATCAACCAATTATCCACGTTACAGATATCTAGCTTATTCTTTTTGAAATACTCAATAGCTTCATCTTTAAGGTCATCTTCATCTCTACCTACAAACGTTCTAAAAGTTATAGGTGGATAACTAACTGTCCTCAATATATCTTTGTAAGTTGTAATAGTAGCAATCCAACCATCATCTGTCTTCTTAGTAGTGATTTTACCACCCATATACAGATACAAATCCATTAACTCAGTAGGCAGAACTAGATAAGTGTAGATAGGAGCAAGACTATTATTAGTAGATATGGTATGTAATCCATAATTATTTCTAGGTGAACCAAAGAAACTAGCTATCATAATAAATGCTTCCACTGCTCTCTACTATACTTATAAACCCAATTAACAGCATTACAACATTGATTAAAACTTAGTTCGTAGTTAATAACTTCTTCTACTTCATAAGCTAATTTTTGCACTTTAGGTTTTATAGCTACTAAATCATCCCATAACCAACCAGACTTAACTAATTCTGCTAAATCTATATCTTTGAGAATACCTGAGTTATTTAGTTTTTCTGCTAAATGAGCAATAGCACTTTTATATAACTTAGAACGGTCTTCACCTAGGTTGTAACCTGATTGTTCTTGAACTTCAATTTCAAAGTCAGATAGCTTAGTCATAATTAAATTCCTTCACAATACTGTTCCCAAAATACTATCTTACCTTTATCGTAATAACCAATAGACTCTTGACAATACTCATCTCTATTAACTACTAATAGGTCTCTATCATCAAACATTCTAGTAATAATTATGTTTCTCTCTTTATCCAGACGATACCTCTCAAAATCATTTGAATATACATCAGGACTTTCATAGTTTACTTGGTCAATACATTTAACAGGTTCATTGAAGACTATACTATTTCTTTCATCCAACCTACCTACTAAGATTGCGTTACCTTGATAAGCGTGTCTTTTATAAACACCTTTAGAGTCTAAATCGTCTTCACCATACCATTTAGTCATTTTCTTATCTCCTAAAAAATAAAGTTACTAATTGTTCTATCACAATCCTTATTAATCAAATCTTCCAAAGGACTATAGCTTAACCATTTACTATCACTCTTTCTCTGTAACTCTTTAAGATGTATCTCTAACTCATTCAATAGCCAACGACAATCTTGTAAATATTTTTCGTCAGTAGTCTTAGTTATCTCTTCTCTAACAGCATAAATGTGTAATATAGTATTTACTTCATTTAACTCAGACATAGGATTCTTCGGAAGACTCTTAATAGTATCAAGTAAATCATCTAGTATTTCTTTACTACTTGTCATAAATCAAATTTTTCTGTACTGGTCATAAAACACTACTTCTGCATTTCGATAGTCACCCATCATAAATCCTAATACTGGACAGTTAACTACTTCAATGTCATCACGGTAGTTACTAGGCTCATAAAGAATCTCAGAGAACATCTGTCTATTAACTATCTCGTAATAAGAATAATAATCTCCTTCTGTATTAGCTTCAGTGAGAGTAAACCAACCAGCATAATATACATTACTACTCCTACCTAGATTTTTAGTCATAGGATAAAGTGAACTCTTAGGTAAATCAAATATAATCTCATTCTTAGGAGTTAACTTACCTACTTGAACTAACTCACCTGTACCATAAGCTTTTTTGTAGATAGGTTTCGTTCTAGCTAATATTTCTAATGAAACTCTAATCTCATCAAGAACATATTCATTTGAAGTTTCTTTTAGTAACTCAATGGCTCTATTTAGTTGTTCTTGTGAATAGGTTAGGTAATTGTAGTCACTCATCTCTTTAAATCCTCAATAGTTAATAATCTAGATATAGGTAAATTAGGTTGTGGATAAAAAAAAGAATCTAGGAATAACCCAGCTATATCCTTCTTCATCTACGTACATAATAGTATCTTGCTTAATCTTTTTTATTAACTCCTCTGTTTCTTTATCTATTTTCATTTTCTCTTTCCTCTTCTTCTAATTTACATAACAATCTGTTGGTATACTTAAGAGCTATATCTACAGCTTTCTCCTTATCCATACCTCCTCTAACTACAAGAGAAGATAATATCTGAGTAGCTACATATAACTTCTTATCTTTGTCGTTGAAATAGTTTGCACTGTAACCTAAAACTGACATAATTTTAACCCCCCCCCTAATAGTAATTCTTATCTATGCCTACAAAATCTTGATAGTACCAACTCCAATCTAAAGCAATATTGCTAAAACCTACTACTTCATTACAGTTTACATATATCTCTTCAAGAGAATTTAATATAGTAACTTCCTCTAACTTTCCGTTTTCATCTTCTCCTAACCAACCCGGGTAATAACTCTCTTTAGTAAATACTTCTGAAATATAAGAAGAATCAGTATCCGGTAACTTAGCTAAAGTATGTAGTGACCAACTAGGAATAAAATAATCTTTAGTGGAGACGCATCTGTAATAACCAATCTCTACTAACTCATTATCTTTCACTCTCTTCTTATACAACTTTCTTCTAGAGTTTAGTATAAAACGTTCTTCTAGTTCTCTACGCATAATGTCACTCCCTCTTAACTATCACTATCATAGCACAACAACGTAACGACTAACTATGGATACTTAAAAGCTCCCGATTAAGAGAGCCTCATATTTTTCTATTTACTTACTAAATACTAAAATTCATGTACTGATTGTAGTAAACAGCTATTCCATCATCAGTAATATAACCTGTCACTGGATAATTAGAAGTCCTTAATGTATTTCTAAAATTTACCATTTGAGTAATAGAGTTTTTAGGAGCAAATTCTAATTTAACAAACTTATCTTTCTCGTCTATCTCTATATAAAACTTTGGGTCGAAATCATGTGGTATACAGTTACCAAGAGTCTTTTCAGCAGGTTCATCGAATTCTACCTGACCATATTCATCTACTTGACCTACTTTGACGTATTCTTTCATATTGTGCATTTTCTTGTACACTGGAATTTTATTTGTCATGGATTTAGTTTCCTTTTGATTTGTTAACTTGATTATAGCACAGCAGTATAAAGAGTAGAGGTAGATTTAGTAGAATTTGTGTAATGCTTTGAGTTTACCTTTTAGATTCCAACTTTTCATAGTTGCCTTTTTTCTTACTTCTTTACAGATATTATAAGAATTATTTTACTAAATATTGCAACTTTTTATTCACAAATCATCTTATACAAATTAAATAAAACCTAAAAAAGTTATCTCAATATACGTTTTTTTCAAAAATTAGATTATAATATTAATAGAGACAACAAAAAATGTATAACTCATGAAAACAACGATTACGACTACTGCTGAGCAAAAATACTTATCCGATGTTTTAGAAGAACTACCAATAGGTATCTTGAATAAGAAAATGCCAGGAGTAGGAGGTTCTCATTTAGCTCTTAACTCTCCACATAACTATCTAATAGTAGTTCCTACAAGAGATTTAATAGATAACAAACTATCTAACGCAAACAACAGTATTTATAAGCTATTCGGTATTTATGCCGGAATAACTAAGAAAGAATTCAAGGATTATATCAAGAGTAATGAGCTACATCACATATTAGTTACTTATGATTCTCTACCTAAATTAGTAAAGTGGTTAGTAGAATTAGGTATAAATGCTTATGACTACAGAGTTCTATTTGATGAGTATCATATGCTTCTTACTGAGATGGGCTATCGTAGTAAAGCTATCGAAACATTAGTAAGAGAAGCTAAGAACTTTAAGCACTATACATTTATGAGTGCTACTCCTATACCTGAGAAATTCTTACCTAGTATTTTAGCAGACTTACCTTATACAGAGATTCAATGGGCAAACACTAAAACGTTAGTACCTACTAGATTTAACTGTGGCAATGTATTTCAAGCTACTGTCAGATTACTAAAAGAATTAGAAGATGGATTAGACGGAGTAGAAGTAAAAGAGAGATTCATCTTTACTAATACTGTAATGGGCATTAGACAGATATTAGATAGTGCAGATTTAGACCCAAATGAAGTCAAGATAGTATGTGCCAATACAATTCGCAATGAGCAAGTCTTAGGTAATTATGAAATATCTACTATGACTGGAGAGAACAAGAAATATAACTTCTTCACTTCCAAAGGATTCCAAGGTTGTGACTTATTTAGTAAATCTGGTCTAGCAATCGTAGTTAGTGACTCTAAGAAGAAACATACATTAACAGATATTCAGACTACTCTATATCAAATTAGTGGAAGGATTAGAGATGTAGATAATGTATTTGCTGACCGAATCTTTCATATCTATACTACTGGCTATGCTACTCAAACTAGAGAACAATATGAAGCAGAGAAGAAAGAGATTGTATCTGATACTTTAGATTTAATTCATCTTTACAATCAATCTAAAGAAAGAGTAAGAGTTGCTTATTCTAAAAGAGGTAACATAGATGATTACTTTATCTCTTTTAATGAAGATACAAAGTTACTTGAGTATAGTGACCTTAAAGAGAAATTTGCAGATTTTAATTATGAGTTAACTCAGCATACTTATACTAACGGACTATCTATAAGAAAAGCTTATGAAGATGCAGGTATCAGTGCAGGAAATCAAATACAAACTTCATTTTTAGATAGAGATATTCAGTTAGTAAAGAGAGTAACTAAAGTAGGTTTCAAGATTCTACTAGAACAATATATCGAATTAAGAGAAAAGAATGATGAAGAGGATGAGTTCATGATTCGTAGATATGAATTTGAACATCCTATCTTTAAAGATGCTTATGAGAAGTTAGGCAAGAAGATTATTAATAGCTGTAAGTTTAGTGAGCGAGCCATAAAAGAGAGGTTATATTCTGTATCGACTACTTCTATAGGAGCAGTTAAAGAATTACTAGGAGATAAGTTTAAATCAGGTCAGTTAGTACCTGCTAAAGAAGTTAAAGATGAATTGCAAAATATTTACAATCTACTAAAGATTAATTCTAAAGCCAAAGCTACTGATGTAAGTAACTATCTAACTACTTCTATCGTTAATTCTAAAGGAACTCGGATGGTCAGCTTTAAGTGAAATATATTTTTTATATTTTCTTATTTATTTATATCTGATTTTTGAAAAAAACATATAATGAAGAGGAGTATCTAGCAAGTATTACCTCTTCACCAATCTACAAATTTATGAAACTTTACATTTATTTCCTCTACGATTCTAATAACATTTTACTTTATATAGGTAAAACTACTAATCTAATACTTAGACTTCAGAATCATTTCTCTAAGGAGAGTATAAAACTAGCACCTTGGAAAGAGACAGTTGATAAAGATAAAGTTATTGTCTATGAATGTGAAAATATTTGTGACTTAGATATCTACGAAACTTACTTCATAAACAAATATCAGCCACTACACAATATTGAGAAAGTATTTTTCTGTTCTACTACTTTTGATTTACCTTATTTAGAACCAATAGAAATAAGAAAGCAGTATGAACAAGCTAGAGATGTAGTGGAGTTTTTAAAGGATTGTAAAAATGAGATGGTTAGAGATATTCTACTAAACAACAGTGATAGTAATTACTTGATTAAAAGTGGAAGTAAACTAAAGCTAACTAGATTTTGAGTTCTACTTAGGATTTATGCTAAAAAAATAACTACAAATCCTATCCATACTTTTTATATATTCTATTAACCTGGAATTATATTAGGTATGGATTTACTACTCTTTATCTACTTGTGTTATTATATTATAAACAGCAACAAGAGAGCTACCTAACATGATTAAGTACGATTTGTTCAAGAATAGATTAGACAGTCTTCACACTAAAGCTACAGAAACAGATAACGTCTTAACTCTACAATCAATTATGGATGAGTATAAAAGAGTTACTGATGAGATGTTATATGAGTTAGGAAGGAAGAATGATAATAGTGAATTAATTTACAGAGTAATGGAAGATGGTAGAAAGATTAATATTGGATTCATGTTACCTAACGGAACTATCTATTATTATGATGAGACTGAGTTAGCTAAAAATGTTCCTTATGAGTTTTCTTTATCTGCAATGATAGATGTGGCTTTAAAAGATGGAGATGAGTATTACAGGATAGAAGTAGTACCAGTAGATGGAACGATTAGTTTATGTTGTAAAGCTAGAATTGTTTGTAGTTCAGATGATAAAGAAGAGTTTGATATTTGGTACTATCTACCTAGTGTAAGAGAATCATTTGCAAAGAGATTTGGTAATCAGTTTGATGAGAGTTACTTAACTGATTATAGCTATGGGTTAGAAGGATTTATTAGGAATGGTTGGGAGAAGTCATATAGACCAGATTTTATACCCGACCCAATTGAATATGCAGAGTGGAAAGCAAGTTTAGTAGTAAGTAAATAGTCAATAACAAAAGAGGTAAGAGTAACTTTCATCTCCTACCTCTACAAATGATAACTATAATTGTAGTCTACTTCTTATCTACTTGTGTTATTATATAGAAAACTGATTGAGAACAAGCCAGTGACAGATAAAGCTAAGACCGAACAAATCCATCAATACTACATTTTTCGACTAGAAAGTTTATCTACAAATGATAGACAACTCTCTACTAATCATATAGAAGTAGAACTTAAGAATATTCATAAATTCTTCCACAGCTTACTAGATTTAACTGAAAAAGATGTTAAAGAAGACTATTGTGTATTAGCTTCTAAGAAGAAAGATATGTTTACTCAAACATTAATTCCTAGTAAATAAATTAAAAAATATAACTAATAAATCAGCAGACTGGATTGATGGATTATCTAGTTACATCAACGAAGAAGGGGAACAAGTAGATTTAATTCTACCAGAAGATTTAGCCAAGTTAAAAGAGATAAATAAGATGACTAAACTAAGACATGACGGTGGAGAGAAGAAGTTCACAGATAAGATTGATAGTTTAATATTAGCTGTTAAGAATGCTTCTACTCCAGAAGACAAAGAAAAAGCTATTAGTGAGAGAAATAACTATTTTGAAGACCAAGGACACTATGTAGTTAGACGAGGGGATAATAGGGAAGGAGCAATAGTTACTTATGCTATTTCTAACGTATTGTTTAACTCTGATTTAGATAGCTCAGATGACTTAATCTACTCTCTACTAATAATCTTAGATGAAGAGAAATATGATGTAGAAGAGTTTTGTAAAAAAGGTGAAAAGTTAGGATTGACTTATACATTTAAGGAAGTTGAGTAAGAGTTATGACTGAAGATAAAGAATACGATTTTGAAGAGTTAAAGACACGTACAGTAGAAGCACTAAAAACAAGTAATCTATCTATTCGAGAGTTCCATTATTTTAAGGTAACTTTAGAAGATAGTAAGGGTAATAAAACTGAGCTTGGTCACTATCCAATATGTTTAGTAGATGAGTATAAACAGTTTGTAGAAGATAATTTACCTAAAGGAGAATAATAATTATGGCTACTACAACAGAGATGGAAATTCGTTTATTACACGAAGATATTGCTAGATTACATAAAGCAACTAAAGTAGAAGATAAGAAGAAACGAATATTTGAATGGTAGAGGTTATAAAGTAATTAATGTACTAGATATTAATGGTTATCATATAACTTACGCAATCCACGAGTATTTATTTGATAATAGAGTAATGCAAGGAAGAGACAAAGATGAAAATAACGAAGAAGATAGTTGGGCAGTTATCGAGTTAGGAGCTTATTACTTTGATGAAGAGAAGCATAGTGCAAAAGGAGAAACTGTTTTCTTAGCTGGAGTAGAGCAACCTGAGTAAGGAACTACTTCTATTAATTCTTTGTTATAACTAGATTACATGAAGTTTGACCTTCTAAATTTGCTAAGTAGCTGGGTGGTTCCCGGCTATTTTTATGACAAAAAGAGGTAAAAGTTATCCGGCTCTTACCTCAACTAACTAACGAATTATCTGTACATTATAGCTTTATAGGCTCTAAAACATAATAAACCCACAAAACTATTTCTTTATACTCAACTAATGCCCAACCCTGATTCTCTAACAGTTCTTCATCTTTTTTACTCATAACTCCTAAATCTTCAACTAATATATCGAAAGTGAGTCTATCATCTTCTACTGTTATTCTTCCTTTTGGATGTGACCTAGCTAGTAATAGAAGTCCTTCAGCTATTTCTTGTGTTAATTTCATATTATTTACTAATAAACTCTTCGTATTTTATTTGACTACATCTAATTTCTTTAACTTCTACTAATCTTTCTTCTACTAATTTCTGAATAAGACCTTGGTATTTTTCAATAGTAATATTTACATAAGTCTCTTTTTCTGTTTGTTTACTTATAGTACCTGTACCAATTTTATATCCTCTTTCTTCATATATAGGAATGGTAGACTTGCTATTAGCTAATTGATTTACCTTAGTTTGATATTCAATCATTGATAGTACCTTGTAGTTCAAATTCCCAGTAATAAGTCTCTTCATAATAGTTAAGTCTCCAATCCCAATCTTCAAGTATCTTTTTAGTTTCAGGTACTAAATCATCTTCCATACCTCTTACATGGAGTTCTTCTCTAGAAAATCCCATTCTTACTTTAGCTTTAGGATATAGAGCTAATAGAAGATTTAGTCCTTTAATTAGATTTTGAGTTGATTCATCTTTCATAGTTCTATTCTCTTAAAGGTCTTTAAACAACCAAAATAACCAATTACCAAATCTGTTTAACCATTTTTTCATATCTATCTCTTTGTTGACTAAATACTCTTCATATAAAGAACCAAATAGACATAATAGAAAACCAATTATTAGAACCAATACTGTGAACTGTAAATATATCATTATCTAATTCCTTGAGTGTTAAAACCTTCAGGATATCTACTACCTAACTTCTTCTCAAGAATCTCATAACTATCAGACAAATCAAAGACTTCACTAATCATCTTAAGTGGTTCGATATATCCGTATAAAGAATCAATTGGTCTGCTAGGATAATCTCTTACGTATTTCTTAGCTTTTTCTAAATGTTTGAGACTTTCTTGTAAGTATTCTTGTAAATCGGCTACATCAGACTCAGGGAATATATAGTAGTAGTAATTTTCTTTCTTACTAAAATCAATATCTTCTAGTAGATGTTCAGTCTCTAGCATTAGGGAAATAGCTATTGTATACCAAACTACGTCTGCTAATTCTTCTTTAAAGTGTTCATAGCAGACATCATAAGCTTCTATTGTTTCTCCTATTTCTCCGACTAATCCCATGAAGTAAATAGCAATAGTTAGTCTATCGTTTTTATCAAGGGAGCTAGCTGTAGTTATTACTAAATTCTTGAGTTGTTCTATCATTGATTTAGAGTTCATATAATTTGTTCAATTGGTCAATAGTAGATTTGTTATTCGCTTTCTTCTTCCACTCTTCTAAATAACTGTTATACTCATCTATTAACTTCCTAACTTCTTCTGAAGAGTTAGATACTAATGCAATCATTTCTAGTTTTATATTCTCTTCCCAGATTTGAATGATGTTATTAGAATGAAACCACGGTGCATTATCATATTGAATAAAAACTATCTTTCTAGAAGTTACTATATCTGGAACTGCTGCGTAAATAAAATTAGTTAACTTCTGTTCTACTGGAAATAAAGTGTTTTGATAAATGAAATGATTTGTGATAGGTAGTATTTTCATGAATTTATCCAGTTATTGTATTTTTCGTCATCAGAGAATTTATATCCGTACTTTAAAGCTTCTTCTAGAAATAAACACTCTATCTTTCCACCTTCATCAGTTACGTAATTAACTATAACTATAGTTCCATAATCAGATTCTATTAGCTTTAGGATTTTGTAGACAGTAACTAAGATATCTACATTGAAGTGGTCTGAATGAATCGTTTGAACTAAGTATTTGTGCATATTAAAATAAAAAAGTAGTCAGCTAACCCAAACTAACTACTTAAACGTAAAAGGTCAATTAGAGAGCTTAGTCTCTAGGTTATTACTATTATACCTCTACTACTAATTGATATTGAAATTTATCATTGCTACCTTCTGTACTAGAACTATTGTTTGAATAACTAATACAAGTGTCAGGAGCTTTTAAGTAGCCTCTTGGATTAGATATTGCGTGACATCTATCACTAAACTGATAATCTACACTTTCATGAGAATGTCCAAAAGTAACTAAATCAAACTTATCTAGAAATTTTCCAATCTCATTTAAATAGAAACAATTCATTTCGTTACCTACGTATTTCTCTGAGATAAATCTTGAGTGAGGAACGTGATGAGTAATTAGAACTTTCTTGCTTTCATCATCTGGTACGGACTTAATAAACTTAATAGCTTTTTTCGACCAAGTATCTGGAGCAAAGCAATCTTCTGAACGTTCTGACCTAATACAACGATAATCATTCATATAATACCTCATCATAGAAGTATCTACATTTTCTTCAAACCACAAGGTAGTCCCAAAGAAAGTAATGTCCTGCACTTGTATAAAATTATTCTCTAATACGTGGAGGTTAGGTCTGTACTTACATAACTTATTTATCTTCCCGTATACTTCTATAGGAGAACAACCATAATACTCATGATTACCTAAGATGTAGATAATATCTGAGTAACCTTTGCTTTCTAATAAATTAATAAAAGCATAGAGGTTAGTAATAGATTTATCAGCTAAGCTACAAATGTCGCCAGCTAATATAAGTACATTAGAACTATTTCCCCAACTAATCTTATGTGCCAGTTCTACGGATTGGTCAGTTGATAAGAACTCTAAATGTAAATCAGAAACTACTTGTATCTTCATATGTCAATCTACAAATTTGTAATATTGTTTAGTATCTTTATTTTCACTATCTAAGTCCGTAACTGTAAGAATTGATATACCTAAAAATCTATAATCGCCAGAAGCAGAAATCTCTTTAGCTTTATCTTTAGCTTTTTCTAAATCTCTGTACGCTAGTATTTTACAACTTCCATTATATTTAGCTAAATCTGGCCCTACAAATCGGTGAATCAGAATAAGATAATATGTCATTTATTCTTTCAATAATCACAAATTAAATAACTAATAGTAAAATCTTCTAACTCTTTTATTTTCACGTCTAATTGTCTACATTCTTTGTAGTATTTAGCTTCCCAGACAGCAGATTCTTTTTCTGTATAAACTAAAACTAATCCAGTTTCTTCATCTCTTATGTAATCGTTGTTTAGTAGAAGCACCCAGAATTTATCTATCAAAATTACTTCTTTATTAGGCATCATCAATTATTATGTAATAGTTCTTATCTACATATTTTAGTTCTAGAGGAATTACTTGTGTCATTCTAAATTCAGAAAAGAGTTTATCAGCTTCTTTTTCAGCTACTTCTTTCTTAGTGAATAAAACTATCTTATCTGATTCTTCTTCACATACGACATCCCAACCTAATTCTTCTCCACCAAGAACATCAGTATAGTGAATTACCCAGTACATATTAATTACTCCTCGTTAATAGTTACATAAGGTCTTTCTGATGAGAGAATGCGATGAGGAATTACCTGAACTAAGTAATAAGTAGTAGATATTTCACAGGCTTTACTTTCTGCTGTACTTCTATTACTAAATAGTTGAAGTCTAAATCCATCCGTAAATAGATGTGTTCCTGTATAATCTGTACATTGAATTGCGTAAAGGTTCATTATTGGTTTCATGACTTAATTTTCAAGTTGATAGTAGTGTTTAATTTCAAGATTCTCGATATCTAACTCTAAAGTTGTACAAACTAAGACTGTCTTATAACCTTCTGAAGCCTTTACTTCTTGAGCTTTAGTTGCTGCATCATATAAATTTTGGAATAATAGCATCTGTCCACAACCCTCTGTAATAACTATTGGACGAACTGAACCAAATCCTACAAGAAAATAATAAGTCATATCATTCATCTACTATTAAAAAGTTATGTGTTACATCTGGCCAATATTCTTGAACTACTACAAGGGTAGAATTAGTGCTAAGTTCATCAGCTACTCTTAGAGCATTTCTTCTATCTGTAAATACTAATAACTTATGGAGTATTGGGTCGCGATACCAAATTGAGTCAGTCAAATCTCCGTCTACCCAAAAAGAACAAAGTAATGCGTAATAGTGAGGATAATCTAAGAGTGCTAATGGTGACATAATTACCGTTTTATATTAGGAAGTAGTTTTTCTGATTGATAATTTCTACTAGGAGAATAATCAAAGTTAATCTGCTCCCTTAAGTCTGGAAAGAATATAGGAGTTACTAATGCTGCTAATAGAAGTAAACCCCAAGGAAACGATTCTTTCTGAGGTGGAGGACTAAAAGGAGAAGATGAAAATGGAGAATTAGATATGTCTTTGAAATTCACTCTATCTTTATCAAATAAACTTTTAGGGTCGAAGCTATTAGGAGATAATAAATCGAACTTGTGAGATAAATCTGTAACGTCAACTAAATATTTCTTGTTCATTGTGCTTCCTCAGTAAATAGTAGTAAAGTGTCTTCTAATTCTTTGAACATGGAAAGTTTACCTAAATTTAGGTAATTTCTCCAACCAGTTAGAACATTTTTCTTATACATTGATTGTACATAAATCTCCTCGTGACTTCTTATCTCAAAAAATAAAGACCATTCTGTATCCCATGATAAGTGAACTCTTAAAGGTTCTTCTGTAATAACTACATCAATATTAGGAGCTGTTAGCTTTTGACTATATTTGTTATAAGTATGTACATAAAGAAATTCCCAGCATACTTCTGCATTAGTTATTAAATTCTTTAACTCTGTCTCAAGTTTTTCTAACTCTTTATACTTTTGACAATGGAGTTCTACCTTGACATCTAACAATGTGTTTTTCATACTTACTCCACAAATAAAGATAACTTTTCAAATAATTCCGTAGCACTTAAAGAATTAATGTTAGGAGATAAATCATCATCACACATAGCAAAATTACATTCCCAAATCCAAACCTTATGAGTAAAACTATTCCGGTAAAAGAACTCTATAATCCCAGCATAAAATATCTCACACTCTAAATAATCCTCATCTTTCTCCCAAAAGAACTTAATATTAAAATCTCCTTGACTACCGTTATTAGGGGAACAATCAGGAACTTCCAACACTAAATTCCTTTGGGCTAATTTATGAGTTAGTAGAGTTAAAAAATCTTGAGCTAGATATACTACTGATTCATCACCGTTAATTCTCTTAGCTTCTTCTTTTAGTGAGTTTAGGTACTCATTCATTCGTTCTCGTCTACTCAATTGATATTCAGTGACCATTGTTTTGTTTATTATTTTTGTTTATAAAGACTAAGAGTTTTTGAACTAACCAATCTGGTAATTTACCATCTAATTCATGAACTTCATTTAAAGTGGTATCTGTATCGGAGTAATAGACTAATAAATGTTCTGTACTTTCAAGTAATCGTAAAGATAGGTAGTAATAATCTCTGACCCATTCAAATTCAATAATAGGAACATTGTATTTATCAGTATAGATTTTGACATAAGGCTCTGTTATTTTCTTGTTAGTTTTATCTTTTATTAATTTCCATAGTTGAGTAGCACTTCTAGATAAGTCGCCAATATCTTTAGTGACAGTTATCTCCGTATTGGATATTAAGTAATTTGTGGTGTTGTCAGTCATTTGTTTTTCTCTCAATAAAAAGTAAATAACCCCCACCTGAGTAGAGATTATCAATATTATAACGCAAGTAGTTTTAGAGTTTAGGTTCTACTGTTCCTACTTCTCCTTCATATTTAACTACCCCTTCTCGTTGTAAATGAAAGAACATTTCTTCTAATTCAGATACAGAACAAGTTAACTCTTCTCCTTTCTCGTTAAAAAATGTAAGTTGATTTTGGTCTATTTGTTCTTTTAAAGTTAAGCAACAAGTAGCTAGAGTACATGAAGTAATCTGCTCTTTTCCGTTAACAGTCTTTTTTGTGATAGTCATAGGTTTGGTATAAGATAGAAAGTAAATAACATTCTAGCATCAATCATGGCAACAAATAACCGAAAAATAGAAAAGAAACTTCAATCAATAGATGAGCAAATAGAGTTCTTACTTAATCAACAGAAATATGTAAACGCTTCTAACTCGCTTTATCAGTTTCTCAAAGTTGGGTTTGAACATAAAGAAGTAAATGAGTTTAGAGATAGTAGATTGGCTCAAGCTCTTTGTGAACATTTAGAAGCAGTAATGAGAGGAGAAATAAAAAGATTAATTATCAATATATCTCCTAGAACAATGAAGACTCTGCTTACTGGAGTTTACTTTCCTGCTTATTGGTGGTTGAAGAAACCTCATCTTCAATTTATTTACTGTAGTTATACATTTGGAATTGCTAAGGTTTGTTCTCAAAAATTTAGAGGATTGGTTCAACATGATTTCTATAGAGATGTTCAAAATACTATGGAAAGTTTAGTAGATGACCCAATTACTCTTATTGAAAATAATGAAAGTTTTCTACTAAATAATTATCAAGGAAGTAGAGATACAGTAGGTATTTCGGGAACTATCACTGGTAAAGGTGCGGACGTAATTATCTTAGATGACCCGTTAAAAGCTAGTGAAGCTAAATCTAAGAAGGTTAACTCAAGAACTAACGAGTTTATTGGGGAAACTTTAATGTCTCGTTTTAATAGAACAAGTCAAGAAAAAGTTCTTATCTTGATTCAGCAAAGATTAAAAGAAGATGATACTTCTGGATTTTTAAGAGAGATGGGAGGATTTGATATTTTAGAACTTCCTCTTCTCTACACGGGAATGTCTAACTCTATTACTAAATTAGGCTTTAAAGATTGGAGAAAGAAACCAGGTGAAATCTTAGTTCCTGAGCTAGTAACAATGGATGAAGTAGCTCGAATGGAAATAGAGATGGGGTCACTTGAATTTGAGAGGCAATGTCAGCAAAACGTTAGAGCAGCAGCCGGAAATATTATATCTAGCAAACATTTTAAAGAATATCAGAATGCTCCTCCTTATGAGTCTTATATCTTAGCAGCAGATTTAGCTGAGTCTATTGAGGAGGATGCGTGTTATACCGGGATAGTTATTTTTGGTATCTATGAGAATAAGTATTATGTAGTAGAAGTAATAGAAAAGAAACTTAGATTTGAAGACCAACTATTAGAAGTAAAGAATCTACTAATTAAATATCCATCTTGCAGACATAAGTTAGTAGAAAAGAAAAGTATGGGGCCTGCTTTGGTAGCTACATTATCTAAGGAATATCCGGGTTTTATTGCTCTTGAACCTAAAGATTACGGTAATCAAAAAGAAGCTAGACTCAAAGCTACTATTCCAGCATTCAGAGATGGTAAGATTTATTTTCCTACTAAAGAGAGCTGTGAAAAGATTACTACTCTTAAAGACCAGCTAACTACTTTTCCTCTTTGTAGAAATGATGATGTGATGGATGCGTTCTGTTATGGAGTTCTTTGGTTGGAGAGGAATGAAAGAGTTATTGACACTACTGAGGTTATGATGGAAATACCTGAACATATAAAAGAAAGAAGAAATATCTTTGCTGATACTTCCTCTCCTCGTCAGTCTATTTTTGGTAGTAGATTAGGTAATCCTAGTTCTGATTTCGTAAAGTCTAATGGTATAGATATATTCTTTTAATTAGTCTACTGTTTTAAAGGAGGGTTCCTTGAATGTTCGTTTTCGCTCAATACATCTATGACGTAAAGCATCATTTAATCTAAGCTTAGGTCGGAAATAACTAGGAACTTCAAAGAAAGTATTTAGTCCAATATTCCTACGTTTAGTAGTTGGAACATCTTTAATACCAAGAACTCCTAGATGAGGTAGAGTAACTTCTTTACCTTCTTCTATATAAGCAACTACTACTTCAAATACTACATCAAAGATTTTACTGGTGAGTACCTTAGATAGTAGAGTATTACCTTCTTCTTTGATTCGGCTTTGAATGCGTTCAATCAATTCTTCTTTCGTAACCTTTGGGATTTTCATTCTTTGTTCTGTCAAGTAAATTCAATTATACTGACATTATAAGAACTAATATTATTTATGGCAACTACCTTGATAAAAAAAACTAATCCGAAGACGGGTCTACCGACTAATACTAAAACCTTTTCGTCTCTAAGTACAAAGTATGTAGAGGAATTTGTCAGTAGAGTAGAGAGTAAATTATATGACTTTAATAAAAGTTTCCTTACTCCTTATAAAAAGAAGTTAGATGAGTTAGATAGGTCAGTAATATCAGATATAGAAAAGAACTTATCTTCTCCAGCTCTTTTAGTTAAAAATCAGTTAGATGAGTTATGGAACTATCATTGGATGATAGGTCAAAAAGATGTCTTAAGTCTCGAAGGTAAGAAAATAAGTAAGGTAGCTAATTATTCTAGTGAGGTAGATAACTTAGTAACCTTTGCTACTCAAGATGATTTAGCTGTTAAAGGTCTTTGGGATGCAAAAGTAGAGAAGAGTATACTAAGAGACTATGATAGACGAGTAATAAGACTTCAAAGAGACTTAACTAAAGCTACTGATATTAGTGATAGAAGTAATATATCTAATGAGTTAAAAGACATTAGTAGAGAGTTAGATATATTTTTAGGTAAGGTACAGAACAGACAGTCTACGGCTACTAATAAACAATTTGCAACTATCGGTGTTAGAGTTCGTGACTTACAAGAGACAGTAAGAGTAATGGAACTAAAGCTATCTAATACGTCTACTAATGTAACTAACGATATTGACATACTTAACTCATCTCAATTTGGCACTATCTACCAAGATAAGAGAACTTTGTTATTAGGTCAGTCTTATTCAGGTGATTATAAGAAAGGTATTATCTCTAATATTAAGAAGTATTTTATAAGTAGTGAGGATACTAATAGGCTTAAGACTAGAGAACGTGACTTATTTACTCAACTAACTAGGAATACTATAAGTAATATAAGTAAAGAAGAATCTACTAGAGTTAAAACTTTAATTAGTAACAAAGATAGATTGTCTAATAAAGACAGGTCAGCAGCTCAAGCAGTAGATAACTTAGTTAAGTCTCTTAGTTACGGTAAAACTCTTAGTGATAAGAAGATATCTAACTTTATTAAAGGAGGTAATAACTTAGATAATTTAAGGTCAGTTACTCAAGGTACTATCTATGAAAATTCTACTAATCAGTTAATTAATGAACTAAGTAGTGGAGGTAAGAACGTCAAACCTATATTACAAGAGATAAAGAATAGAGAGAAATACCCGTTAGGAGATAATGTAGAGAGAGTTTATGATAGTAGGAGTGGTAGTTATAGAAGTATAGAAGATTTAGAAAGTTCTATTAGTAACATTTTTGGTATTCAGCGGATTAAACGCATTGCTGAAACAGAGATATCTCTTGCGTATAACTTAGGTAGATTAAAGAAATTAGAAGAGTTAGGTTATAAGAAGGTAAGAATAACTAATGAAGCTGAGAACAATAGTAATAGACAACAAGCTCTTAATGTATATGGAAGTTTAGCTAAAGCATATAGGTCAGACACTAATGAACGTTACTTACCTATGTTATGTACTCATTGTCTTAGTAGAAATAATCAAGTAATGGACATTAGCACTATTTATAGGAGCAAGGTAGATACTAAGTATGAAATAAATGGGAAGTATTCTGCTTTACCTCCTTTCCATGTATCTTGCTGGTGTTATTTTGTTGGAGTTGAAGAGAGTAAGAGAGATAAAGAAGGAAGTTTAGTAAGTGAACTAGCCGAAACAATTAAGAACTCAGTAGTAGCAAATAGTTTAAGTGGGGAGACTACTACATCTAACGCTTTCTACAATGACCCTTTTATAAAGAAATTAGTAATTGCAGGAGTAGGACTACTTGGTGTAGGAGCAGCTTACTATGCTTACACAAAACTGGCAAGAAATAGAGTTCAAATACCTCTTAATTTAAGACCTAAGAAGAGTAGTGTTAGTAATGTAACTGAGGAAACTCAAGAAGCTTTACTTAAGAACTTTGTAAATAACTTAGACAATACAGCAATGGTAGAAGTAGCAGAAGTCGCAGGTAAGTTACCTAAAGCATTCAGGATACTTAGTAGTGCAGATGATTTAGCAGGAGCAGTAGATAACCAACTATCTCAGGAAGTTTACACACTATCTAATTCTACTCAAGCTACTCTTAATGAACTAATTGCAGATAACCCGGAGTATTTAAGTGTATTAGACTCTTTACTATCTTCTAAGAAATCTTATGAGTCTATAAGAGATAGAATTCTACAAAATAAACTAAAAGGTCAAGATTTAGATGAAGTGTACCAGACCTACTTAAATAGTAAACAAGAATATGAAGCTCAGTTAAGTAGATATTTACAAGCAACTAAAGATAAAAAATCTAACCTTATTGATTTAAGTTCAAATCTTAATGTAAGTGCAAGAGAAGTATTACTAGATAATAGAAGTAACTTACCTGAAGGAGCTAGTTTACAAAGTGCATTAGAGAATCTTAAGAGTAGGAAGTTAATAGATAGCAGTAATAAACAACTAAGAAGTATTGAAAAGAACCTCAACAAAGAGATAAGTAACATTAGTGACTTACAATCTAGAGAAAGTAGGTTAGTAGATACAAGGTTAGGAGGTAGAGATAGTAGAGCAAGAGCTGAACAACTAAGAAGTATTAAACCTAAGGTACCTTCTACTAATACTAAGAATTTAGATGCAGTAGTTAGTAACGTTAATAGAATCAAACGAGACTTAAATGATAATCGTCTCAATATGGAAACTATTAGAAGTATTAGTAAGAAACGTTTAGATAGTTCTAGTGTTGCGGATAGAGCTTTACTAATAGATACTCAAAGACAGTATTACAGACAGATATTAACTGAGAAAGGAAGAGTAGTCAGTCAACTAAAGAGCATGAGTAACGTAGAAAGTCTTGAGAATTTTAGTAAGCTATATAGGTCAGAGATAAGTAATAAAGCTAAGACAGGTTATCCATACAGTAGTGGGTTGTGGAAAGAAGCTGACATTAGTAAGTTAGACGAGACTTATAAAGAAGTGAGTAATGTACTTACTATCAAGAAGTCTTATGAGTCATATCTATCAGAATTAGACGATATGTTAGAGAAAATGAACAATTTTGAATCTGTAATTAGTTCAAATATTCAGTTTTCAAGTACAGGAAGTAGTGATGAAACAAATAGAATAAACTTAAGAATAGAAAGATTACGCAAAATTCCCAGAATTGGATGTTTGAAACTATATGAGTGAGATATATCTAACTAAAAGTAAACTAGGTTCTATTACTTTTGCTAGTGAGATTAGTCCTAGAAAGATAAAGAAGAATATTAATGTCAAAGGATTTTTTAGGAAAGGTAGATTTGTTAGAGCCTTTAATAGAGAGCAAGATGTAAGAGAGAAAGTAGTTAAGGTTGCTGTTGTTAGTTTAGCTGTATTGGGAACTGCTTTAGGTGTTGGAGTGGCAAGTGCAGCTTTAACTAAAGTTCGATATAACAGAAATCTAGTTAACTTTGGTAAGAATATTGCTAAAGGTGGAATTGGTATTGAAGATATGAAAATTCCTTCAGGTGTTAAAAAAGTCCAAATTCCTAAACCTATTACTGACCCAAATAAAAAATCTATGACATTCTTTGTTGGGGGGATGAGTAAGTTTGAAGATGCCGAAGGAGATAAGTTTATGAAGTTGGTACGGTCTGCTTACGCTAAACAAGGTAGACCGATAGATAAGACTAATGAACTAATTCCTCTTTTTCACCAACATCAAGTAAAAAGAGATACTAAGTTTGGAATAGCTCAAGAAATAGCTGATGTATTTGAGAAAGCCACCGTAAAAGGATATAACAAAGACTCGGTTATTATGGCCAATGAGATTTATAAATGGCACAAGTTAAACCCAACTAAACCTATTAATATTGTTACGGCTAGTGCTGGAGGTTTTCAAGGTAGAGATATTCCACATATATTAGAAGCTGCGGGAGTAGATACAAAGAAATTAATGAAAGTGTTTTCTACTGCGAGTCCTGATTATGGATTAGTAGATGAAGTAGTACCTACATTAAAAGTTATGCACAATGATGATTTATACTCTAAAACTATTCCGGGTATAAAAGACGGATTGCGACTGCCTTCTTTACATAGAGGAACTAGGTTTGTAGGTAAAGGGAACACTCCTGAATATAAAGATATGGTAGCTAGAAAGTGGATGTATGATGACGGAAACCAAGTAGTTAAAGAAAACGGAACTTTTGTAGCTGGTAAAAGATATAACTCTCCTTCTGATAAACAGATGCCTTTAATAGTTCACTTTGCTCCTGCCTATTTTAACGGAGAAACTAAGACATCTAAGAAAACTTTGCAATACCTACACAACTTTATGTTTAAGGATTAGTAGAGTAACTAAGTGAGTTTTAAGAGACAAAGAATATAGGTAAATAGATAGTTCAATTGTTTCTACTATTTGCAAGTATTGATTTATAGTTATATCTATTTTTCCATTCTCAATTTTACTCATCTCTGCTTGAGAGTAAGAGAGTATTTTACCTAACTCTATTTGACTTATCTTCCTACTTTCACGATATTCTCTTAGCTGTTTACCAAATTCAATATTAGCTGGATACATTATTCACCGAAAGAATTACTATTAATAACGAAAATAGTAACATACAATAAGTGATATAACAAAAATATATTAATAAGCTAGAGAGGCGATTAATGGCAGGTAAAAGATTAGTTCAAGCAGCAAAAATGGCGGGTACTGGAGCAGGAACGGGTTGGGCTGCTGGCTATGCTTTAGGTGGAAATAACGATAAAGTTCCAATGGTAGTTAAAGGTAAATTGAAGAAAGGAGGGAAAAAAGCTCCTACAATTCAAAGAAGTGCTGCTATCGGTGGTTTAGCTTTAGGTGCAGGGATAGGCCTACTTAAAAAGAAAAAGTAATGACGATAATTCATTTTAATACTGTTCCTAGCGCGTTAAAAGAAGTTGGTAATAGTGAAGACCCAAATGAAATAGTAAAAGAAGGTTTAATATTCTACTCTACTGAAGAGAACAATCCACATATAGATAGTAGAAAAAATAAACATAACTTTTCCCCTGATAAAATTAGACAGTTAGTAGAGAATACTAATAAACATTTCAATATCTCTGAGTGTGGAATTCCTGTATTAACAGAGCATAAAAAAGATGTTAATAATGTGGTAGGCTTCATAGAGTCTCCAATGGAAGCTAGAGTAATAGATGAAACTTATACGAAAGGAAATCCAAAACTCAAACATTTATTAGGAAGAGTTGGTGTATTCGTTAAAGATGTTATTATCAAAACTCCAGAAATAGTTGATAAGATGAGAAGAGGTCTTGCTAAAACTGTTTCTGCGGGTATTGATTTAGATTCTTTTTCTATTAAAGAACTTTCACTTGTAGCTTTACCAGCAATACCAAACGCAACTCTTTTTAGTTATCATGCTAATAAAGAAGCTAAGAAACCAAACATGAAGAAAATTAAAAATAAGAATTTGTTAGTATCGAAAGGATATAGTAAAGAAAGTAATTATGCTTTATCTCTTGAAGAAGCTCTTAATACTTCACAAAGTATTGAAGAACAAAGAGAAGAAGCAATGAAGATATTTACTGCATTTCTGGAAGTAGTTGAAGATGCTAATGAGATTGACCCAGAGGAAATGGCTTCAATGGGGATACAAGACCCGTCTGAACTTATCCAAGGAGCAATTGAGGATTTATCGAATATGTTAGCTGAGATGTTTGTTTCTGTTCCTGAACCAGAGACTCAACAACCAGCTCCCGTAACTCCTCAAAGACCAGGAATGCCAGCTAAAACAGCTAGGTACTCTTTTTCTCCCGAGTTAATTAAGTTTGCAGCTAATCCTTACGCGAAGAGTGGTAGAATGGCTGCTACTGTTCAAAGTAAGATTAATGATATGGCTACTGGTAAAGGTGCTGCTGGAGTTTATAGCAAAATAGGTAAAGCAATCAAAACTGTTAAAGCTAATCCTCTTAAAACTGGAGCTGCTCTGTTAGTGGCGAACCAAGTAAGAAAAACAGGGATGAAAGCTTTGAGTAACCGTAAAAAGAAATCTCAAAGTTTAGAAGGTAAACTATCTCGTGCAATTAAAACATTTAAAAACTAAAACTATGAAGAAATCAATCAACTTTTCTATTGCTCAAATGGCTTTAGATTCTGCTAAAAAAGGAGTCAAGAGAGCTAAACGTGTCGGCACAGTAATGGCTAAGAAAGGATTAAAGGCAATAGCTAAAAATCCTGGTAAAGCGGGTCTTGCAATGGCTGGGTTGGCTACTGCTGGTGGTTTAGGAATGGCTGGGTTAAAAGCAATTGGTAATGCTCGTAAACCTAAAAGCTTGACTGACCGACTCAAAAATGCTTCTAAGAAGATGTTTAAATAACCAATATGAGTAGAGAACAAAGGCAAGAAGTATATGAGTTATATGACCAAATTTTAGAGGGTCTGGAATCTAACTACTCTAGTGGCGAGTTGGATGAAGATGATTATACGCGACTTAAAATCAAATCTTTGGCTGACTTAGAAACATCTTTAATTGACTTAACAGGATTAAAAGAAAGTAAAATTAGTAACAATGAATCAAATTACAGTATGAACTACGCAAATTTCAATATGGCAGGTTATTTTGTTCCCGCTCTTGTAGAGTGTATTGAGCAAGATTATGATACTTTAGAAGATGGTTTAGCAGATATTCTCGAACAGACTGAGCTAACCGAACAGCAACTAAATAAAGTTCTAAGTGGTAAGTTGTTTCCACGTCCTGAGATGGTAGATATTCTCAATGAAATGTTTACTGCAACTTCTACTAACGACGAAAACGCTCTTTTGTTACAAGCTTACGCAGCAGTAGATAGAGGTGACTTGGAAGAGTCAGTGTTGCTTGAAGTAATGGGTGAAACTGAGGAAGATGACGACTTGGAAGACGAAGATGAGGATGAAGAAGATAGCGAAGAAATAGAAGAAGATGAGGAAACTGACGAACCTCAAGAAGATGCTAAATATTCCTACATCAATGATGAAGTAGAATCTTTAAAATCTAAAATTGCTAACTTTGAATTTAACTCTCAACTGCAAGAACGTGTATCTGAAGTAGCTACTTATGCTCAACGAGGTCTTCAAGAACATTGGCTTACTAAGTTTAAGCGGGATTTATATTTAGGTTCTGTTACTAAGTTAGAAGATATGGTGGCAAGCTTCTCTCAAAATGCAGAAAGTAATGGAGTAGATTTAGAAACTCATCTTTATGCTATTGAATTTGCACTTCAAGCTGATGAAGAAGCTAATGACCCCTCTGTTGATTTTTCTCGTTATGTAGGGGAAAGTCTAACTCCTGCTAATGAAGTAGATGATGAATTGCTAAAACTTAATGTAGCTAATATGAAAGAACGTTTAGCTGCTCGCAAGAATAACCGATAATAAATATAGAGAATTAATTATGTTTACAAGATTTGGTAAGGTTAATGCAGAGAAAGCTATTATTGCTTATCCTCGTGGTATCCGAACTCCTTTCCATGTATCCCTTTCCGGTAAATACATTAGTAGAAATAAACAAGGTAAGAACGCTTTGCCTGAGGGAATGTTTGTTTCTAAAAAGAATGGAGAACACCGATTTCTTCCTCGTGCTAGAGTAACTGCTCCTACAAGTGGTAGCCGAATTAAAGTAGGTAATCCTTATTGCTTTGTACCTGGAGATGTGTTAGAGATTCTTAATCCTTCTGCGATGCTAACTGTATCGGGTGTTGGTGAAGCAGGAATAACTTTTAACAATCAAACGTTTAAATATGTTCCGGTTGGAGCAGCTAACGCAACAGAAGCAGCAGCTATCTTGGCAGCTCACTTTAATAGAATTCCTAATCTGAGTAAGAATCTAGAGTTTATTGCTACAGGAGCTAATCTTTATGTCTATTCTCCTGCTGGTCGTCCTTTAGCTACTTTTACTCCTTCTGGTACTTTAGGAACTACTGTTACTACTACCGCTGCTAATACGGTTCCTGTAGGTACTGTAAGCTCTATTGACCCCGTGACTGAAGAAATTATCTTAGGAAGTGCGGTTGTTGGTACTTTACCAGTAGGTTCTTCTATTGGAGTTCCTCAAGATGAAGTTCTTGGTATCTTTCCTCACTCAATTGACTTTACAGAAGGTGGAGTTACTGGTCGTGCATTAGGAGTTGTACATAAAGCTTATATCTACAAGCTGCATTTACCGTACTACGATAATTCTCTAGTATATGAATGTCCTGATTTAGAAGCACGAGAAGTTTGGTCTTAATTATAAATAAATAAAAATATGAGTCACGTCGCTAGTTTTTTTAATGAACCTTTTATCAATAAGCAGATTAATGCTATTGTTGATGAAACACATCGAGATTTACTCAAACGAGATAAGTTAATCGATGAAGCAATGCCAACCCAGACGTTTGAAACTAGAAACTTCATGGCGTTGTTAACTTCCCGTATTGCTCCTGCTGCTAGAGTAGTTGCTTGGGGTGCAGAGATTCCCGTTACTCGTCATGGAGGATTTGAGAAAGTTACAGCTCAGCTTACTAAACTTGCTTTATCTCACAGATATGATGAAGAAGATATGTGGGCATTGTCTGAAGCTTATCAACTAGCTGGTTATATGTGGAATAAGATTCAAACTATCCACAAGCCAGATGGAACTGTTCAACGAGGAGCTAATGATGACCTTGCTACAGCTTTATTTGGGGATGTCCAACAACTATTAGACGGTATGGTAGATAGAATGGACATGATGAAGTGGCAGGCAATATCTACTGGTGCATTAAACATCGAAGATATGTCTACTGGAGTTAAGTTTGAGATTGATTATAAGAAGTCAGACGCACCTTACAATCATTTTCCTCTACCTTTAGTTGCTACTGGTAATACTGTTACCCCTACTCTTAATAAGTGGAGTGATAAACAGAATGCTGATGGTTTCCGCAATATCCAAGATTTAACAGATATCTACGAAGATACTAACGGTTTCTTGCCAGATAAGATTGTGATGAACCGCAAACTTTGGAATATGTTCTTAGACCAGAAATCCACTAAGGAAGCTGCTCGTGCAATGACTACCTCAGAAATTGGTTTAGTTTCTAGAGATATGGCAGATGAACTATTGCGTAGACGTAAGTTACCTCCTGTAGTAGAGTTTGGTGAAAAGTATCATGAAGAAGTTCCAGGTGGAGAAGCTGTTACCGCTAATTTCTTGAACGATAATCGTCTAGTATTTCTCAAGAATAAGATGGGTATCTCAGCAATTGGCCCTACTATGGAATCTAAGACTAACATTATTTCTAGTGGTAAAGATATTCCTAAGATTAAGACTGGTATTTACTTAGATATCTACACTGAAAACGGTCGCCCTCCTAATGATGTAGTAGCAACAGTAGCTAGCTTTATTCCTATAATCATGAATCCTAAACTTCTGATGGCACAAACAGTAAATTAAAAAAATATGAGACAATATATTCTCCACAAAACTTTTAGAGATAGAACTGGTAACTTTTATTGGGCTAGAACAGCTCCATATCCAGAGGGAGAACTACCTGAAAATATTACTAAAGACCCGACTAAAGTATCTATTATTGAAACTGATACTCATGTTGCAGAATCGGTTCTAATTACTCCTGTTCAAGAAATTAGGAACTTAACTCCTGCTGCTGAACATCTCATACCCCTAACTCCTCAATTTGTAGAAGCTACTCCTGTTATTACTACTAAGATAGATGTTAATACTGCTTCTATTGAAGATATTAAAAACGTTAAAGGAATAGCAGAGAAAACAGCAACTTTGATTGTAAGTAATAGACCTTATGAAAGTATGGCTGACCTTACTACTAGAGTTAAACCACCTTTGGGTAAAACTTGGAGTGATTTTCCATTTAAATACGGCTCAACTCCAGAGTAATACTACTTCTACATCTCATTAACAAGTATAGTTTTGACATAAGAGACTATACTTTTATTTTTATCTAACGATGACTAACTATGCTGATTAAGTCAAAAGTTACGACACTTCAAGTAGTTAGAGATTCTACAATAGAGAAACCTTATGTGTATCTAAAGAACTCAAGTCACTCAATTAAAGATACAATTCCAGTAATAGTAGATATTAGTACAAGTGAACCTATAAAAATTAATAACATAGGTATAACCTTTAAACTAATTCATCAACTAACTGGATTAGTTCTTAAACAGTACGATAATAATAGCTTTGTTTTTCCACTAATACAACAAGAGAACATCAAAGCAATCTTGTATATTAGTGGTAGTGATATAGCTACTTTCTACCAAACTAAAGGACTTGAGTTTTCTAGTAGAGTACATAACATTATCTACGAACTAGACATCTCAGTTAAGACTACTACTAATTTATCTAAGTACACAGACTCAGGAAACTTCTATTTAATATGAGCATTAAAGTATCTACTTATAGAGAGTGGAAAGATAATCCTCTCTCAGGTTCTATAGTTCCTCGAAGTGATGATTTACCTCTAGGAGTCACATTAGAGTCGATGGATAATCCTTCACTATTAGGAGTTGGAGTATCAGTTAACTTCACTGTCTTTACTAATACTTCTACTACTAATTTCTCAGTAGGTAATTATGGTACTAATAGTGGTTTATCTCCTATAGTTACCGAACCTACCAAGATAATTTTTAAAGGTCTAGTAGAAAAGGAAACGATTCAAAGCAAGTTAGACCCTAAACTAGACTCATCTATCTACTATGTTACTAAAGCAGTGTTTCCAGATACAGCGGAAGTTACATTAGACGAAGGCTATTTCACAAGTAAAGTTACTCTTATTTAATTAACTAATATGACTAAGCTAAGAATTATTAACAGAACTCCTTTAAAGAGTCGTGCAATTCCATTTATTGAACTACAGCCTAAATATCTTTATTGGCTAGACACTGGTAAAGAGATTGATGTAGAAATTCTAAAAGAGAAAGATGGACATTATGAAGTAAAGCTGTCTACTAATTTTGAGAATTCTCCAGTAGGTATTCGCTCTTGGTTTATCTATAAAGAACACGTTCAAGTAGTAGAAGATAAGAAAAAGAAAGTATCTAAGAATGTACTTAAGACTGATTACTATTATCAATTAGATAATAGTTACCAACCTTATACATCTTGTTTTCTTACTTGTGTAGCGATGTTACTATCTTTCTATAAAGTTAAGGTAACTCCTGACCAACTCTATAACAAGTGTCGTGATTTAGGATACGACAGATTTTCTGGGGAAGGTATTGTAGCTATCCTTAAAAACTATGGGGTTAATTATCACTATACTACTTCTGGTACTGCTCAAGATTTAAAAGATACTGTTACCAAGGCTCCTGTAATCTTAGGCACCTATCTAACTGAAGCTAGCCACATTGTGTTAGTAGTTGGCTATGACGAAACTGCTTATGATGGTCGTGGAGCTTTTATAGTCAATGACCCCTATGGAGAGTTTACTCATAACGGCTATATCCACACTCCTACAGCCGGCAAAAATACACTTTATTCTTTCTCTTTAATTGCTCAAGTTGGCGCACCTGAAGGAGACGGAAATTACTGGCTACATCTTCCAGTTTAATTATTATGAGAGAAAAAATGAAACGTTCGTTATATCTAAGTAAAACTTTTCTATTTGGTGTAGCTCTTTGGTTATCAGTTGCTTATGTACCAGTAGTTAATTGGATCTATGATGGTAAGTTAACTAAAGATGATTTTACGAGTCTTATACTTTCTACTGTTGGATTATTTGGTATTTCTAATGGAAGACTAAGAGTTAATGAAGATATTAAGAAAAGTGCAGAAACAGGAATTCCAGTTGGTCTACTTACTCCAAGAGTAGCCCCAAAAGCAAAAGAATAAAATGAAATGGTTGTATTTTCTGTATTATTTGAGAATGTTGAGGGAGAGTATTATTACCGATATATAAGTGATAGTATTACGTATTATCTCCCTTCTTATAGGATTGATAGGTTAGATAAGCCAATCAGTAGTTTTATCAATGTTCAAGGGCCGATGTATGCTGAATCCGTTTATAAGTTCTTAGATAAAGTTTTTGAGACAGGGGAGAATATTGGTGATTTTGTTGTTACTGACCCAAGAAGTGAAAAAGAGATATCTCTAACTTTATTTGGCTATAAGTATCTCAACTTTGTTATTTTAGTTGGTAGTCAAAAGTCTGATAGTTTACTAGAAAGCACTTTATTTAAAGAGAACTATTTATTTCTGATTCAATGGACAGGTTCAAAAGAAGAGTTGGTAGATGATATTTCTGATAATGTAGTAAGTTTACTTGAATATACAAAACCAGAGATACTCGCAAAATCTTACATTTCTTTTATTAATCCTGAAGATGTTCTTTCTTTTAAATCGGAATTAATTACTTACTTAGATAAAGGTACAGCGTCTTTCTATCAAAAATATAGATTAGTTAGTAAGTCAGGTAAAGATATAACTGTTCTTGACCATACTTGTAGAATTCTTAGAGAGGAGAAAGTAGTTACTATTAGCTATTTGAGAGACATTACTAAAGATGAGTTAATGTCTACTAAATTAGCTGAACTAGCTTTATTAGATGAAGAGAATTTTAATACTAGCTTACTTATAAAAATTGAATGGGATAGAAATTTTAACATTACGAGATGGAACAATCAAGCAGAAAATTTACTTGGTTGGGATAAATCAATATTAGGAAAGAATATTAGAGATACTCACCTTTTTAATTCAGAAGATACCACTACAATACAAGGTCAGATTGAAAGAATACTTAACCACAAATCTGAATTAGTAATTAGTAACTTTAGAGTAAATAAAAAAGATGGTAATCAGCTAGACATTAAATGTTCTAACAGGCTTGCTATTCGAGAAGGGGAACTTAGAGTTATTTCTTCTATTATTGACAGAAGTGAAGAAGCTTCTTTAACCACTCGCTTAGTAGAAATGGAGGAAAGGTCAGACTTATTGCTTAAAACTCTTTATTCTACTAATACTAACTTTAACAATGATGTGTTTAAAAAACTTGTAGATACTCCTTTGACTTCTAGCTCTGAAGGTTTAATTAAAGCTGAGATTATTATCAGAAAGATAGAAGAAGAGTTGAAGAGACTTAATGATACTATTTTTCACAATAACGGTAACAACTTACTTAGTGAAGTAGCTAATCTCAAATATGATGTCAAAGACCTAAAAGAAGATGTTAATAGAGTTAAAGATAGTCAAGCTAAATTATCTTCTGAACTTAACGACTTACTTAATATTAATATTCTTAGTTTAAGTAAAAATTTAAACTTTAAAAATTTAACAGGATTGCTTGTAATTAGTTATGTAGTGTTTGGGATATTGTTTCCGGCTTTGTATCATAATCTAGCTAAACCTTATCTTATTCAATACAATAAAGAACTTAAACAAATAGAAGGTAAAAAAGATTAATTATGTGGCGACCTTTTGACAGTCCAGCTAAAAAAAGAAAAAGATTTATAGAAAAAAACAGTCCTTATTTAGTTCCATTAGCAGTTGGAGGATTGGCAGCTATGGGAGATGAAAATGCTTCAGTTAGACAAAGACTTAAAAGAGGAATGGTTACAGGAGGTCAGACTTTTGCAGCTATGAAGACCGCAGGAGTATTTGCTAATAACGCAAGTAAGAAGAATTATTATAAAAATACTATTCTACCAACTGTTCAACAAGCTAGAGGAATTGCTAATACCGGACTGAACATTAAAAAAGATATTAGAGCTGCTACTAGGTTTGATTTTTGGAAAAAGAAGAAAGGAATTATATGATGTACAAGTATTGCACAGTAGAAAAGATTCAAAGAAGGTTAGGTAGACGAGCTAATATCTTTACTGAGTCTCTTATACCCTCAGATAATGTATCGGTCATCTCTTCTAATTTAGATGTAGAGTTAGTACATGAACTCATATTAGCTAATGAGACTTTAATAGATACTTACTTTAGGATGTTATATGTTCTACCAATACATCCATTAGATATTCCACTAATAGAACCAATAGTAGTGGGATTTGTTATTAATGACTTAATGATGTCTTTATATGACCAAGGAATGATAGCTAGTTTAGGAGGTGACGGAGGATTAGGTTCTACTATCTACCAAAAAGCTAAGGAGTTACTTAAGAGTTACTTTATTGGTACTAATATCTACATTCCAGGAGTATCTGCTCCAGAAGACAATGCTCTCCAAGGTGCTTATAGATTGATTCTACCTAATACTCCTGAGTTAATAAATAGGAGAACTTCACTTACTCAGAATGTTACGGTTGTTGGTGAGTATAAAACTAATAAAAATAATTTGGGTCTTGACTTTGGGGAAGATAGGAGATATAGAGGTGTTGAAGTTAACTGGGAAGTATATTGATATGAGAAAAATAACGTTTACAGGACAAGTACAATCTAACTATAGAGCTATTGTTCGTTCTAGTTCTAGCCTAAGTAATACATCTAGGTCTGCTAATAGTTTTAGAGCCAAACCTAACTCTATTGATACTAGAAATAAAAACATTAGAACTGTAGCAAGAGCAGTAGCTTATACTAATGTAGGAAATACTTTAAGAAAAGAAGTAGATAAAAATAAGCAAAGATTCTTAAAATCTGGCCCAAAATCTCGAATTGGTAAGATTGCTAATGATACCAAATTAGGAGCTTCAGCAGGAGCAGCTTTAGGTTTTCTTAAAGGAGCAGGAAATAGTTTAACTACTCCGGGGAGTGTAAAAAAGAAAATTGCGTATGGACTAGGACACGCTACTAAACAAGCTTTAAAAGGTGGAATTGGAGGAGGTAGTCTAGGAGCAGGAATTGGTACTACGAGAGGTTTTATTCAACCAAATAAAAAGAAATCACTTTTAGATAAATTTAAAAAATAGAAATTTATGATGTTTGATATTACGTTTGCAGGTCAAGAAGAATGTCTAAACTTCGGAAGAGGTAAGGATAAAGCTAAAAGAAAAAGTAGAGTTTCTATAGCTGCTGGAGCTGGATTAGGTACTATAGCAGGTGGCCCAGTTGGAACTATTGCTGGTGGATTGATTGCTAAAGGTATTAATAAAGAAAAAGATAGATATGAAAAGCAAGGCCCAAGAAGTCCTCTAGGTAAGATTGGTCACGATGCTAAATTAGGGGCTAAATCAGTAGGGATTGGTAGTGCTATTACTGCGGGGTTGGCTGGAGCAGCTTTAGGTTCTAAATTACCAACTGTAAAAAAGAAAGGTTTTCTAGGTCTAGGTAGGGATAAAAAAGCAGAAAGTAGACAGAAACTTAAAAATACACTTATTGGAGCAGGTTTAGGAGTTCTTGGAGGTGGAGTTAGTGGAGCTGTTTCTGGTGCAGGTAACGGTGCGTTAGTAGGAGCTACAAGAGGATTTGTACAAGAGAATAAAACCAAGAAAAAGAAAGGTAAGTTTTCTAACTCTACGAAACTTGCTGAATTTGCTCTTAGTCTTCCACCTAAAAAACAAAAACAAAGAAGTAGATTAGGAATGGTAGGACATGATACTAAAGTTGGAGCTAAAATTGGTGCGGGTTTAGGAGCAGCTTATGTAGGTAGTAGCGGTATTAGAGGAGTTATGAAAGCTCCTGGCAGTCTTAAATCTAAATTGGGTTCTGCTGCCTTAGTAGGTGCTTCGGGTGCATTATTAGGTAGTGGAGTAGGAGGTTTTAGTGGGGCAACTTACGGAGCAGGAATAGGGGCAGGTAGAGCATTACTGACTCCTAGAAAGAAAAAGTCTCTATTTAATAGATTAAAAAAGTAGAAGTATGAGAAAGATTATATTTGCAAACTCTACTAATTTAAACTTTGGTAGAGGTAGAGATAAAAAGAAACGTAAATCTAGAACTATTCTTTCGGACGCTAAAGACTTTGTTGTAGGTGCAAAAAATGCGGTCAAAGAAGCTAATATTAAAAGTCCTAAAGATTTAGTAGATATCTATAATAGACGTAGAGATAGGTCTAGCGTAGCTACTAATTCTCTTACTACTATTGGAGCTGCTTTAGGTGCTAGAAGTGCTATGAAATCGGGTATGAATCCCACTTTAGGTGCTTTATCTGGAGCTTATAATTTATCTTTTATAGGAGGAGCAGTAGACAGAAGAATATCTAAAGAAAAAGCTAGATATAGAAAAGAAGGTGCTAGGACTAGATTAGGTAAAGTAGGAAACGATACTAAAGTTGGAGCAGTTAGTGCAGCAGGAAGTTACGCTATTGATGGTGCGATAAAACAATTACGAAGACCCGGAAGTATTAAGAGTAAAGCACTTAAAACTATTGCTGGCGCTATTTATGGAGGAGCTAAAGGAGCTGTCATTGGAGGCATCGTTGGCTCAGGGGTAGGAACTATCAGAGGATTTGTTCAACCTAACAAGAAAAAGAAGGATAAGAAATGAGAGAGATTATATTTGCGGGACAAGTAAAGAATAATTACCTATATACCAACTTTGCGAAATCTAATAAGAAAGATAAAGAACCGAAAAGAAATCTTATTAAAGGAGCTGCTTATTTAGGAGCTTCTGGAATAGTAGGTCAACAAGCTATTAGGTCAGGTATTCCTAGATTATTAGGTGTAAGATTGGAATCTCACAGTACCTCTAAAAAGAATGCTAAAGAAATATTAAAAAACGGAGGAATTCTCGACCCAAATAAAGGAGGAAGTGGTGCTACTAAAAATTTAACTAATGATGTAAAACGTGGCTATGGTTGGGCTGCTGATGTATTTAATAAACAAGAAAAAGGTAAAGAATTTCTTACTAGAGCAAAAAATAGTATTTATATAACAGGTAGAAATGACGCTTCTGCTAACGCTTCAAATAATGTAGCTAATAACTTAAGAGGCTTTTGGAAAACTCCAGTAGGTCAATCTATCTATAAGAAAGGACAAAGAGCTTTTTATAGAGGTCAGTCTAGTACAGATATTGATAGAGATGCTATAGAGTCTGAAGTCAAAAACTGGAGAAAATCAAAAGAAACACAAGAAAAACTTACAAAACTTAAAAATCAACTTAAAGACCAAGTAGAAAGTTCAAAAAAACCTAAATCAAAGCTAGACAATCCTAGAGACTTTACACCTAAAAAAAGCAAGAAATACGGCTATCTCTCTCCTATAGATAAATCAATAAGAAAGGGGATACAAGAGCAGATTAAAGAGATTAACAGTGGAGCTAGAAAAAGAGCCGAACTTACAGATATAGCCGTTGAAAAAAGAAAACCCGAAGCTATTAAAAAGGGTTTATTAGGCAGAGGTAAAAGTTTATATATTGGTGGTGGAGATGATTACTTTAATAAAAACTTTGTACCTGACCCTGATGATGCAATTGCTTTAAAAACCAACAAACCTATTAAAGTTAGTGGCAGTAGAACAGGTGCAACTTTAGAAGCTTTAAAAAGAGAAGGTGGAGGAAGTAGATTAAAAGGAATTGCTAGATTAGTAAAAGCCAATCCTAGTAGAGCTTTGGCGGGAGCTGGTATTTTGGCAGGAGGTGGATTATTAACAGCTAAACTGGGTCAGGCAGCCTACAGGAATATAACAGCTCCTAGTGATGGTAAAGTCAAAGGATTTAGTAGAAAAAATAAATCAGGTAAATGGTCTAATGTTAAATCATTTATAAGAGATAAAATAAAGAAATGAGAAAAATAACTTTTATAGGTTCTACTAATACCAGTTATTTATTTGGTAGACCTAAGAAACCATCAAGATTAAAAAGTGCGGGAATAGGTGCTGGTGTAGGAGTAGCTGCTGGTTATAATGCTGGTGGAATTCCTGGTGCAGTTATGGGAGGACTTAGAGGTGCTACTGATAGTTTTGTAAGGAAGAACGGCTATAACTCTTTACTTACTAGAGCTAAAAGATATGCTCCTACTTCTTTTGCTGGCAAAGTAACTAACGATGCTAAAACTATTGGAACTCTATCTGCTGCTGGAGGTGGATTAACGGGAGCTGTTAGAGGAGGAATCAAAGGACTTAAAGGTGGTTGGAAAGGTGCTTTAGGAGGAGCAGTTGGTCAAGGAGCTAGGTCTGCATTTGGTGCTGCTAAAAAAGGAGCTGCTGTAGGTGCAGGAATTGGTGGATTGAGGGGATTGAAGAGAAAGAAAAACTATTTATTGCCTACTTCTTAAATATGAGTAAAAGTAAATGCAAGTTTAGGTCTAGGTTTAACACTTGGAAAAGAAGTAGAGAAGCTTGGGAGGTTAGTAGAAGTCTTATTCGTAAGTCTCTTTACTTATGCCCTATTTGTAGATTACCTCTATCACTAGGAGAAGGACATTTATTCCATATCATACCTATTAAACTACTAAGTAACTATAACTGTATTAGTTTAGTAAGTAATGAACTTAATCTACTTTACTCTTGTAAGTCATGTAACTTAAGACAGAGAACTGACATTTACCTACCTTGCTTAGAAGATAAGTTACTAACCTTATGGACTAAGGTAACTAATAACATAACTAAAGATAATAACTATGAGAAATGCGCTTAAAGTAGATAAGATATTTAACTGGCAAAGTGATACGAGTAATGGTACTCAGAATAATAACTGTAGGTTACAGATATACTCTCCGTTGTACGACTTTGATGAAACAAGTAAAGCTATTAAGGTAAAACGTAGATACTTAAATCCTAAAGAATACGAGGTAGTTATATGTAGCGACTTTAATGACCATGTATCAGGTTCTATTACTACTGAGATTTATAGTTTAGCTAGTAAGGTAATTAAGGAACATACATTGCTAGTTCCTCATACTATTTGGATTAATAAATATGAAGAACATCATGAAGGACTCTTTCATTTTCAATACTCAATTTCATTAGTAGATATAGATAATAACTACGTAAGTAATAGTAGCTTTACTTATTATCCTATTTGGCAAGATGAATTAGAGTTTATTATGACTGGTGAACCTATCTATTTTAAACAGTTAATGTCCGCAGGCTGGGAGAAGTTATATAACAGATGGAGAACAAGAGTATGAAGAGAATTATATTTATGGGTCAAGTTAAAAATAAAAATATAGAATTTGGACTTCTGAGAAAAGATAACGACCAAGAATAAGTATGGTTTAGTGAATAATCATAGTAAAAGAGAAATAGCTTTAGGCACTGTCTTAGGTGGTTTAGCCGGAATGAATGCTGGAGGAATATACAACGATGCCAGAGCAGCCAGTGAAGTAAACAAACGTTTAAGTATTAAGGATTTAGATAAAAGAATAAAAGGACAATGGAAAGCTAAACTAACTGGAGCAGTTATTGGTGCAGGATTAGTAGGAGGTAGTCAACTATTAATGAGAAAAAATAAGAAAGACAAAGACGGACGTTCAGATAAAGGTAAAAAGAGAAAATAATTCATTCCCAAACTGAATAATTTCTTTATAAGTTACACAACTCAATTAGTATAAAAGTAAAGTCAAAAATCAACAATTATGGCAGATAACAAAAGTCCATTACAAGCAGCTAATCTTTTAAAGTTTTTAACAGGTGAGTTAGTCACTTCTCCTTTAAATAACAATTTATATATTGCTTTATCTACTACTCTTCCTACTGTGGATGGTGGTAATTTTACTAGACCAGCTTCAGCTACAGGTTATGCAGATGTTCCTTATCCTACGGGAGTTAGTTATTGGACTGAGCCAGTTAATAGAACTTGTACTAATCAGCAACCTATCAAATTTAATAAAGCACTGACTCAATATCCTACAGTCGTTGCTATTGGATTATTTGATGAGACTTCTGATACAGTTCCTATCTACTTTGGTCATATCGATTTAGGTATTTCTATTGAACCAGGGAACTCTATTTACTTTCCTCCTAGTGCAATCACTATTAAAGAAGTTAAAGATACTTTTAGTAAGTCAGATTACTTAGCTAACTCACAACTAAAGTTACTTAGGAATGAAACTTTTGAAACTCCTGCTGAGGTGTATTTAGCTCTTGGAACTATGGCTCCTACTGTAACAGGAGATATTGGTGAACTTGCAACTTCTAAATCACCTGGGTATATTCGTGTTCCTATTCCTTGTAATGCTGCTAACTGGCAACTTACTGGTAGACAGGTTCGTAACTTAAAAGAAATTGAGTTTCCGGCTGCTAATAATGCAGCTTGGGAACCTATCAAATCTTTTGCTTTACATCGTTCTGCTACTGGTGCTGGAAATATGCTGTATTGTGGAAGTTTTGGAGCAAACGATACTAAAGTAATTAATTCATTAGATATTCCTATTGTTCCAATCAGTGCCATTACTATTACTGAATAATCATGGACTACGCATTACAGGCTACTATTTCTACTGATAATTCCAAAATGGAGATATCAGATATGAAGTACCAAAGAGCAGTAAAAGCTACTATGGAAATAGATAGTAGTTCCATGACTATTGATAAAGTAAATTTCAATAGAGCAATAAAAGCTACTATCTACACTGATAAGAGTAAGGTTGAAGGTGTTCTTACTAAAATAGCTGCTTATATGGCGACTATCTACACAGATAAGAGTGCTATAAGTCTTAAACTACAGAAGATTGCTGCTGCCTCTGCTCACATAAATATTCCTGAAGCTAAAACTACTTTCTTTATTTCTGCTTTACGTTATGCAAAAGCTACTATATCTTCCGGTATTAATAGCGGGATGCAAATGTTTATGAAAGTAAACAGGGCTTTAAAGGCAGTAATGGAAGTAGATAGTTCTTCTTTTAATATTGCTACTATACAAAGAGCCATTCTTACTGAGAGTCCTACAGGTCAGACTTATGTAATTATTAAAGGAGTAGATGTAAGTCTCAATGGCTATGCTTTAACTAGAAACTCAGTCCATGCTATTAATATCTTAGTCTACGGAGATAGATTAACCCAAGAAGGTAGTCAGATAGAGTTCATAGTTAAAAGAAATATTTCTGACCCAGATGACACTGCGGTTATCTATTCTTCTACTAGAAAGGGCATTAAGTTTATTCAAGTTAAGACACTTCCTGACTCAACTATTAGAGAGTATAAAGCTCAAATACAATTGAAAGAATCGGACTTCTACTTAATTACTAACCAAAGACCTACCAAACTCTACTATGAAGTGAGAGTAATAGATAGTTTAGATGGTCGCTATCCTCCTGTAGAAGCTGGATATTTTAATCTAACTACTACGTTAGTAGATAATAAGTGGGGTTAATATGGTAACTTTATCAGCAGATTTTAGTGGACTTGAAGGATTGAGTAAAAAGTTTGAGAATGCTTTGAAAAGGAGAAAAGATATTTCTCAACTAGAAGCAGGTATCAAAGAGGTATTAGTAGAAGATGTAAAGCTGAGGTTTGCTACTGCTCCTTTAACTAATAGAGGTGGAATGGCTCATGGTAACGTCTATTGGGCAAAGATGACTCCTAACTGGTTAAAAACTCATCCTGAAAGAAGCGGTAAACCTCTACTAAAAAATACGGGTAAGTTACTCAATTCTTTGATGATGGGTAATGATGATTCAGTATTTTCTATTACTCGTGAAGGTTTTCAGTTTGGTACTAAAGTCGGTTATGCTAAAGACCATCAACCACCTGAGATAGGAAACACGATTCCTCTTAACCTACTTCAAGATGAAAGAATGACTGATGTGTATAGAAGTAAAGGTAAACTTGCTCCTAGACCTTTTCTCTTTATTCACAAAGCTCTTGAAGATGAAATAGTAGATGTAATATCTGAGTTTATTCTTACTGGGGAAACTAGGATAAGAACTAAGTCTAACGTTAAGGAGTTAAAAGAGTAATGTACGGCAATCTACCTCCTAGAGCGTTAGAAAATTTACAAGCTAAAACCAACTTAGGTTCTACTCAGAAGTTTTCAGCTAACTTAGATATTAAACCTTATAGAGATGAAGTAGTTAGTTACTTAGCGGAGTATTTATTTGAGTACATAAACAAAGAATACTCTAATTATGTAGCTGCTCATCCTCAATTAGGCCAGACTTTAGGAAATATAGCTGTCAGACATTACGCTATTTATGATACTTACAATGCTCCTACTACTGCATTTCCCTTATTGAAGGTTTATAGAACTAATGATGATTGGAGAAAAGGTACGACTGTAAGAAGCTCAAATATTACTGTTACTTATTCTCTTATAGTTCCTGACCAAGAGAAGTTAATGCCCTTACTCAATTGGGTTAGTTATCAGTTACAAAAACTTTTAATAACTCCTAGCTGTAAAGTAAAAATTGATTCTGGTCTAAGAGTTCAATATAGGACAATGATGAATGAAGTTGGTCAAAATATTCATTCTTTTATAAGAGCTGACCTCTCAATTACAGACTAATAAATAAAACAAAACTATGGCAATAAATATTACTTTTCCCCGTCCAAAACTTGTTACTACTTTAGATGAAACTGTACCTATTACAGCAACTTTAGTAGAAGACACAACTAACAAAGTTTATGCCGTTGACCTTAAATATACAGTTACTAAAGATGATGCGAGTTCAGCTACTAAGGTAATGAAGCGTGTAAAACTGATTCCTGTTATTCAAGGAACTACTCTTAGACTTGATGTACAAGAATTGACTTTTCTTCCTACTGCTCCAGATGCTCCTACAGATGCTCAGGCTATTACTCCTACCGCTGAAATTATTAGAGGTACTGTACTAATAGATTTAGATGCTTTCCTTACGGGTGTAGGTGATGCAAGGAAGAATACTTAAGAACTAAAAACATAAGATAACAAATAAAAGATATGACTATAGCAAAACAAGAAGCTACAATTATTGGTATTACTGAGGTTAAGTTACAACGAGTAAGTGATGGACTAATTTACCATTTACCTATTCCAGCCAATATGGTAATAGATACGGCTAAAGATGAACGAGTAATTATGGGTAAAAATAGATTAGGTAGAAGTGTTGAAACTTCCTCTTATATTCGTGGTGAAAATCCAAGTGTAACTATTTCTTACCAACACGTTCAGCCAGAGCTACTTCAATTTAGACTCGGTAATTATTTCGAGACACAGACTAAAGAATTATTCATTCCAGTAACTTTTAATTTATCAGAAGGAGGTACGTTTCCTGCTTCTACTGCTCCTAACTTAGGTCACTCTATTATTGCTGGCGCAGATGCTTTAGCTTCTATTAAAAAACCTAATGGGATGTCGCAAGCTTTACAAGAAGGAGTAGATTTTACTATAGGTGCAGGTGGAGCAATTACTTTTAGTCCTGCTTTGGTTGCTGCAAAAGAAACGGTTTCAATGTTAATTCCTTACACTGTTACTGGTATTGGGATTGGTAGTCAGCTAATTGGTCAACATAGAGTAGTTGCAAGTGCGGTAGATACGGAAGGATATGTCTGGATTTTCTATGCACCAAATGCTAAACCTTCTGCTGCTGGTGGAGCTATTGATTTCTCGGCTGAAGGATTTGATTTACAACTTAAGATTTATCCGAGTGGTGGATGTCAAGCTTTCACTTTAATGAAGACTGGGGATAAAGTTTCTTGTTAGGTTCCTAAGTAGCTAGTCATTAGAGGTCGTACCTAAATAATAAGTAGACCTCTATTTTTATGTCAACTCTTCTCTTCTTTTATCTAACTTGTTTCGTAACTGTTCACAATCAGAAGCAATATTTTCATCTACTTTATTAGTACCTTGCTCTTTATCTGCTTTTATATTTTCTTTGACTCTTTCTATTTCTCTAGTATCTTTAGAAGTTAATAAACCGTCTGGGTCTTCTTGTAGATGCACCTAATTAATCTCCTATAAACTATCTATTTTAGAAGAAGTAAGTCTAGAAACTATTCCACAACTCCAAGAGAAGAAAGCAAATTCTATTACCTGCTGAATATTTAGAGTTAGATTGCTAAAATCTATTACTAATAAGAGGTAAACTAAGTAACCTGCCCAGCATCCTTGACAGAAAGGACAGATATTTAATTTATGTACTATTCCGTAAATACCTTTCCAAAACCAACTTTGAGGAGCATCTAACTTGACAACTATTAAACCACTTTCTGTTTTTTGAGATTTCTTACTTGAACTAATTACTTTTTCTTTTATTTTTTTTTCTAACTCTTCCCATACTAATTGCCAATAGAAGAATAGAATGAATCGTAAACTTATAGCATAGAGAAATAATAATGCTATATTAGTAGACGTAGATTGGACTAACAACATACTTAGAACCTCAATGAAGAACTTTAAAATTCAAGTCAAAAGCTATGACTTAGAAACAGACACTTACAAAGTAGATAAGACTTATATTGTACAACGCTCTGTTAGAAGTGATTTAGATACTATTGTAACTCTACAAAAAGAAGCTCTTTATCATTTTTTAGAAGCAGATACAAACTTAGGGGAGATTGTTAGAAGTAACGATGCTTGGGAATGTCTGAAAACTTTTGCTAGTAATCTCAATATCTTGGGTCAAAAACAGAAAGGATTTGATTTAGAGGAACTTGCAGATGATATTGAACAGATTAGTAGAATCTTTATTAGTCAAAGTATTCCTGACGAAGGTTATATAGAGCGCGATACAGAGGGGGATATTCGTTGGAAACCTTCTTTAATATCTGAGTTACATAAACTTAATTTTGGGTTCTACTTTAATGAAGAAGTGGGAAAGTGGAGGGAGAGGAACGACTTGCTGACGGAAGAAGAGAAAGCTCAACTAAAGGAAAAACCCAAAAGCTAACAGCACCAATTCCTAGTAGTGGAGAAGTTTCAATAGACGAATTAGCTCTACTACTAGAAGTTTATAGGGAATATCCAATTAACCCTATAAGAGATTTATGGGAGAAATTAGATAAAGAATCTATTAATCTTCTTATTGGTCAAACTCTCGAACATCATAGACCTCAAGAAGAAAGAGATAAAGAGCTAGCAATTGAAAGATACAACGAACTCAAAGAAGAAAAAGGACTTCAAGGAGCTATTGCAATTGGCGAACAAGTAGTCTTAGCTAACAATCTTCTGAACTTTGAAATTACTCCCGAATAGATATAAATATGGATACTTCAAGCAATATTAAATTTAATGTTGAGGGAGATGATAAACTCTCTCAGTTCTTAGAAAAAACTCAAAAATCATTTAAAGAGCTTAACGAGAAATCTCTTAGGTTATTTAATACTGGCTTGGGAGAAGGTTCTAAAAATTTAAAAGATATTACTAAACAGTTCCAAAACAAAAAGAGTATAGTAGATAGTTTAGTTAAAGATTACGGTAAAGCTACGGCTGCTACTAATGATTGGACTGCTTCTTTAGGTAAGTTAACTAAAACCACTGCATTATTAGGAAGAGCTTTAAATGCACTAAATATTGCCTCTATTGGCTCTGGAGTAGTTAAAACGGTTAGTACCGGAGTAGCAGAAATCTTAGAGGCAGTAACACTTACTCAGACTGGTTTGAATACCATGGCTGCTTCTGGTTTTGATGGTACACCTTTAATGAATTCTTTAGGGGAAATTACTGCTGTTTTAACGGGTAACAGTCAGGCAATAGAAAGCTTTTCAGCAAGGTCTTCTGCTGCTTTTAACGCATTTGAACAGAAACTAAATGAAGTTAACATTGTATTTGGATTGTCTCAAGAAAGATTATCTGAATATGGGGACTCCCTACAAAACGGTTTAGAGAAGAATCTTAAAAATAGTGTAGGTTCTCTTACTGCTCTTAATGCTGCCTATCAAGCTGCTAGTGCCGGATTTACTGAATTCCAACAAAACCAAGATGTTGTTAACCTAGCAATTAAAGCTAATAAAGCAGCCCCGGGAAGTGACCTATTCCAGATTGGTGGAGCTATTGGTAAAGGTGCAGGTATTCTTGAAACTAGAGATATTGCAGAATTAGAAGAAGTAACTGCTAAATGGCTGGCTACTGAACAACTAGGTCTTACTACTGTAGGAGACATGACTGAGTATATTTCAGATATGTACAGCTCCCTTAAAAATGCAGGTATCGGTACCAATGACCTGGTTAATGAGACTCAAGGTTTGGTAGTAGCATTTACTAAGTTAGGTGGCAAAGTTACTGACATCTCAACAGAAATGCAAGCCTTCGCTCGTAACACTATTGGTAAAACTCCTGAAGCAATGAAAGCTTTAGAAGGATTGGTAGATGCACAGGGGAAAGCAATTACTCTCAACCAAGAATATTTTGGTAGAAAAGGAGTTGTTCAGGGTATAGTTGACTTTGCTGAAGCAGTTGGCTATAACACTGAGAAAATTAAGGAAGTTTATAACGAGACTAATGCTTTCAACTTTGCAATGAAGGTCTTAGCTCAAAACGGTAATCTTGCTAAGAAATCTATTGAGGATATTAGTCAAGTAACTTCTGAGAATTTAACTGAAGCTTTTGATTCTGCTACTTCTTCGTCTCAAGCAAAAATGGAACAAATCACAAATGCTTATGATGAGATAATGATTTCGTTTGGTAAAGCGTTCCAAAAGAGAACTGAGGAAGGTGTTAAATCTGTTGAGTGGTACAAAGAAGTTTTAGTTAAATTCAAAGAGCCATTAGTAGAAATAGCTGAACGCATGGTTAATTTCTATGATGGTTTAGGTAAGATAACTGGAACTCTTGGCGCGTTAGCTAAGATGTTGTTTGGTATTGCCGGAACTATTATTTCTTTTAGAGCTTGGGGATTAGTTTTAGGAGGAATTACTAACGGCTTTAAAGATTTAAGAAAGGAAGGGTCAGTAATAAAAGAACTCTACCAATCAAATCAAGGTTTATTAGCTATCGGTAAACAAGTTCTTGGGTTAGACCAGCAAAAACTTCTAAGTCAAAATAGAATTAATGAAGCAATTAAAAACTCTGCTACTTTAGAGAAAGAGCTTAGTAACTCTATTGGTAAGTCTAGTGCTGATAGATTAAATAATATCGGAGTAATTAAAGAAGAGATAGACTCAATTGTTGCTCGTGACCAATCAATTATCAAAGGTCAACAGAACGTAACTAAAGTAGAAGAATCTCTTAAAAGTAAAACAGATAAACGAGATAGTCAACAGTCCGACGTTACAAATACTCAGAAAAGCTTAGCTAATCTTAAAGTTCTTAAACAAGATATAGATAACACATTTAAAGACAATGTAGAGAATACTAAAAGGTCGGTTCGATTACAAGAAATAGCTACTGAACAATCTGCAATTACACAGCGAAAAGCTAGTAAAGAAGATTTAAAAAGATATGTGGAGCTTAATACTGAAAAGCTAAGACTTCAAGATACTTATAACAAAACTACTCTTGACCAATTATCTTCTCTAGAAAAACAGAAATCTATTCTTAATAATAAATCTAGAAAGTCAGAAAGAGATTATGCAGCTTTAGATAAACTCAATACAAGAGAGACTCAATTACTTGATAGGGAAAGAACTAAAGATAGAACTCCTTTAACTCAAGATAAAAGAAACGAGCTAAATAATACTCGTAAAGATGTTGTTACTAAAATAGGTCAAGAAGAATTAGTTCTATTAACTCAGAGACAAAAGTTACAAGAAGCTAACAACATAGTAGATAAAGAAACTGAAAAATTAAATAAAGCTAAAACCGACCAAGCTGAAAAACTTAATAGAGTTACTAAGACTACTACTGAATTAGCTGTTCTTCAACAAGACCTCAATACTAAGAAAAATACTTTAGATAGAGTTAATATTGCTTTTGAAGGTCAGCAACAGAAACTTTATACAATTCAAAATGCTTTAAGAAAAGAACAAACTACTTTAGATAAGATAAGAAATAAAGATAGTGTAGAATACTTACAACAACAGAAGAAGGTACTGACTCTACAAGTAGAAGAAGCTAAACAACTTTCTACTGTCCAAAGTGCTAGAACTACTCAACAAGCAGCACAACAAACTTATAACAAAGCAGAGTTTGAGAGTAAAAGAAAATCTATTCAGCTAACTAGAGAACAAGGACTAGCTGAAGGTACTCTTATTGAGATGAGAACTCGTTCAGGTTCAGTTGCCCTTAAAAATAATGCGTTTAATAGAGCTTTAATTGCTACTAATGAAGGTCTTACTAAATCTTTTAAAGCAATAGCTACTCCTGCTCAATCTTTTACCAGCATTCAAGATACTCTTAGCAATAAGATGGCTGACTTGAGAAGTAATATTGGTCAAATAGGAACGGTAGCTAGTAGAAGTTTTACAGGAATGGCTGCTTCTGCTCAAACTACTTTTGCTTCTATCGGAACCTCTGCTGCCTTAATGGGTGAAACTATCAAAGCTGCTTTTATTTCTACAGGTATAGGTCTATTAATTGGGGCCGTAATAGCATTAGGAGCTAAACTATTTCAAGTTGGTCAAGCTTCTGCAAAATTAGATAAAACTTATAAAGACTTTAATGTAACTCTTGAAGACTCTGCTACTAAATTTGATAGAGCAAATATCTCTTTTGACAATAGCGTTCAAGGACTTAATAAGTTCAGTGACAGACTAGAAGCTTCTAAAAAGTTAATGGCAGATGTGGACACTACTGTCTTTGATGACTTAGGTAATGGAATTAAAGGTGCTGTTGGAGGAATAGTAGATTTTGTAAAGACTGCTACTGGACTTAAACTGTTAGACCCTTTATTTGCAAATATTGGTGAAAGAATCTCAGCCATTTGGACTAGCTTTTCAGACGCAGAATTCATTAAACGTTCTGCTAAAATGACTCAAATATCAGATTTTATTCAAACTTATGAGTTAGCTCTTAGAGGACAAAATAAAGAATTAGCAAACGGAAACCTATTAACTGAAACTTCTAATCAAAAGATTAAAGCTCGGATGATTTTGACTGGCGAGGATTTAGAGCGAGAAAAAGCTGCTAATACCGCTAGAATTGATTCGTTCCAGTCTATGACAGATATTCAAAAGAAAGAGTTAGAAGAGTTAAAAGGTAAAGGGGACAAGCTAAACGAAAGAGATAAACAACAAATTGCTTTATTAGAATCAGAAATTTCTAGACGTGAAAAAGTAATAGAAGTAAGTAAAAAACAATTTGAAGACCAACTCAAGTATTATGAAGCTCGTAACCTTTTATTAGATAGAGAGAACAAGTTTAGTAATACTCAAGTATCTTTAGAAGAAATTAAGAGTTTACAAGGACAAGTTAATTCTTCTCAAACTGCTCTTAACACTAATATTTCAGAAGGTTTAGACATTTATTCTGCGTCTATTAAAGATTCTTCTGTTAAATCTAAGCAATTCTTATCTGACCTTAAAGATGGGAGTTTAAGCGTAAAAGCCACTCTTAAAGGTCTGGGTGGAGAAATCTATAAAGTTGGAGAAGATGGTAAAGTTCTATCTAAATTGCCAGATACAGTTCTTAAATCTATTGAAACAGTTCTTAAAGGTAAAGAGATAGATGGTAAGAAATATACGTTAGAGCAAGTTCTAGGTCTTAAAGAAACTAGAGATGCGTTAACTGAGGCAGGAGTAGAAATACCTAAAGACCTTTCTGTTCTTGCTGATAAAATGCGTAAGAGCTATGAAGAATCTGAAGGTCAAATCAAACTTATCAATCTCAAAGACCTTGAAAAAGATTTAGCTGATTTTAGTGTTTTATCAGATAAGTATCAAGAGAAGAAAAGACAGTTTCTATCCACAACTAAAGATGATGTTGGTGCTACTGCATTTTCTACTTCTCTTAAGAAATCTCTGAGGTTAGCAGAAACAGATTTACAGTCTTTCCTAAACGCTCTAGATTCGTCTTCTAAGGGCTTGAATAAGTATGTGACTGCTTCTACTAATAAATTCACTAAAGAAGCCTTAGATGGAACATTAGACCTTACTGAAGGCTTAAAGGAGCTAGGTCAGGTAGAAAGTGAAATTAAAACTGAGCAGTTAGATAAACTTAAAGCTGCTATTACCGGAAAGAACAAAGATGAGATTTTAGTAGCTCTTAAAGAGATTGGAGTAGAAACTGAAAAAGCTCTTACAGCAGATTCAATTGATTTCAATAAGTTTGAAGAGAACTTGGGAATGTATGTTGAATCTTTAAATGCAGTTGCAGAAAGTGGAGAAGCTACAAGTGAAGAAATAGCTAAGAAGTTTGAGAATGTCTACAACCAAATGAAAGGTAGAGTTACTCCGGCTGCCTACAAAGATTTAACTGAGACTCTAATTGGTTATGAAAAAGCGGCTTCGGAACAACGAATCAGCTATATTGGAATGGAAACTTCTGCTCTTGAACAACAGAAGAAATATGGATTCTTACTAGAAACAGATTATATAGAGCAAATTAATAAACTCAATATTCAAACTTCTGAAGAAAATATTAAGAATAAGAAAATAGAACTAGCTAGGTTACTTACTTTATACAAAGAATCAGCTCCTCAAGTAGTTAAAGCTAAAGCAGAATTAGAAGCTCTCGAACTGAATCTTTCAAGTCAAAAGTCCAATAATCCCGTAGAAATTGCTAAAGCTCAAAGCAAAGAAAGATTTGATACTTTAAAGAAAGAACTTGAACTAGGAACTATAACTAGGAGACAGTTTATTGAAGAAGAACTCAAAGATTCTAGAACTCTTTATGAAACTCAGCTAGTAGAAAAACAAAAAACTCTTACGGAATTACTAAAAGATGAAGTTAAAAATGCTAAAGCTATCAAAGCTCTTCGTAAATCTATGGAGTCAGATGAGCAAGACTTTAACTTAAATCTATTAGAAATTAACAGAAGGAGAATAGAAGAACAATTTAAGCTACAAACTAATGCTTTAGGTAAGAGAGAGCTTGAAGCTAGAAAAGACGCTCTTAACGGAAATACTAAAGAGGAACTTGAATCTGTCCGTAAATTAGAAACAGATAAGATTGCTCTAAACATTCAGACTTTAGAAGCTAGGTTAGCAGTAGAAAAACAAGGAAGTGAGAAGTTCTTAGAAATAGAGAAACAGTTATCAGAAGCTCGACTATCTTTACAAGAAACTCAAGTTAAACAATCTAAAGATAGAACTAATGAAGAGATTGAGAGAAAGAAAAGTGAGTTAAACACTATAGCTGCTCTTGAAGAACGCAACAATATTCGTGGTACTAGCAATAAAAGTCTTGAGAATACTCGTCAACTAAGAGAGAAAGAAGTTCAGTTATCTATTGATTCTATTAACTCCCAAATTGCTCTGACTGAAAAAGGAAGTAAGGAAAGGTTAGCTCTTGAACAACAGTTAGTTCTCGAAGTTAATAAGTTACAGAAGACTCAATTTGATAACCAGAAAGAAAGACTAGAACAATCCTTAGAAGATAGACGTAAAAAGTTAGAAGCTAAACAAATGGATTTAGAGAAGAATTCTATTAAAGGTACTACTGATGAAGATATTGAAGCTAGCAGAAAGTTAAAAGAAGAGGAAATCAATTCTACTATTGAAACTCTTAAGCAAAGGTCAGCTCTGTATCGTGAAGGTAGCAAAGAGAGAGTTGCTCTTGAACAAGAAATAGCTAAAGAAACTCTTAGGTTAGATAAGCAAGTCTATGAAAATCAAAAGTCTAGATTACAGACTCAAATAGATAACAAGAAGAAAGCTTTTAAGGATAGTCAACTAGCTCTAGAAAAACTTTTGGTACTTGGAACCTCTACTGAAGATTCTAAGAAAGTTCGTGCATCTAAAGAGCAAGAAATTCAACTGACTATTGAAGGTATTAAACAAGAAATTAACTTAACTAAAGCGGGTTCTACTCAAAGAAAAGACTTAGAACGTAGCTTAAGAGAAGAGTTACTTAAGTTAGATAAACAAAGAATAGCAAATAAGAGAGATTTAATCGATGAAGAGATATCTTTAGAAAAAACTAAGATTACTAAAATCCAGTCTCTACTTGAACGTTCTACTATTGGCGGAACTTTTGAGAAAGATTTAGAAAAGATAAGAGAACTTAAAGTCAAGGAAACTCAAATTGTAATTCAATCTATTCAGAAGCAATTAGCAACTTACAAGTTAGGTAGCAAAGAGAGATTAAATTTAGAAGCAGCTTTAACTCAAGAGATTACTAAGTTACAAAAGATTCAGTTTGGTAACAAGAAAGAGAAGCTAGAATCCCAACTTGAAGATGCAAAAAATAAATTAGATAAGCAGATTGCATTAAAAGAAGCTGCTCTAGTAGATGGTGCAACTGAAAACGAACTTAAGATAGTAGAAGCTGCAAAAATAAAAGAGACACAGCTTACTATTGACTCTCTTAAAAAGCAGATAAATCTTTATAAAGTTGGTAGTAAAGAACGTCTTGCATTAGAAGTAAATCTACAAAAAGAAATCAACAATCTTAGGAAACAAACTTTAGATAAAGAAAAGAATTTAATTCAAACTAATTTAGAGTTCAAGAAAACTCGAATTGATTTGGACAATATTGAGCAAGAGAAGAAACTTCTGAGAGGAGATACGGATAGAGAAAGTTTTGAAGATAAGTTAACTGCTTCATCTCAAAGAGTAAATCTATTACAACAAGATGCGTTTACCAAACAACTTAAACTCTATCAAAAAGGAAGTAGAGAATATTTAGATATTTTGAAAAATCTTTCCCAGCTTCAAGTAGATTACCAAAAGTCAGTAGTAGACAAAGCTATTCGTGATATTGACAGAATTACTAAAGCTCAGAACAACTCAATAGAAGCTCAGAAAATATTTATTACTCGTCAACTTAGTTCTAGTGATAACTTAACTAAGGAACTTCAAGAGCAAATTAAACTTGAGGATTCTCGAAGTTCAGTAGTTAAAGCTACAGCGGACTATCAAGTTGGTTTATTAGAACTAGCTAAAAGGTCAACTGGAGATGTAGAGAAAAGAGCTAAAATTGATGTTCAAATAGCTGAATTAAAACAAAAGTCTCTATTAGAAGCTCAAGAGTTAGAAATTAATTCTATTAAGAACAACGCAATTATTAATGAAGCTGCCTTGGAAAGAGAACGAATCCAAATCAGCCTTAATAGATTAGAGCTTGATAGAAGTAAGTTACAGACTGAAGCAGAACTAAGGAAAGCTAAGTTAAATAAGTTAGATTCAGCAGCAATAGAAGCTCTCCAGTTACAGCTAGACTCTATTAATGACCAATATGACGCTCTTGGTAGAAGTGAAAATCTTATTTCTACTCAAATTGCTAATCAAGCTGAAATTAGTCAAAATCAAATTAGAGTCATTAAGCAACAGCAAGATTTAGCTCAAAAGAATAGTGCGTTAGACGTTGAACAAGCTAAACAAGGTCTTATCATTGCAGGTTACGAGAAACAGCTCTCACAACTTAAGATGAAAGGAACGTTAATAGAAGCCAATGCAAATAAAGAAAAAGTTATTGGTGACTTGCTAACTAAAGCTTACGACACTCAGATTGCTCTATTAAATAGTAGAAAGGAATTAATGGACTCTACTCTTGGCTCTATTGATACTTTGTACGGAATTGAGCAGTCAATGGCTAAATCTGACTTAACTAAAGACAAGTTAGCTAGAGAACAGGCTAAAGATAAACTGACTTTCCTAGAACTTCAACAAAGAATGGAGAATGAAAGTTTTAATCTAGAAAAAGCTAAGAATAAGATTGTAAGAGAGAGACAAAAAGTAGAGCTAACTATTGCAGAAATTAATGCTAAACAAGCTCTTGCAATGTCCAAAGCAGAAGAAGCTAGAACTAACGCTAGAAAAGATGCTACTGATGAAGAGAAATTAGCATCTCGATTAGCCGTTGAATCTGCGGAACAAGGAATTTTAGCAGCTAAAGCAAATAAGGAACTAGCTATTGAAGTATCTAAAATAGAAGAACAATCCGAGAAGAATAAAGAACTAATTAATGCTCGGAACCAAAGAAATCAAAGACTACAAGCAGAAATGGCAGTTGCACAAACTACTACTAATACCGCTGATGATAGTCAAGTAAGAGGCAAAGCTCAGAGATTCAGAGAGTTAGATGAAAGAAGTATAGGAGATAATAATTTAACTTCTAATACTCAATCACAAGTAGAGAAGATACTTAAAGAATTTAGTGAGTCTATGAGGTCACGTAAGCCGATTGAGGAAATATCTACTACTAACCTTACTAACCCTCTAAGTACAGATACTCAGCCCAAGAATAATATCTCACCTACTAACATCCTAGGTATTGGTGGACTAGGTAGAGGTGTTACAACAAGTTCAGGTACTAATAGAGATAATGATAAGACTAAGAAAGATAGTAAGGACAGTACAGCTAGTTCTATATCTAATTTAAGTAAGTCTATTGATAAAGCAGAGAAGTCTATTACTAAAAAATTAGGATTAGATACTCAATCACTTATAAAGACTTTCAACATTAATAGTAAGACACTTAATAAACTAATAGAGGTAAGTGTAAAGAACATAGGTAAGAATATTACTACTGCTACTAATACTATTACTGGCACAACCCTTAAAGGTAATAAAGTAATTAAACCACCTAAGCCAAAGAAAGGACAAATCGTACCTGACTCACTTAGAACTATTAGAGAAGCTATTACTAACTTTAAGTTGTCAGTAGACAAGTCTAATGTAGCTAAAAAGAAAGAAGCTGATATTAGATATAAAGAAGAACAGAAAGATAATGATAAGTTACAGAAGTCAATTGAACAACTAATAGATAAGATTGAGGAACATATTGAGAAAGGTGGTAACGTAAACATTACTTCTCCTATATCTGTCACTGGTGGAGGAGATAAGAACACAGGTATAGAGATTAACAAGCACTTATTTGGATTAGCTGAGAAGATTAGAAGGAGGCAAAACTAATGGCAACTTTTCAAGATATAGATGACCCAGTAATACTAGGACAACACGGTAGAGAAGATGATTTAACTAAGTGTTTTCCTTTTACTCGGAAGTTATGTTTCTTAAACGAGAAAAATTTATTAGAAGGTACCGAGATAGGTAAAGAAGTTCTATATACTATCAGAGGTAAATCTTATATCTGTCTATTTCTTGAACCTAATGCGTATCAAGTAATTATTGAAGGGGAAGCTACTCGAATGGCACCTACTGGTTCAGGTTCTTATGTTAAATATTCCTTAATTAGGAAAGGATTTACTGCTCAATTTGATTATACACTTACTGACGTTATGGTTTCTATAGACAAAATAGCTAAAGATGCGATTAAAGAGAAGAAGTTTGTAGAAGTAATAGATTATGTAAGACCTGAAACCGAGAATTATGATATTGGCTACACAATCCGAAAAGGACTAATCTACTTACCTCTACAATATACTGGACAAATGAGTGGGGAGAAAACAGTTGATAATATAACTAAACCTACTACTCGGCCTATTCTTACCCCTGAAGGATTTACTCTTACTTTTACTGAGAATTCTTATCGGATGGGTTAGAAAACATTTCCATATCAAAAGGAGAAGGGCCAATACCGTTATAGTAATCTTGTAAAGCAAAAGAGTAATATATAGCTTTACCTATTTCTTCATCGGTTAGAGATTTATTTACCCACTCATTAAACTTCTCTTCTCCCCATTTAGCTTTTAACTTAGAATAGAGTCGGGTTTTTATTTCTTTACATTCCTTTTCATAATCGAAAGGTATCATAGGAGAGTTTTCTATCTCTTTTATATAGCTATGAAGATTTTCTAACGGGTTACTGTTATTAAAATCTTTCCATTTATTAACCATATTACTTACTCTTCTCTAATTAAAATCACTTTAGTTTCATCTTCAATAGGTTCAGGAAAATTAGGATAGTACCACTCATCACTTACTAACTTAAACCTACTTTTACAGTTAGAACAAGTACAGAACTCTCTTTTTCCCGTAAAGTATGTCTGTAAACTACCATACTCTTCTAGCTCAATATACTTTCCCTTACAAATAGGACATTCTTCTAAATAATTATCCGTTGTTTCATTACATAAATCACAACAATAGTCTGAGTCTATTACAACATCTAAAACTTTCTTGACTATTAATCTATTACCTGTCATCTACTTACCTTCCTTCAATCGTTTAGTTTCATAATGCCTTAAGAACTTAGTCAACATCTCTTTAAGTTTAGGTAAAGCTATATCGGAGTAATCAAACACAATTTCGTTAAATAACTCATCACACTCATTTCTTAATTCGTCTTTTTCTTGTTCAGTCATATCTCTTTAACTTGTTATACTTAGCTTTTACTGATATTAGATAAGATACTACTTCTTTCATTGACTCCGGATGAAAGTTTAGTAGCTCCCATAGTAAAGTATGTATGTTATCTATTTCTTCTGCTTCTTTACTTGTGACCTCCTTATATAGTCTTGAGTATAGGAAGTCATTAGTAGATGTTCCTTTCTTAGTCATAACCTCCTTGACTTAAGCTCTAAGGCTATTCTTTCTTGTAGATATATAATATCACTAAGAATATTAGTAAGCTTATCTCTTATAGCAGGTAATCTCTCATCTACTATAATCTGCAATGTTCTATAGTCTTTCTCTTCTTCTACTGACTTCTCTAACTGTTCTAACTCATAGGTATATTGTTTATGCTCAGCTCTTAATATCTCTAGTTGTTGTTCATTAGTAGTCATAGTTAATTCCCTAAGTTTAGTGCTAAGCTAGATACTTCATCAATACTTCTAGGATACTTAGTTAGTAACTTACCTAATAACTCAAAACATTTAGTTACTCTACTTGTATAACTATCTTCATTACTCAAGGTCATAATATTTATTTATATCCACTACATCTTTTGGATTCTGTAAACTATCTTGTAGTTTTATTACTTTAACTAAAGTTCTATCTACGTGTCTACTCATTAAAAGCTGCCAATTTCTAATCTTTACCAGTTCCATCTTTAACTCATATACATTACTAGGACTATCTACTATATACAAGTTATCTATATTCTCTATATTTTTCTTAAGTGAGTTAATATACTCCTCTAATTTAACTAAATACTCGTAAGCTATAGATTCAGATATACTACTCATTCCCCTTCACCTTCCTTACTTGTTTCTTTTCTCTTGAGTATAATACCTTTAAATAGTTTATTACCTCATTTAATATATCTGAGTAGATGTCTCTCCCACCCAATAAGTCTACTAACTCATGAGCTACTTCTCTCTTCTCAATATTAGTTCTCATCCTTATAAATGCAAACCAATCAGTATAGTCATCTGCACAAGAGACTACTAATCTTCCATCAGGTAACTTCTTATATCTAGGTTCCTGCTTCATCTTCTTCATCTAAATTATTCTCTAATTGGTAAATAAAGTCTAGTAATACTTCATAAAGGTTCTTATAGAAGTAAGGTAGAGAATTACAGTAATCTTGCTCTATAGCTTCTATAAGTTCTAAACATTTAACTCTATTGCTCATTTTCTCTCTCCATTACTTCCTGAATACTAAAGAAAACAGCGTTAGTCATTCCATATAAAGCAGCAGTGTATTTTTGCATTAACTTAATTCTTTCCATTAGCTCTTTTGGGTTACTACTTCCGTTACTCATATTACTAGCTATTAGTTGTATATAAGTAGCAGTTTTGTAGAAGTCAGTAAGATAATGCTGGATTAATAACTCTACGTGACTCTCGTTAGTCATCTTCTTTCTCCTCATCTAGTACATAAGATAAAGGTTTCTTACGTCCTTTATACTGAGCTTTCACAGTAAATGTTCGTTTCTTTTTAGGAAACATAAATGTCCAGATATCTAACACATTTACTTCCGAGGACTCATCTTCACAATTCCATAACCTAAGTTCCTCATTAGATAGAGGTTCAAAGAAAGCATCTGCTAACTTACTTTGTAATAGACCTAGAGTACCTGGTCTATTACTAATAAACTTATCTATTAAGTCCAATTCTTTTTGTGTTAGTCTCATAGAAGGTCTTTTCCTTATTTACTTATGTTCAAGATAACTCGTAACTCTACTACTTCCAACACTATTCTCGAAGGCGAGGTCTACTCGACTATATCTCCATCATCTATATCAGTACCTTGCTTTCAATTAACTAACAGCCTTCCTACTCTAACTAACTTTACTCCTATGTTTCAACTAGAACATATGAATGAAGTAGCTGAGACAGTAGATGACTTTGTATTTAGTCTCAGTACAGTACCTTCTCAGTATCAAGTAGTAGAACTAGATATCTTATCTACTAATCTCATAGAAGACCTAGATAACTTGTACTTTAATGGTGGTAAGTATCAGAACTTATTGTCCTTAGATGAGTTTAGTTTCGTTACTAATGTAGATGATTCGTTAGTACCTGAAGTAGACTCCTTACCTATAGAAGAAAGAGAAAGCACTTAAACATCTAATACAAGGAGTTGTTCGTGATAATCTAAAGTATCATCTGACATATAACTTACATTCCTATCTGTTAAAGGATGTTGCACTAAATACTGTTTACTTTTTCTGAGTATTTCTATTACTCCTTCATAAGTTATCTCATCATAGAGCATCCAAGTTCTGAACTTAGCTTCTTGAGTAATATCTATTAGACTTTTAAGGTCTATAGGTAATCTCTTAGCTATATAACTAGCAGCTTCATACGCAACACTTATGCTAATAGATTGGTCTAACTTATCTACCCACCAACTAGGTAAACCTATAGCTCTTATAAACTCTTTTGAAAAACCTAACTTCTCTAACTTGCTATATAACTCAGTCATCGTTAATTTGTCATTTACCTTCATATTACTATGTCTCCTAAGTCACCTTTAAACAGTATAATTACTTCTACTAATCAATTACCTCCTGAACAAGTAACTAAACTAGCTACAAGTCCAGGTACATTTCTCTTCAACCCTGTTACTCAGAAAGTTCTTCTCTGTTGTAAGGTAAATACTAAGATTACTCAAGACCCATTACCTCTTAAGATACTTAAAAATAAAGAGATATTCATAAGTAATCAAATTGAACTACCTGACTTCATAGTAGAACATAAGTTAGTTGGTGGCTTTACCATTAGTAGAAGTTTTGAGAGTCATCCAACTATATCTTTCAAACTAATGTGTAGTAGAGATGAGATAGATGAGGTACGTGAGAAGTTTAGAGATAGATTTGATATTAAGTATATCTTCTATGGAATTCCCTTTAGACTGACTAACTATTCAGAAGTTATTGGGGAAAGAGTTGTCTATCCAGAAGGACATTACGATATAGACTTATCCTTTACAGGTTGGTATGAGAAGTTAATCAATCAACCTTTGTTTGTTAAAAATAGAGGTACAAGTAACACAACTAATAAACCTTTTGAAGCTCCTGAATGTAGATTAGATGGAAATAGTAAAGCAAATAGTGAGCTGGCTAACTCACTCAACAAACCAGATGAATTAGTAGTACCTCTTAGTTCTTATGCAAGTAGGTTAGGTTTTAGTTACTTAGGTTATGACTTCTTATGTAACTATCAGAAACCTGTATCTCCTGACCTAACTACTACTTTTGCTAGTGAGTTAGATAGTAGAAAGAGAACTAAAGGTCTTTATGTACTTTACTCATCTGATGAAGGTATTAAAACTATTAGTTGGGCAACACCTTCTAAATTTAAGGTAAGAGAAGATAGAATAGTTCCTCCTGTTAGTTATTCAGATAATATGAGTGAGTTAGGATATAAACCTTCTGAACTCTCATGGAATAAGTCAGATGAAGAACCTTTAGATACTAATGAAGAAGATACTTATCAGAATACTATTCCTCAATGGCTACAACTAAATATTAGAGTAAAAAAATCTATTAGTGACCCGGATAATGCAAGTTCACCTCCTAACGAGGAAGGATTACTTAAGACAGTTGACCTTAACTATGATGCTTCAGGAAAGATAAAAGTTAAGACTACTACTAAGAGAGAAGGCACAACTATCATTTGGGAGAAGATAGAGACTTGGGGATTCATGTACTTATCTAAGGATATTGTTATCACTAGAGACGGAGAAAGTATATTAGAAGCTTCTCCTAGTAACTATTGGGGACTAACTGAATCTCAAGAAACTACTTACATATTTGATTCCGCTACTGGCTACTACTTAGGTAACTCAATAACCGGATGGAAAATGTGTAGATATAAGCAGGAGTCTTCTACTGAAACAGCTAAGTTAGAACAAGAGAAACAAGCAATAGCCGACCCATTAAGTAAACTCTTTGAATCAGATGAAGTAGTTAGAGGTGAAAAGTTATATGAGTTAAACCAAGTAATAGATTGTTATAGATTTAGAGCTATTCCGATTAGTGGGGGAACTCAGTTTATACTACGCCAAAATAGAGACTACTACCAAGACGCTAATAACTCATCTCCTAACATTCCTTATCAAGTTTGTACTAATGATGGAAAGTTAATTACTAAATATATGCGTGACCCGACTTGGGTAGAACCAATGTATGTAGGAGAAGAATACACTTTCTACTCTTGTTACTCTAGAACAGAAGACCCAGCAAACTTAGCACTTAGAAGAGAATTTAGAGACTCACCCCCTGAAACTGTTACTGATAATCCTATTTATAATCCACCTTTAACTACTGGTAGAGAGATGGAGATATATAAAAAAGTCTTTATTCATAGAAGTAAATCTACTATTCAAGAGGAAGGATTAGGTTTTACTTCTACTGGTTCATCAGTTAAAGATAATTTTATAGGAGATGGTAAAGATGGAATAGAAGAGAAATACGAGACTCACATTACTGAACGTTCGGCTCAAGATAGTAACTTTAGAAATGCTTCTACTAACATCCGAATAGAAGATGGAAGTGGTAGACCTCCAGAAGCGACAAGGAAACAACTACCTTTTGTACCTAAAACTGAGGAGAGCTTAAAGGAGAACTCAGATGTTTACTACACAATGACCGAAACTAAACGTAAAGATGCCGTACAATCGCAACCTAAAGATACTTACAGACATCTATTAATTACTCAAGGTTATAACGTTAATGACCCAATACAAGGTTCTGTCTCTTACAATACTAAACACAAATCCGAAGCATTCTTAGGTGCAATTACTGATTTAGAGATAGATGATATGAATAATAATTGTTCTATTTCTTTAACTACTCTATTTAGACCTGAAATGATAGAAGGTAGTAAAGTTACTTTTAACTATTCTTGGGATGCTTGGAAGTGTCGAATTATAAGTAATAGTAGTAGTGTAAATATTGTAGGTTATCAAGAACTAGAAGATGGTACATTACTTACTCAGGTTACTGGTTCTACTTCTCTTAGTTTAGGTATAGATAGTAGTTTGGGTAGCTTAACCTCATTAACTAAAGTCAAACTACCTAGAGAAAACGTTGAACCTATCAAGACTAACAATCCTAATGAAGCATATATATTTGATATGTACACAAGAGGAAAAGAGTTAGGTAAGATAGCTTATGGGTTTGGAAGTAGATATTCAGGATAGCAATCTACGTACATAGTTTTATTTTCCTCATTCCATCTACTACCTACCTCTCTTACATAGTAGTATTTGGATTTAAGTAACTTAATAGGTTGAGTATAGACTGCAAATTTATCTGCTAAGTAGAAACAATCAAACATTTTATTTATGCATTCTTCTATATCGGAGTTATCCACTTCCCACCAAACAACACTATTATCACCAAAATAATCAATTCTATCAAAGCTATAGTATTTGGAATAACCAGATTTGTGTAATAGATAAAAAGTTATTCTAGTAACTTTTTCATCAGGATAGTCTGCTAATTCTATATTAATATCGGGTTTTTCTTCAGATAGATACCTTTGCTTGCCATGAATAGTTATTTTCATTTACTTTATCTCAAATAAGTTGTTATCTATATACCTAATTAACTTATCTTTTGCTTCATCTACTGAATTAGCTACTACATTAAAATAAATCTTACTGTTAGGAGTGTTCTTACCTACTAAACCGTAGTAATTTTTAATAGCTAGAGTAAGATGATTTTTACTAGCTGTTGTCATCTCAGAGATTTCTATTCTGTAACCTTTATGTATTAAAGATAATATTCCCATTACAGCTCCTCTTCAGATAAATAAACCTCTACTACTTCACCATTACAATCATTAGCTTCATAAAACACTTGACCATATTGTTTCATAGCTTTACAAATAGTTAAAATGATTTCTTCTGCCATTCCCCAATAATTAACACTCCAGATGATTTTAGAATCTCCGTATTCTTTATAGTCACTACTATCAAAAGAAACACCTAGTATTCTAGATTCGTTGTTGACTTTAAAATAGATGTGAAAAGACCTAAAGATAGGATTACACTTAATATCGGGAAAGCTACTTGTCTTATCTAGAAAAATCATTTCTCCAGTAGAATACTTCTTAACCAATTCAGTTAAAGTCTCTTCCATTGTACTTAAGACAGCAAAGATATCTTTCTTCTCTGTCAATACAAATCCGGTTGTTGAAACTCCCCTCTATTTAACCTCTACTGTTTTATCTGTTTTCTTGATTAACTGTCTAAAGTCGTGAGGAAATATAATATCTTTACTGTTCCAAAATCCTAACTTAGCTCTGTTACTTAAAGCCGTTTGTTTAATAATGTTTAGTAGAATATCTAACTCTCTGTCGCTATACTCATATCTTTCAGTAGGCAAATAGTAACTAACAGCCATTCCTAGCTTACATAGCTCTACTTGAATATTAGTTTTTAGAGATACTTTCTCGACGTAACAATCCACTATCCATCTACCATAAATATCTAGAAGTACAGGAATGATTATTATAGGTTTGTTGGCTAGTAAGTTGATAAGAGCAGTTTTAGCTAAATCCCCATAACTCCAATGTTCTAATATTTTAGGTTCTGTACTATTCTGGAATTTCTTCCTGACTTCAGGGGCATCTATCCACTGCAATCTAGCTTTAAAAGTCTCTCCTTCAAAGTTTAGTTCTAAAGTATCTCCATCTAATACAGATACTAAGTTACATTTATGTTGATTTCCTGGTTTTAGCATTTTAAGGTATCAATCCATTTATTCTCATTAACTGTCTCATTAAGAACTGAGCTTTTCTATCTGTAATTCCTGCTCGACTAAGCCCAATATTAATTTCTCCTGGTGCGCCTAAAAATGTATCTCGTAAATCTCTACTATTAGTAGCAAAATCTTTAGCTTTTTGAGTAGCATCTTTAATCTCAGGCTCCATTACTCTTGCTACTCTTTTAGCTAATTCTCTTCTACTTAATTTTCTATAATCAACTCCTTCTTTAGTCATTAATTCGTCAAAGTTATCGTGAATCCTGCTTAACCTCTCAGAGTAACCTTTTGGATTAGTAGATTGTAGATTACCTGACCTAACCTCATTTAATAAAGTTCTTATAATCTTGGGTTTAACTACACGAGCATAAATAAGTTGTTCTGTACCTCTAGACAGCCCTCTTGCAGTAACTCTAATTGCACCTCTTCTACCAGATATAGCTTGAAGTGCTTTTTCCCACTCTTCAGCTTTTACTTGAATTCCTAACTTCTCTGCTTCTGGGTCTTTAGCTACTTTGTTTATCTGTGCGATAGCATTACCCATCAAACTCTTTCTTTCTGTTACTGAAGCAATAGCCAGCTCTTGTATTTTTTCTCTATCTTGAATAGCAGCTTTAGTTCTATCTATTAGTAGAAGGTTACGTCTAGAAGGAGAAGGTACGATATCATCTAGTTTTTTTTTACGGTTTCATCTGAAATAGCTTTCTCTCTCTTGAGTCTATCTTTTACTTTTCTAGTTGCTTTATCTAATTTACCTTCTGAATTATCTACTAACCTGACAATAGAGGTTCTCTCTGGAGGTCTACCTAAACTTCCTTTCTTAGCTGGAGCTAATAGGGCTTTTTCAACTTGTAATATAGTCTGCATTTCTACTGGAAGAGATTGGTATGCTTTTTGTGCGTTACTTACTTGAATCACTTTATCCTCTGCATTTCTAGTTTTTCTTTGTGGTTTTTGTAATAAACTTCTTTCTTGTGGTTTTTTAGCAGGAGTTAGTAACTTGTTTCCTTCAGACTTCTTAGTAACTAACTGACTCTCCTTTTGTATTTTAGTTAATATAGGAGTTTCCCAAGGGTCACTTATTAAGTTTTGAGATTTCTTACCTTGAGTTAATAGTTTAGTGTCTGGAACTTTAGTAGATTTTACATTAACTACCATATCACTAGCTTTCTTACCAAATGAAGGTAACTTAAGACCTTTCTTTTTAGCTAGTAACCCTGCTCCTACTAATAAACCTGCCCCTCCTACTGCCAAAGCTATTTTCTTACTTCTGTTCTCATCTTTCTTACGGAAGAAGTCATCTACTCGTATTACTTTAAATCCACTCTTTCCTTTACTTACTCGGTTATGTCCTTTTACTCTATTCTTTCCAAACATATAAGATACAATTAGTTAGACACTATCAGTATATCAAAATGGAAGAACAATTAATAAGTAAGATACTTGAGATATTAAAGAAAGATAAGATAACTATTAAAGGTAACGTTCTAACTATTGGAGGTAAAGAGATTAAGCTATCTAAAGGTGGAAGTCAGAAGATTACTACTAGAATTACTCAACTAAGATAGGAGATATCATGGCAGTTACTTATGCAAATAGTAGAATAGTTCTTCCCAGTAGTTGTTGGTCAATTGTTCCTTCTACTGGTGGTTCCCTATCTGCTACTAATCTCTACTTCTCACTTCAGACAGAAAATAGAATAGGTAGAAACTTACAATTAGTATCCTCTTTAGTAAGTATAGCTACTAACAACAAAGTAACTATAACGATTAACTCTCAAGCCAAATTACCAACTGAGGAGATATTTAGTTATGTAATTGGGGTTTCTACTTCTTCTGTTCCAAATACGTTTAGTCAAATAGCTAAAATTCCAGTAACATCATCTACTACTTTTCCATTAGTTTTAGTTATCAGTCGAGATATATTCTTAAAAACTGGTTATATAACGTCAGATAATCCTAGCGATACTCCTTCTGCGGATTTACTTCATGGAATGCGAATTGGGTATAACGGAACTGGATTAGTTTATGAATATGACAGTTTAGATTCAACTTCAGCAGTAGATAATCAAGAAACTCTTTTAGCAAGCACTGGTAAGCGATTTAAGGCTAGAGGAGGTTTCTCCACTTATATATCCTCAGTTTATGACGTAGACGGTTCTAGGCTCGATTTAAGAGAAGAAAATGATATCAATCCTATTCTTAATAGTTACGGGGCAGATGGAGGAGATTCTGGCTTTATTAGGCTATGGGTTGACAATGCTAGTGGAAGTGTAGCAGTTGGAACTAGAATTACTCTAACTGTTAAACTAAATGAAAACGTAAAGACTAACTTATTTGATAGGAAGATTCGCTATATATTTGAAGGAATAGTAGATTTAAATACTTGTGTTCTTAGGAATACTTTAAGAGATGGAATTACACCTTTTGAGAAGCTAGGTATTCCATTAGTCTTTAACTCTAATAACCCTAACTTTGCGTTAGAAGAAGATTTACTAATTGGGGAAGCTTTATCTTTTAGTTTCTATTTAAATTTTTTAGGAGCAGAACTCAATGACTTTATCCCAGAAGGTTCTATTATTTCTATTTACCCTTCTTTTGTTTCTAATATAGGTAGCTATGTAGCAGGAGGAGAGATAATAGGTGACTGTATCTTTAGTGAAGGTGGTAGACGTAGAGTATTGCCTTCTACTACTAATACAGGTCTTGAAGTGATGTCCGGTAGTGGACTAATTAAGAACTATACTTTTCCTCTATTACCTAAAACTACTATCTTAGGATTAATACCTAATACTGCTAATCAAAAAGTTTTTATCAATAACTTAGGTAACTGCTTTTTAGCTCCTACTAACCTACCTAACTCATCTGCTATTAGAGCTATTGTATCTACTACTTCTGGTCAGACCTCTGTTACTAGCTGGAGTAGTTATGTACCTATTACTCAAAATAGTAACTTTACACTTACCTTAACTTTACCTACCTTAGTCAGAAGTAATTATCCAGATGTAATTGCTAATAATTCTACTACTTTCATTATTGGTAAATATGTAATATATGTACAAAAACAGTCTAACTCTGAGGTGAGAAGATTTGAAGTAAACTATAACAGTAATACTTCTAACAACACTTTCTCTATCAACTTACTAGATTGGAATAGTGGAGTAGTTGTAAGTAGTGTACCTTCTACGACTAACTTAAGTAATGAGTTTAATCTATATGACTTACCTTATTTTGTTATTAGTAGTGGATTAGGAAGTGGATTTAGTATAGGTAGTTATAGATTTAGTATTGCTTATGCCTACGATGGAAATCAAGTAACGTCTATTAGTCATGATATTGCTAAAGGATGTATAGTAGAGCTTGATATGCCCTTATCTCAGGCACTTAATAATATGAAGTACCTAGGTGAGCCTTTATTTAAGGAACAACTAACATTACTAGATACTACTTATATACCTGACGGACAAAGAAGGTCGTTAAAAGGAACTAATAATGAGTATCTAGACTTAATATTTTATAAGTATCAGACTGGAGCAGGAGATAATGTTACTAGCTTTAAACCCGGAACTTTACCTTCTAGCTCTCCTGGTATTTGGAAAGAAAAAGAAAGTGGTCTTAATCTAGACCAAGTAAGTGCTTATGTTTACTCTACTATCTTTCCTAATATCTCTACTTTAAATTCCTATATTAAATCAGTAGACGAAAGTATGATTCCTCTTATATTAGCTTTAGGAGGTGGAGGAAACAGTAGTAATCAAGGAACATCTATTAGCAGTGGAAATACCGGAAGTAGTAGCTTATCTCCTTTAGTAGTTAGTGGTAGTTCTATTAATCCAGATATTAATGTAGCGACTAATTATGTCTTTAATACAACTGGAACAATTAGTAATATAAATAACCCAACTAATATTATGGACGGAGGTAGATTTAATATACAGACTAATAATACTGGAATATACAACTTTGGCAATCAGTATAAGTTAGCTGAGAATTATACCAGTGTGTTCTTAGAAGGTAGAGCAGACATTAGAGCAGTTGACCGTGGTACACTTGTAGATATAATGATTTTTAGTACGTGGTGAAAATAAATATGCAAATTGACCAACAGGAATATACTCAGAAATTAGCAGAAACTTATTATAGACAATCCATTAGTTTTTATACTGAATTAATTGACTTACAAGTTAAACTAGACTTTGCAGAAAAAAAGATACAAGAATTAAAGTCTAAGTTATTAGAACAAGAGGTAGTAGATGTCGATACGACCACTAATACTTAAAGATGGAGTATACACAATACCTAGAAGCTCTACAGATACCAATAACATTGTAGATTCATTAGGAGTAGTAGATACAAGTAGAAATCAAACTATTGGAGGTGTAAAAACTTTTAGTAGTCCTTTTGTGCTATCTTCTACTACCGGAACTTCTATAGGAACTATTTGGAGAAACGTAGATACTTTAGAATATAAAGACAGCACTAATACTACCAAGATTATTCTTAATAGTGCAGGTAATCTATCCAATCTCTCCAATAAACAAATAGCTTTAAATAACTTAGTAGGTACTCAGACTGCTAATAAAGTTCTTAGAAGTGATGGCACTAATATTACTCTTTCTTCTATTGCTTTAGATACCGATGTTACTAATGTCTTACCTATAACCAGTGGGGGAACAGGCAGTAATAGTCAAAACTTTGTAGATATAAGCACAAATCAGAACATAGCAGGAAATAAATATTTCAATAGATTAATTAATATAGGAGTTAATTCTTCATTAACTATAAGTCAGTATACTAATTCTGATATTCAAACATTTAATAGTGCTAATGCTTTAAATATTTTAAGTGGTAGTTTTACTGCTTCTGCTAATTTAGCGGCTACGTTACCAATCTATTTAACTGATGTAGAAATTAACTCAGCTAATACTAATACGTTAGGTCTTACAATTGGACATCAATACCGAATTAGAAATTTTGGTACTGGATTAGTTAGTAACTTACAAGGTGGTAGATTTACAGCTCTCAATAGTGGAACAGGAAATGTAAGTGTTTTAGATGGAGGTTATTTTTTAAGTAGACAGGAAGGGACTGGTTCTACTACTACGGTAACAGGAGGTAACTTTCTAGCTCAGATTACAGTAGGAACTGCAAATGCAATCAATGGTGTATATGTAACTGTCTCTAGTTCTGCTGCCACTACTTTAACAACTGCAAGAGGGATTTATGTTACTGCTTCTTCATCTAACACTACTCCAGCTACTGACTGTATAGGAATAGATATTGCTAGTATTACGGGAACTGCAACTAACAAATATGCAATTAGAACAGGTACTGGTAGAGTGGTTATAGGAGATACTACTGCTACTACTTCTACTACTACGGGTTCCTTAGTTACAGGAGGAGGTATTGCTGCTGGAGGAGGGATTAGCGCTAATCTACCTACTTCTTCTGCGGGTCTATTAGCTGGTGCAATGTGGAGAAGTGGAAACGACGTTAAAATAGTATAAAACAATGCCAATAAATATAACTGACCCAGAAACAAATATTACTGAATCTCATGCTTCTGAACGTTTAGAAATTAATCTATCCGTAGCTAATGAAATAGTAGAAAATATGCAAATGATTATTTACTTTAACATTCGGACTTTACTAGAAGATGTTGAGGTAGCTCCTAAATACTGGGATGGTCAAAAACCTTTAATACTTAGCTGTAAAGACAATCCTGAACTAACAGAAGCTATGAAAACAATTCAAAAACATATAGGTTTAGAAAGATATAAACAGCTTACAAAAGAGGGATAAATGCCAACTCTATTAAAAACAGAAACACAAACTCTCAATGTAGCACCGACTACCTTATTCCAAGCAACTCCTACAACTACCTTTATCATTGCTAAAGTTCTACTAAAAAATGAAAAATCTGAAGCTGCTAAAGTTACTGTTAAACTAAATAACTTAGAAATAGTTAAAGATTTTAATTTACCTATTTTTAATCAAGAACCTTTAGAGTTAAATTCTATTTCTAAATTGAAACTTGAAGGCACAGATATCTTAGAAATAACTATTATTCCTAGTTCTATGTCAGGTTCAGTGGCTTTTGGTTTAATTGGTGGTTATCCTTGGTACACAACAGTCGAACCAAATGCAGCTACAATAATAATGACTTATGTTAAACAAACTATTTAAAAATATATTATGGCTTATCAAGTAACTCAAGGTTCAGGTACGTGGATAGCAGGAGAAACTTATGTAGATTCTGGAACTGGACTAACTTATCATGTTCCGGTTATTACTAATAAAACTCTTTCTGTTGTAGGAACAAATACGGGTGGTATAGGAACTACCGCTTATGCAGCTAATCAAGTAATGGGAACTTCTCAATTCACTTTCCCAGGAGTAGCACTTAAAGCTGGTCTTGGAGGTGTAATTCAAAATGCTTCTCTTTACTGTGCTGTTGTATCTACAGGTCAATATATAATTAGACTATTTGATAAACCACTAACTACTTCTACTTTTACAGATAGACAAGCCTACTCATTGTTTAATATACCTGATAGTGAAGCTCAATCTTTTGTAGGAGATATTGAATTCTCTTTTCCTCTTGCTTCTGCTAATAATACTCTTTATTCAGTAACAGGAGTAGGAATGAGTTTTACTACGGATTCTGCTGGTTCACCTAATTTATATGGAGTTCTATTATCTAGAAATGCTCATACTTTAGCTGGAGCTACTGGGCAAGATATCAGAATTAATTTAGAAATTCTCTTATAAAAAATGAAAATAACTACTTTATCTAAAATAACTCCTTTAGTAGAAATGTCTTCTCCTACTCTACTTCAATGTAGAACTGGAGAATGTGGCGGATGTCCCAATAATACAGGTAAATTAATTTGGGTTCCTAGAAAGAATAGTGCGGATAGTACCTTTACTGAGACTTTTAAATTTCAATATAACTTCTTTGATAAGAGTGCAGAAGGTTCGAGTCCTGTCAAGTATAATATTACCGATGGAAACACTACTATTAATGGGACAAGTGCAAGTTATAGTAATAGACCTGACAAAGCTTGGGCAGTAGCAAATAACGCAATTATGTCAAATCCTACATTAACACCTTCTTTAATGAGTGGAACGGCTTTTCTTACTCATAGTTTTCTTTTCAATGGAGGTGGTGGTTGGTTATTTTTTAGACAACCTAATCCAGCAATTAGTAATGTTCATGATGCTTTATGTTTTGAGTATAATCATGAAAAGAAACTAATTACCTTCCGTTCATTCTGATAAACTATCCCAAATATCTACTTTTCTTTGTAAATTTATGAGGAGTTGGACAGGTATTCCTAGCTTATTCTCTATCTCTTTTACCCAATAATAAGTAATAGGTCTTTCTCCTTTTAGGATTTCATCTAGCTCTAAGTTATAAAGATACAAATCTCTAATATTAATTCCTCTATCTTCTAGGATATCTATTACAATAGAGCCAGGATGTAGAGGTCTTATTTTTCTTTGCATTACATTAAATACAAAATTTACAGACATATTAAACACTTCCTATGAATGATGACCAAGTAGTTTTCAAAATCCTGAAGTTACTAGAAAATAATACTGCTTTTATTGGTTACGCAATAAACGGTGGAATTGGAACAAAGATAAATGTCCGAAATACTGAAACAGGGAAAACTATTCAAGCTTTATCTATTAATGTAGATTCTAGTGGAGAAGTTTTAGTAGTTAAAGATTCTAATGATGGTAAATATAAAGCAGTTACTTTTAAATCTGCTGAACAAATTACGGAGAGAATTATACAGCTAAGAAAGACTAAGCCAATAGATGATAAGAAAACTATCGAATACACCGACTCAGATATTGAAGTTTTTTATTTATTTGTGAAATTGATAGATACAGGTTCTCCATATCCTACTCAATTACAATCTACTTGGATAAGAAAAGGTAGCTCTTGTACTCAGTTTGTAGGTGCTTATGAGAGATGTAATTATGCTGCTAAAGACACTATTAATGGGGTAGATTATACAGGATTGCCTTATGAACCTTATTTTTCACTTACAGATTGTCTTAATAATGACTTAAGTAGAGATGCCCGAACACCTCATGGTGGTAGAGATGAACAAGGTATGGGAGCGGGTACTGTAGTTTACAGCTCACGAGTTACAGCCGATGAAGAACAAAGAATAAAAGGCGCATTACTATCTCATGATGGCGAGTTCGGTACAACTTTTGCGGATAGATTTGGTTACGCTAGTATTTTAGATTGTTCTGGGGCAATGTATATTGAGGGTTGGCAATATTCTAATAGTTTAAAAACTGGAGAACCTTACTTACATTGTGACTTTGGTTTTTTGCCGGGTTTTTCCAATGAGTGTACCTTAGAAATGCAGATAGCAGGATATTGTGATTCAAGAGGTTATATTAATAGTAAAACTCCTCCACCTGGAACACCTGGAGTAGGAAGTATCGATAATAGCTGGGCATACGAATATGGTTGGATAAATCTACCTTATAGTTTTATGTATAAAAGACATTTTCAACCTCTTTATGTAGACGGAGACTTCGCCAGAGGTACTTTCTTGATTCTAGAAATTAATCCTTTAACTCAAACACCTCTCATTCCTGAAGGTTTATTTCCCTGGATTTCTGGTTGTCCACCTGTTCCTAACGGCCCGTATAATGGCAGTGGGGGTAATAGGTTTCCTCAAGGCCCACCTCCACCTAAAAGACGTGATATGAAACTATCTACTCATAAAGCCGAAATCTGGCTAGGTAGTAGTAAAAAAGAAGAAGCTATTAAATTGTATGAGTTAGGTGCTAGCGATTTATTTTCTGGAATGTACAATGCTTTTATTCTAAGAGCTAATGAAACTCAAGTAGATATAAATAGTAGACTAGGAAGAAGCACCAGTCTTACTCAAGAAGAACAGTTACGTCATGATAAATTCTATGAAAATTGTAATAAAAATATAATTGACTTACGAATTGACCCTAGAGTCTGGGTATTTATAATAGACAACATTCCTAACTCAGATTTTGGTGTTAGACCTGCTGTAGACATTGATATTCCTGCTACAGACCCTAAAAATATCAATTTACAACAAATGATAAATAATCTATATAACAGAACTATTAATCTGACTATTGTAGATAAAAAAACTCAAATTGTACATTTAAAACTAGGTCTAACTCCTAAAAATACGTTGAGCAATACAGATTGTAAAGGTGTATCTAATACTAGCAATCCAACTCCTGCAAACGATTTAATTTCTAGTCAAAGCTGGGAGTATCAAAAAACAGTAACAATAAAGATTACAGACTGGGAAATAGAAAGTATTAGTAATAACTTGGATACTAGCTCCCTACCTACTGAAACATGGAACAAACAATACATAGAAAAAAAATATTTTACTTCTTTTGGTAGAAGCTGGTCTACTTTTGGAACAGGATTAGGAGGTGGACTATTCAAAACAGACCGTGATTTTGCTAATGATATTCTTTTACAGTCAGATAGCAGTATATTTCTAACTAATTTAACATCAGGTAATAACTATGAACAGTACAATTACAGCCAATCTAAATCTCCTACAGAAAATAATCTAGACCTTAGACTCTTTCCAAATAGTTGTTTTCTCATAGCTAAACCTAATTCATCTGCTGACGCGAATAGGTTAGTTCTTAAGTCTACTAATAGTTGGTGGGCTTTATGGGATAGAAGCATCTTGGACAGTAAAAATAAACGTTTAAGCTCTATAGTAGGTTACGATGTCAACTATTATCAAATAATTACAAGTTACGGTTTAAGTCCTAATTTGACATATACAGGTACTAATAATATTAGACAAATAAGTAATGAAAGCTATTTTGAATATCTAACTACTCGACCTAAAAAATACGTACCTTCCAATATTAGAAGCATACGGAATAAATTAATACCTACTGCTGATAATGACGCTGCGACTCTACTTACTAGAAATAGTATATTAAATAGTTACGGATTAAACCACTTTTATGTCTATGTAAATAATAATTGGTCTAAATACGCAACTAACAGATTAGATGGAATATCTCTCCCTTTTATTGGAGAATCTTCTCTTTTTTACTCTTTAGGCACTTACTACGACACTAGAGAAAATCTATTATTAGCAGATAAGTTCTTCTCTTCTCCGTCTGAAAGAATAAGCACTCGTCAATGGTTTAACAGATTATGGGGACAATTTATTTTTGATGGTTCTATTAAAGTAGATGTGGATTCTTATAAAAAAGTTGAATTTCAACATCCAAACAATCCTGCACAATACATAAAATATACTGTCTCGTCTCAAAACAGTAATAGTGAGTATAATTTTATACTAGGTACTCCTCAACAAGAATTAGAAACCGTTCTTACACCTGGAGTTCTAGACGTAACAAAACAAGTTCCCATCAAAAAACCTACTAATGTAGAACTAGACCCAAACATGAGCTTCCTCGTATACCTGTATCCGTTCGTGGAAGTTAAGAAAAAGACTAAGGAAATCTAGTCTCAAGTATAAAGCGAATAAAGAGACTCGAACTCTTGACTTCTAGTTGGAAGCTAGAAATATTACCACTATACTATATTCGCTTGGTGTCAGATTATGGAATCGAACCACATTAATGTCTCCTTATGGTTGGAGATGAGTAACCGTTTCTCTATTTCTGACTAATCTACGCTAGCACAAACTAATTAATCTTGTCAATCATTATTTTGAATATACATCTGCTTAGCTAACTCATTTATTGCAGGAACTACTTTGTCCATGTTCATAGAATAAAGATTAGCACAAGAAAAAGAGTTAAGTTCTATTACTCCTATCCCTTTATTACTCATACCAATATCAACTGTAAAAGCTCTATCCGGAATTAAAACACTATTAGAGAAACTACGTAACGCATTTTCTAATAGAAGTTTAGCTCCTTGGTACATTCCACTTTTAGGAGTATCCGAATATCTGATATAATCAACTATCTTTCTATCTACTACTAGAAATCTATACTCATCTTTTATATTTTTTTTACTAGCTTGAATTATTACTCTACTCTCTTCTAATCTCAACTTCTCTAACTCAGATTTAGTAAATAGTCCACCAGTAAAAATTTTATCTCCTTCATTAGGTCGGAAAAAGAACTTCTTAGTAGTATCTCCTTCTCTACAATGTCTTTTTAAGATAGAAGGTAGAGTTATTGTCCAATCTTTATTTAGTAGATAGCCATTCCAACTAGGATAGTAGTTAAGACAATCAAAATTCTTAAGTGTACAAATAGCACCTGGGTCTAAAGGGTATTGATTAATTTCTTTAGCTAGTCTGAGACTTCCTATAAATATAGTAGCTACTTCATAATCTACTAAACCTCCAAACTTATCGTTATAGTCATAGGACATTACTTCTTGGTAAGTAGTTTCTTTATAATAGATATCTTTTTCTTTTAGGTACTCTACTAATCTATCTGTGTAGCTCAAGATATTTCTTTCAATTATCCACCTAACTTCTAGTTCTTTAGTCATAGTACCATTCCTCATACCAAGCATGATTATTTCCTTTTCTCCAACCTAACTCTTCTAATTTTTTTAAATCCTCATTATCAAAATCTTTAGAGTCAGCAGAAAGACTAATAATATAAGTAGGTACATAAAAAGTTTCAGTTTCTATACTCATCTCTGCTGTACAATCATATCTCATAAATATAGCTATACCTTTAAGTAAGTTAGCTAGGTTAGTACATTGAGGTTCTTGTATATTAATCACTATTTTCCTCCTCTACTAACTCAGTATTTATTGAAATAATGGTATAAGACTCTTTCATGTTTTCTATAGCATTACTAAGTTTTGAGATACCATTAATTACAAACTTTTGAGTGTACTTATAGTTATACTGCTCATTTGAACCTTTACGTCTAAAAACTATAACAACTTCATACTTCATGACTACTATGCTCCTTCTCTTCACTTCTAATAGTTGATAAAATTTTTATGTCTAAGTCATAGACCTTATTTTGAGTAACATAACTAAGACACTTAACTAACCATAATAAGACTGAGTAATATAGATAAGCAATCTTTTCTCCTTTAGTTACATAGCTTAGAAGCTCTTTAGTAGAGTAACTAGATGCTGACCTACCTCTAAAGATTAAGTAGAATAGTATATTTCTCTTACTTACCTGTATATTAGTCTTAGTAACCTTACTATCTACTACTACTTTCTCTATTAGATACTTAGTAGGTATACTCCAACCTCTCTTATTCCTCAAAGCGAGGTTCCGACGAGCTAATAAACTAAACAACATTTTACTATGCTTCTTCTCATCTACTGACATCTGATAGAAGTAAGAAGAATACTCATCACCTCTCTTACTCACCTTTCTATAGAAGTTGGATAAGGAGTATTCATAAATAGCTAATTTATAATAGATATGACTTAACAAGAGTTTTTAACTTAGATACTACAACTCTCATTATAAAGCTGTAATCTAAGTCTTTTATATGTTCTAACTTAAGGTTCTTAGTAGAGAAGTAATACAAGTAGAGTCTAGTAAATACTCTCTTAAACCTTCTTGTCTCTACTACATAACTATCTAACACCTTTTTTCCATTATTTACTTGAAGTTCCTTATTAGTAGATAGTGAGTTAGGTAGTTGTCTGTACGTAACTAAATACTCCTTAGTACATTTGAATGTTGCTACCTTAGCTAGTTGAATAAGGAAATCCCAATCTTCACATCCGTTATACTCAACATTAAACCTAATATTATGTTCTTCTATTACTGAAGCTTTAACAAAGATATTAGAACCACAAGTAAGGAAGTTATACTCTAATGCGTCTTCATAAACATCTCCATTACAAATCTTACTATGATTCTTAGTTATTTCCCCATCTTTATCTATTAAAACTCTAGAATATACACAATCTATATAAGGATATTTTTTAAATGTAGCCACTGACTTTTCTACTAATGTTGAATCCCATACATCATCTGCATCACAGAAGGAGACAATATCATAAGGAAAAGGTAGACCTCTATTTCTAGCTTCTGAAACACCAAAATGGTTTTGAGTAAATACACTAATTTTATATTTACTACTCTCATCTAATGAATTAATGTACTTATCTACTACTTCTAGACTACTATCTGTACTCCCATCATCTACTATCATTATGTATATCTTCTGATATGTCTGATTAAGTAATGAAGATAGTGTCGCTTCTATGTACCTCTCCTTGTTATAAAGCGGAACTACTATAGTAACTAAAGGACTTTTCTCTACTTCTATTATTTGTTTTTTAGTAACTAAGTCATATACATTAGTCTTCTTACTTGACTCACTAAAATAATTACTTATGTACTTTATCTCTTCCTTATGGTCATTAACTAAACTATTTACATTACTAAGTCTCTCTTTATTAACTACATCTACTTCTTTAAATAAGTTACTATGTTGTTCTTCTTCTAATACTTGAGGTAATACTTTAGTTAGGTTACTTACTCTATTAACTAACAGACCTCGAATATCTGAATCACTTAGGTCAAGATGTAGCTCATTAACTAAGAAATTGTATAATGTAAAGTAAGCATCTTCAGTTAAACCTCTATAAGTTACGTGGAAATGGTAAGGTATAATTATGTTCTGATGATACCAACTAATTTTAACTAACTCATCTGAAATATCTTTTCCATATACGTGTCTTTTTACTAAAGAGAGATTTGGTTCATGAGTCTTAGTAATTAAATTATGATATATATTTACTAATGATTCTTCATACTTCTCACAAGCTCCTAATATATCTTCTACCTCTAATACGTCTTTAGCTCTTAATATAGATAGAACTGTAGGAACTGGCGGGCGAGTAACATAGATAACATGAATATCTCTCTTACATACCTTCCTCAGTTGCTCTATTATGTCTAAGTAATGTACGTGTTCAGGAGTTTTTTCTATTACTATCTCTTCTTGTATTGAATCAAAGATATTAGCTAAATATTCAATAAGGTCAGTAGGTGAGAAATTAAAAGGATTAGTTAGGCATTTAGTTTCATAAAGTATTTTAGTATTTTTCAATCCACATAGGTAGCTTAGTAGAAGTGTAGTACCTGACCTTGGTGAACCCAAAATGAATATTAGTTTCTTATTATTCATATACTTTACTTAGAATTTGGTACTTACCTATTAAGACATTAACGTTACCTACACAAGTAGTTATAGAGTCACCTACTCCTATAAGCTCTTTATTAGTAACTCTTTTCTTGAGTAATGCTAGTCGTTGCTCAACTTCTTCTATTTCAGATAATAAAGTCTCTTGAACAATACCAAACTCTTCTTGTCTTTTCATAAGTAGTACCTTGTCATTGGTGAATAACCTTCTCTAGCTCTGTCACTAAACCAAAAAGTAGTTGTTAGAGAGTCATCGTCTATCTCTTCTTCTCTGTACCAAACATACTCTACTTTATCTATATCTACTGTAGTTAACAAGAACCTCTCCTCTTCATCATTCCTTAAGTAGATACTTCCTTCCTCAATATCTTCCTTTATATGTTCACTAACTGCATCTACAAACTCTTCTTTATCCACATGACCATCTGAGTAATAACCACAAATACTCTACATCTTCTGTACCAGTAATAGATAACTCTTGATTCTTTTCCTCTCTTAGTCTTTGTAAACCAAGGTAGGTATAGATTAAAAACAACTCTTTGTTAATAAATCCCTCGACATATATATAATCTACCTTTTTGGTTATATCATCTTCTATCACATAAAAAGTATTCATAAGAAGTTCTTGTAATTTACACTGAAAAACTGACCTAATGTTTTTGCTTGAGCTTTTGATATCTCTCTCTTACCATTGAGAACCTCAGATACTACCCCTTTACTACCAATAATTCCTACTAAATCTTTCTGTTTGTAATCGTGTAAATCCATACAACCTTTTAAGAATTCAAGAGGTTCTAATTCAGGAACAGGATAATGTTCAGTTTCATACTTTTCAATCAAGATACATAGTAGTTCATAGATAGCAATTTCTTCTGAAGTTTTCTCTTTATCGAAAAAATATGGCTCTACTAATTTTACATATTTATCTAACTCTTCCTCTGACTCAATAGGCTTGATAATAATTTCAGAAAATAGTCTGATATATTCTTCTTGGTTGAAAGTCATGTGATTAATCTCCTCAAGTTTCTACTTTTTTAGAAATATAAGCTATAATGTTAGTATGTCCAAATAAAAAAGGTGTCTCGAATTTATGTACTACTCAGACAAATACTCGGAAATTCCAAACGGAATAGTTAATAAAGCAGCTACAGGTATAGGTTTAACCAGTTTTGCCTTAGAAAATGAAGTTCCGACCGTAGTTGTTACTCCCACAGTAGCAATGATTAAAAATAAGGTTTCCCAGTATCCAAACAATAGAAGATTAGATTCAGTAATAGGACTTTACCAAGGAGTTTCTTTAAATAGCATTAAAGACTATATAGGAAAAACTACTGTCCCAAAGATAATGGTTACTTATGACAGTTTTTATAAAGTAGCTCCTTTAATAGATAGTAGTTACCAAATAATTGTGGATGAGTTTTCTGAACTGCTAGACGCATATAACTACAGAAATAAAGCAATATCCAAGCTATTAATTGAAATTCAGAAATTTAATAGAGTCTCTTATGTATCAGCTACTCCAACTAAAACAGAATATTTACCTCCTCAGTTAAAAGAACTACCTTATACTACTTTAATCTGGGATGATTTAACCAAAATCAATATTGACTTATTACATAAGAAGCGTCCTATTCAAACTGTTAGAGCTTTAATTAATAAATATAAAAGTGGTTTAGTAGAGATTAATGGAATAAAGAGTGAAGCAGGCTATTTCTTTGTTAACAGCGTTCGGATGATTAAAGAAATATGTGAGAAAGCCGAACTACTAAACTCGGAAGTAAGAATTATTTGTGCGGATACAGATAAGAATAAACGGACATTAGGAGACTATGATATCTCTACTTCTCTTGACCCAGAGACTATGTTCACGTTTATTACTTCCTGTAGTTTTAAAGGATTAGATTTCTACAGTGAACGAGGAGTAGTCTTTGTAGTATCTAATAATACTAATACTCATACATTAGTAACTATAGACACTGACATTATCCAAATAGCAGGTAGAATAAGAAATCCAACAAATCCCTTTAGAAACTATCTATGTCATATCTTCAATATCAATCCTTTAAGTCTAACAAGAGAAGAGTTCGTAAGAGTAACTGAAGAAAAGATAAAGCAAAGTAATACTCTACTACAAGGATATAGTAAGCTTACTGATGAAGAAAGAGCCTTATTTCTATCTACTCAAAACTTAGAAAACTTCTATATTTCTGTTACAGAAGACGGAGTTCCTTACTATGATGAGATGTTGTACTTATTAGATAAACGCAGATACGAAGATATAGCCCAAGTCTATAAAGATGGTTTATCTGTCAATAGTTATTACTCCTCTCTAGATAAAGTTGATATCTTACCTTCTACTAAACTAGACATTGATTACCTAGTTAATAACTCTTTTTATTCTCTTTGCAAAACTGCTGTTGAAGGGAAAGGTGATTTAGAAGTTATCTACGAACAATTTCCTTTAATTAAAGAGGCTATAGAAAAGCTAGGAGTAGAAAGAGTTAAATGTTTAGGATTTAATAATACTAAAATACAACATGAAATCGACGACTACAATAAGAAAGACTCTGTTAGAACAGTTGTACTAAAAGAAATAGAAAGAGATAGGTTCTATAGTTGTAAAGATATAAAGATAGCTCTTGGATATATTTATACTCGCTTAGGGGTACGTGCAACTGCTAAAGCTACGGACATCTTAGAATACTGTAACGCTAAACTTTGTTGTAAAAAAATAAATGATAAATCTGTGAAAGGTTATCTTGTAGAGTAAGGTTACTGGGAGTTTTAGGACTCCCTTTCTTATCTACTTCTTTGGTATGTTAAAGTTTACAAAGGAGAAATAAACTATCAACTAATAATGAAAACAAAACTACAACCTACCAGACAATTTGAAGAACAGTTATACACAACTAATCATTCCTCTAAGATATCTAAGTTATCTGACTCTACTATTCAAGAAATTAGTTGGGAAGGTAAGTATACTGTAGATGACTTAATCCACTTCATTCACAAAGACCCAATAGCAAAAGCTTGCGTAGATGTAAAATGTTTGAGAGCTGCTAATACATTCGGTACTTATCAACATAGTAAACCAGATATTACGGACTTCATGCAAGATATGTTCGGTAATATGAGAGATACATTAAAGAAAAGTGTAGCTGAATTATCTATTGCTCCTGCTCTTGGTTTTTCTGTAGCTGAAATCAATTTCAAGATGGATAAAGAAGGATATTTAAAACTAGAAAGTATCTATCCATTAAGTTTAGAGAGAGTCAAATTTAAGGGTTCAAAAGGATATATTGAGTGGGTTCTTTATAATGACAGACATAAATCTAACATTCATATCCCATACAAGAAAGTCATTCATGTAACCAACTCTGCTGCTACTACATTCAACGACCCATTTGGAAATGCTGAGGCTGGACTGGCTTATCCATTTTGGAAGGCTAAAGTAGCTATTTTTGGAGACATGATTATTTCTACTAGAAACTTAGCTACTGGTATTTTAGTGGGAAGAGTTGATAGTGCTGCTACTATTAATGCTACAGTGACAGATGCTTATGGTAACACTCTAATGGGAAGAGACGGTCAACCTCTTCGGAAAAATGCAGCTCAAGTAATGTATGACAAGTTAAGTAATGTAGAAAACAACACAATTATTGTTACCGATAAAGCTAATGAGATTACCGCTCTTAATGTTCCTGATGGTAGTCAGTCATGGGATATCTCTCTTAATAGATTTGATAAACTAATTCATAGAGCATTTGGAGTTCCTCAATTAATCTTTGAAGAAGGTAGCGGTTCAATTGGAGTAGCAACACTATCAGTAAAACAATCTACTTTACTTGATGCGAATATAGAAGTTGTAGTAAATCAAATTCAAGACCAAATCATTGAGAAAATCTGTAAACCAATAATTATTAACAACTTTGGTAAACAGAAAGATTACGGTAAATTTACTATTGATTCTTCTTCCGACCCAGGAGTAGAAATGCAGCAATTGCAAAACATATTTACTGCGGTATCAATGGGAATTCTATCAGCAGATGACCCTGTAATAAATAATAGAATTAGAGGAATACTAGGACTTCCATTACAAACTGAACAAGAGATAGAAGAAGCAAAAGCTCTGAAGCAAATAGAACAACAAAGCCAAATTTAAACGACTAACAGGAGTTAATGCCACCAGCTATGTAGTTTTATTAGTAAGGTTCACCCGGATATTTATATTCTCTTACTTGAAGAAATAAATTTTTAGCATCTTCCAAAGGTTTCTCTAATTCTTTTAACTGCTTTTCAAATTCATCTGTCTTGTCACAAAATGTTACACAATCATCGAGAGCATCTTCTAACTTATCTAGTTCATCATATTTAGAAAATACTAAATCTAATAATAATTCAAATTGTTCCTTGGTTAAATCTAGTTCTACTTTCATTCTTCCTTTTCTTCTGGAGATTTTTCAGTATCTTTATCTTTAGGAGATAGCCGTTCCATCTCATCTAAATATCCTCTAAGTACGTGAGGGGGAAATTTGTAAGCATTAGCTATTATATCCTCATCAGAAATATAGACGATATTCTCTGAACTATCTGAATTATTTTCTTTATTTTTATCATTTGTCATATTAATTACTCTTCTTCTACTAAAGTATATGACTCACAACCACATTCAGGACACTCAATAGTATCTGCATCAAACATCCAATCATCATAATAATCTCCCTCCTTATCGCAGATATTACATTTAACTTGTTGACTAATATATTGAAAAGGATAAAGACCACTAATACATCTTTTATCTAACGCGTTTAACAATTCTGAAACAGTAGAAGTAGAAACATTTAGAGAATAGAGATTCTTACCTTTCTCAAAATATATGTCTACTTCAGAATGTTTACCTAATACTTCACCAAAGAAAACTGTTCTTTTATCTAGGAACTTATCTATTTCTTCCTCAGTAGCAATAAATAACCCTTCAACATCTCCCATTCTTCCGTAATCTTCTGAGAATTTCCACAATTCTAGTTGAGTCATATTAGTTCCTTCCTAATTTGCTAATGATTCTAACCAAGCTTGAACTTCATCTCTACTTATTTTTCTTAAGACTCTTTCTTTAGATTCAGGTACGTATTTTATGTACGAGACTGCATCTTTTATTGCTGCTTGTAGTTCTATTTGAAATTCTGGATTACCTCTTTCTACTTCTTCTAGTTTTCTATTAATCTCAACCTCATCATTTAGGTTAGTTACACCGATACTTAGTAAATAGTCTTCCCACTCTTTATCTTTGTTATTCATGGTTTTAGCTTCTTGTAATTGTTGTTCTTAACTAACTCATAAACTCCAAATTTCTCAAGAACTAATCTATCTAGTAGATGTATATCATAAGCATCTTCAAAGTTAAACAGACACTTAGATATAATTGGACACTCCATCATGAAACAATCCCTAATAGCTTCACATACTAATCTAGTTTCTTTTTGAGCGGTTTCATGCAGTCTTTGATTGAGAGTAGTAATCCATTCTCTTAAAGTCCCATTGAAAATAATTTTAGTAGTTGCACATTCCGGAAGTAACATTCTAGAAGTTTCGCGACTTACTCCACTAGCTAAGCACTTTTCATAAGTAGATTTAATTTGACTAAGTATACTTCTACTTTCTTCTGTAGCCTCAGCTAAAATACGATTTTTTTCTTCATCAAACCAATTATCGTCTGATTGATAGGTAATAGTAGCTAACACTTCTTCACTACTTTGTCTATTATTTTTACATTGTTTTCTAAATTCTACCTCTTCAAAACTGGCTATCTCTGCATATCTTTGACTTAATTCCTGTGGACGTAGTGACCAATGCCGTAACAACTGTCTACCTACAGCTCTACTTGTAACAATCTCAATCCCTAAGTTAGTAGTTGTAAATACACTCCAATGTCCTTCTGAAATACAATGTCTTAATAACTTATGTGGCTCATTAAATAACTCATTAATTTCTCTACTAGAGCTGAGTCTTGCTATTCCTACAGTTATCTCATCTAAAGATTTACCTTCGTACTCTGTCCCTTTATAACCTTCTGTCTTAGTTATTAATCTTACTTGCATTAGTTTAGCTCCTTATAGGTCATACATTCTTTCCTCTACTATTTGGTAACAATCATCGTAATATCTAGCTTCTCTTTCATCTAGCATCGGATTATATTGATTCCAACATTCATCTTCTTTTCTTTCTCTTTCTACTTCACGTAACTCTTCTCGATACTCAGCTAGTTGTATTGCCCACTCTTCTAATAGCTCTCTTTTTCTTAAAGAACTGTGTCTAGGTAATTCATCATTTTCAAGGTTAACTTCATCACCGTAAAGATTTTCAAGATATTCCCATAGCAGAGGAATGAAGTATTTAGTAGAAGTCTTACTATATAACAGCTCCTTAAATCGAGGAAACTCTTTCTCATACATCTTATAGAGCTTGTCATTATTATCAATGCTAAACTCTGTATTTACTATTCTGTCAGCTAATTTAATAACTAAAGCTGCTTCATTATCTTTTATCTTAGGAGCAGTCTTTTCTAATATTTCTTTACGATTAGTTCCTTTCTCATTTGTAACTGCTAAAACTAAATCTGCTACTTTTTTACCAAATTGAATTAATAGAGTCTCATAAGTAGTCTCTGTATCTTCAATGGAGTCATGCAGCCAACTAGCAGCTAAAATAGTTTCATCAGCAATTCCAAAATCTAGTAGAGTTAGGTATACTTCTTTTAGATGAACATAGTAGTCGAGTCTTTGAGGAGACCCGTCTTCGGAAGGTAGCTCCCCGTAGAACTGATTTCTATGAACTAATTTTGCGAATTCTTCAGCTCTTTTGACTAACATAATTCCTCTTTAAGGTAATGAATATAAATCAGATAAAAGAGAATCCAATCTTACTTTAGTGTCTTCTACCTGAAACTCTAAATATTTTCTAAACTTCTCTAGAAAGTTATCTACCTCTTCTTTCATTTTAGCTATTAAAGGTTCTTCTCCAATTTCCCAAGTAATGACTTTGTTGTAGTAATGGTGATTAGTCCACCAAATATACTTGTCAAACTTTTTATGATAGATAGTACCTACCCAATTTTCACTCTCAAATTTACTTTCACAAGTAGATAGATAGAATCCTTTATATAAAAAAGTCTTCCTCATTAGTCCTCTCCTAAGTTACTATCATTCATCCAATTAAGACAACTAATAACTACATCCCCATGACACTTCTCATTCTCCTTACACCAACAAGCTAGTTTAAGAGGGTACTTATCTAGTTCTTGCTTAGACTTAACATTTCTTAATAACTCATTAAGTTCTTCTTTAGCTTCTGTGTTGTTTTGTACTTGCTCCCACAACCACCTTCTATACTTCTCTACTACTTCTTCTCTTGTACCATCTTTGTTAATATAAAATGGATTAGCTAATAGGCTTCCTAGTAATTCTGGATAACCTTTAGCTTTGATAGCTCTACCAATGTAAATAATATCTGGATAGTCTTTGGGTTCTAATGATAACTTAGTCAGATAACTTTTTACTGATGGTTTCTTTATACAGACTCTTTTTATGTCTAGTTTATTCATTTTACTATCTCCATTTCACTACTTATCCATCTATTGCTAGCATTTACAACATTTCTATCCCTAAAGAAAAGAGTAAACGATTCAGCTTTCTCAAAATTATCAAATAAAAACTGTAAATCTTCTGTATCTCCTTGGTCTGGACGAATCTTAAGTCCATAATCTGAATATTCAAATCTCACACTAAAGAAGAACCCGTTAATATAGAAACCCATACTAACTAAATCGCTATCTTTAGCTTTATTTCTTTCCATAGTTTCAATACCAGGAAAGCTTAGATGTAAATCTTTAGTATCTAGCCTTAAAGGATATTGCTTACCCCAGATAGTTATTTTCATAATCTACTAATTTGAATATTTAAAATAGTGTTTCTAGATTCAATTTTTTCTATTTTCTCTACTAACTCAGGTAAACTTTCTAATAGATTTTCTACTGAATATTGCTCACCATCTGTACAAGGATATTCTTCTCCAGATTCCCAAGATAAGTAGATAGAATATTTCATCTTTTCTACTTCTTCACGAAACTTCTTTGTTAATAACTCAAAACTATCTTCCCGTACACTAATACCTAATTCTCTACAAATACCCCAATACTTATTATTTGGTTGAGCATAACATTCTAATTCATAACCTCTAAAAGTATAAATATTATCTGTCATAGTTAAGTCTCCTAAACACAACAAAGAGAGCTAAGAAGAACTGCCTCCTTTCAGTCATCTTTCCAACTCTCTGCTACTTCTATTACCGGATTATTATTCTTTACCAGTTAATTTAAGATAAAGATTATATTGAGCTTCTAATCTATCTACATAACTTTCTAATGATTTCTTTAAATCTCCCCAACTATTTTCTACAAATGGAGTGGGATTATCAACTCCTCTAAGAATTCCTTTACAATATACTGGGTCATCCATTAATTCCAGGACTATTTCTTTATAAATCCAAGTCTCTTTTTCTTTCTTCAACTCTTCTAATTGAGCAGATATTCTAGCTTGTAGTTGTTCTAACTCTTGAATCTTCTCTTGTTTAGGAGTTAACATCTTTCTTTGTACTTTTTCTTTCTCTTTTACCACTCTTTCTATTCTGCTATCACAAAGCTGCTGTATTTCTCTTGTACTACTTGCAATACATTTAAAGATAGAATTCTTATGGAACTGAACACTCCCAAAGAAACTATTACTATTAGCTCTCTCTCCTTTAATTATTACTTTGTAACCCTGATACTCATAATCTTTTTTAATTATTACTTTGTAACCCTGATACTCATAATCTTTCCAATCTACCCAATCAGTACAATACTCATCTACAAATCTCTGAAACTTTGAGACTACTTTATCGTAATGAATACTTTCAAAACTTTTATTGTATGGTTTAAATTCTCCTATTTCTCCTATATAAAAAACTTTCTTATCTCTAGCTCTTTCTCTAGCGGTAAGAAACATTCTTTCCCCTTTATAAGTAATTATACTGGTAGTACCTCTCCAAGCTCTTTTAATATCTTCATAAGTTAGGTCTTTCATATTCTTCTCCATTAGTTTATCTACATTAGACCTAAAATATTTTAGAATCTTCTCAATATCTGAGTTACCTGAATAATACTCTTGACCATTAACAGTGTAGTTAGCGGTATAATAGTTCTCTTTCTTCTTCGTAACTGTTATAAAATGATTTTTGTACTTAAAGACTTTACCGAACTCTCTCATAGCTACATCTCACTAGACAACTTCAATATCTGCTCAATAGAACTTCTATACTCCTCTTTCATAGGTAAATCCTCATTTACCTTTAACCTTCTCCTAGTAGTCAAGACTTCTTCTTTAGTTAACGGGTTATAACCAGTCTTCTCATAAGTTTCCCAATAGATTCCAGTACCTCTTCTCTGCCAAGTAGGAACCTCATTGAAATTAATCCCATTCTCAAATAGAAGTTCATTCTTAAACTCTCTAGTCTTCTCATCTAATATATTTGTAGCTTTTCTAGCTGAATGACCTGAACTTCTTAAAGTCCAGTAGCTATAACCATTTAACGCACATCTTGTAGCATCAGCTTGTCTCCATAAGAAATAGTCAACTACTTGAGATTTATTAACTAAAGAAATAAGTCTACTATCAAAACTAATTATTGAACCAGATAGATTAGTAAAAGTAGAACTAGCAATACTAGCAGAGATAGACACTAACTTCTCTACACTTCTATTAAATAAATCCCAATCTGTAGGAAATAAAATAGATATCTCATCACTTTCTGTGTAACCGTAAATTCCACCTAACTCAGTAACTAATGCTTTAGTAGTCTCAACCATCCAAGAGTGAAACGTTAAATCAAAAGGTTTATCAAATTTAGAGTTGTAGGTAAAATTAGAAAATGAACGTCCATCTACTCTAATTACTGTATAAGTCTCAGGAAGTAATTTAAGATTGTGGAAATACTCTAATGAACGCATTTTAGCTTCAAAAACATCATTATTCATTTAGCTCTCCTTTTTATACAACAAATCTCTCAACTCACTAAAATAAGGAACTAACGCTTCTATTCCTTCTCTTACAACTACCTTAATAACTTCAGCTTGACAGAAAGGAAAATAACCTGCAAAGGGGTCTTCAAAATCATCAAAATCTTTAGCATAAACTAATTTCTGAGGATTTTCTTTTAAGTGTTTATACCACAACATTACGTAATACTGAATTCCATAATCGTCTATTACAAAACTATTACCTTGTTCGTTAGACTTAACTGGTAGATTTAACTTTCCTATTTGCCAACTTACCTGTCTTATTCTCAGTTTTTCACAACTTTTAACATCTCTCCAACTAGAAGGGGCATCACAAGTATCAAATCTCTTTGCACATTGATAATGGTTCTCGATTGAATCTTTCTTGCCAAACGCAGTTACATAACAAAAGAAGGGACTGAACTCTTTATTTCCTTTAGAGTGACATTGAAGAATCCTCTTACCCTCTTCAACTCTAAATTCACCTTCAAATACTTTCTTGTACATATTAATTCTCTCTAGCAAAATGGTCGTAATATACTAACTCATCTTCTTCATTTAGAAAACCGTAAACACAATACTCCTCATTAAAATCAGAGGTACTTGTAACTTCTCTTATTTCACTTAAATTACCAGGAACAAAAGGATAGAAACTTCCCCATTTCTTGTGATAAAACTTTCTACTATAAATTGGTCGAGTATTAGTCGTATCACTAAGTATTCGTTCTGGCCTATTAAAAGTTATATCGTCGTTCTCATTAATGACATAGCCAACAGCAACTTTTATAGGTCGGTAAACTCCAAACTCAATATTGTCTTTATAAACTGGTCTAAGTATCTCTTTTCTTGACGGAACTCTTTCTACTACTGGTTCTTCTGATTCTGGTTCACTTTTAGTTCCAAAGAAATAGCCACGAAACATTCCCATAATAATTCTCCTAAACTAACTACCAATCAAATCATTTACTTGTTCCCGAAAACTCTTCTCTAATCCATCCTTACTCTTACTAGATATATAAATTCCTAACTTTTCACATTCTCCATCATATTGTTCAGACATTGAGTTATAAGTAATAACTAATTCGTACCCTTTATAGCTGTAATACATTTTTATGCTAACTAACAGAGTTTACGTATCTAACAAAATCTCTCTTCAACTCATCCTCATAATCAAAGTTATTACTATAATTCAATTCTCTACAAGTACCGTAATAGATACAGTTATCTTTGAAATAAACTAACTCGTACTTTAGATAGAAATAACTATTCATTGTTTTTCTCCTCTCCTCTAATATAAATAAAATACAGGATTCATTAAATTATAGTTTTCGTAATCTGTACCTAATATATCTAACAACTTTTGAGGTACTTCATCTCCAAATAAACTCCTAGACGTAAAACAAGACTTCTCATCTCTACTAAAGAAATACTCTAAACCTTTATTCAAAATCATTTTCTCGCAGAAATAATACCAGTTAAGAGAATATATCTCAATTAGGAAACGTAGAAGCTCGTTAATTTTGTATTTACTGATATTAAGTTCATTTAACTGAATAGACTCAACAATCTCTTTACTGTTAGATAAACAAACTACAGCAGGATAAATATAAGAAGAATCTAATTTGTACAACTTATACTCAATAGCAGTAGATAAATAATTAGGGATAGATTTATAAGTTTGCTGGTTTCTATTAGCTAACCAATGATTGCTCTTTAAATCTACTAAATATTCAGTTCCATTTTCAGACCGAACATTTGGTGAGGTAATACTGATAGCAGGTAAACCAAACCTACCTTCTTTAGTGTCAAATATAGTGTCTTGATTCATTTTGTTTACTCCTCATCTAATAAATAGAATTCAATATAAGTTCCATCCGTAAAGATAAATCTATTCTTCCCCTCTACTTTTTCATTACTCTTAATTATTTTACCTAAATAAGATTGAGATAAATTTAACTGCTCACTAACTGGAAAATAATAAGGATAAAGATTGTTACCTTTAGCAAACATTAATAGTAGATAGTAAGGAGTTCCATAACCACTATCTACAAGTAAGTCTGATACTAAGCCATACTCAATCTTGAATAATCTAGCTCCATTTAATTTATCCGTCATTTGATTCTCCCTCGATATTGATTATGTAACCTATCCAACACTTCAATAACTTCCGGTAAAGCTTCTGGATAATAACGAAGCATAGAGTTGAACAAATCTTGAGCTAGTATCTCTTGACCATATTGAATCTGTTCTTTTTCTTTTATAGCATTATCAACTAATTTTTTAAAATCTTTCTTTAGATAATCTGTGTCTGAACTCGTATCTTCATACCCTAATTCTTCACATTTTCCACTGTAATAATAGCCATGAAATTCTACAACTAGAAGGTAGCCTTTATATAAGAAATTATTATTCTCTTCCATTTTGATTTTCCTCTTTATTTGTTAACTGACTGATAAAAATTCTCATCCCAAGAAGACAATAATTCTGCTGTATCTTCATCGTCAAATACTTGAATTAGTGCATCTACAGCATTTGATATTTTCTCTACTCTATCTGATGAATTTAATCCCCTATCACAATCTCCTCTAAGAGCAATACTTTTACCAACACATTCCATGATTTTTCTTTCACGACGAGTTAATAACATTGTTTTCTCCTTATTAATTAGTAGAAATAGAATGTAGACATTTCTTGAAATCTGTGGACTATATTTAGTACAAATTTTAGAAAAAGTCTACACTCCACTATTGTTTAATACAAGTAGAATAGTGGATTAGCACACATATAATTACCAAAATCTGTATCTAAAATATCTAGTAACTTTTGTGGCACCACATCTTCCTCTCTAGCACAATACGTGTCCCCAAATAAATCCTCTGTTTCAAATTTAGATTTCTCATCTCTACTAAGTAGATAGGCTAACCCTTTAGTATTTATTATTGCTATACAAAAATCAATCCACATTTCAGGATTAATTTCCAGCAGTTGACGTAACACTTTATTTACTACTTCTCTCGTTGCTTTTAGTTCTGACTGTTGGATAGATTCAATTATCTTAGTGTCAAAAGTAGTATAAGAAGAAATACTGTACGCACCTAACTTAAACAATTTACTCTCTATAGCAGTAGCTAAATGCTTTGGTACATCTTTATTACAATTACGTCCCCACTGTAACCAATAACGACTTTCTACATCTACTACATACTCTGTTCCCTTAATACTCACAACAGGTAAACTAAGAAACTTTTTATGAGTATCAAATATATCTGCTCCTAATTCTTCTATTCTTTCGTCTACTAATTGTTCAAATTTCTTTTTTAGGTTAGATACGGTATCTGTAGTGAAATTATACTTGTACTGGTCTACTTTTACTAACTCAACAATTTCCCCTACTAGACAATTTCTATCTAAATCAGTTGTTATTTTAAGAGTAAAACCTTCGTATCTTAGTGTATCAGTCATAAATTTTGTTTCCTTTTTACTGTTACTTTTTTATTATCAGCTAAATCCACTAAGCCCACAGATTAATAAAAATTACCGCAAATTATCTAGAGTTGCTACTTTTTAAATAATTTGTGATATACTATAAAGGTACACGAATTTACCGCAACTCAATGATTATTATCGACGCACCTCCTAATTCCCGTTATTGTTCAGAATTTATGACTGAACTGCCTAAAGGGATAATTGACAAACATGAAACTGGTGTAGGAGCATCAGTATTAGCTCTTGAAGACCAAAATCCGTACATCTTAGCAGTTCCTACTATTGAGATTATCAGAAACAAAGTAGAGCAATATCCTAACTATAGAAGAGAAGAAAAGATATTTGGTTTTTATGGTGGAGTTAAAGAAAGAGATTTACTTTTCTATGCGAACTCTACTAAAATCCCAAAGATAATGGTTACTTATGATAGTTTTGATAGAGTTTCTAAATTGCTATCTAGTGATAAAGATAAATATAGAGTTCTAGTAGATGAGTTCTCTGACTTATTAGATGCTTACTCTTATAGAGATGCAGCAATTGACAGGTTACTTAATGCGGTTAAAGATTTTGATTATGTAACTTATATCTCGGCTACTCCTATTAAGTCTGAATACTACCCAGAATGTTTGAAGGGATTGGATGAGTATCAGATTAACTGGGGAGAATATACAAAAGTCAAAGTAGAAAGGAAGAAGACTAATAAACCTTACCAGTTAGCTTGTAATATTATTGAGGCGTATAAAGCTGCTGGGGATGAAGGTATTAAAATGCCTAACGGTCAGTATAGTAAGTCCGCTTATTTCTTTGTTAACTCCGTAAATTCAATTCTAAATATAATAGAAGCTGCGGATTTACGTCCTAGTGAAGTTCGAGTTATTTGTGCTAATAACAAAGTTAACCAAAGCAAGATGGACTTATTTCAAATAGAAAAAGCACTTGACCCAGAGAAGAAATTCAACTTTATAACTTCTACGGCTTTTAAAGGATGTGACTTCTACTCCGAAACTGGAGTTATCTATGTAGTTAGCAATACTCAGAATAAGAACACTTTAATTTCTATTGACACTGATATCAGACAAATAGCTGGTAGAATTAGAACTCTTAGTAATCCTTTTAGGAAGGAAATTTATCATCTTTACAATACTGACTCTAGCTTATTATCTCAGGAAGAGTTTGACGAATTAATTAAAACCAAGGTAGAGCAAACTACTAATCTACTATCTCTCTACCACAAAGGTAATGAATCTGAGCAGAAAGCTTTCTTAATAGATTGGGAGAGTAATACTAAATATGGTTACTCAGATGATAACTATATTAGTAAAAGTATTGATGGTGAACTCTACTTCAATCACTATATGATGCTCAATGATAAGAGAAGATGGGAAATATCTAGTAACGTCTACAGAGATGGATTAAGTGTTAGAGAAGCTTATGTAGAAGCCGGATTTGAATTAGTAGCTAATGACCAGGACTTCGTTAACGTTCAAAATGAAAACAGTTTTATTCATAGACTAAGTAGTAAGTCTTTCAAATCTAATTGTTTGAGCTATATTGATAATGAAAACGAGAGGGTCTACTTAGGAGATAGATTCCCTCTCATCAAAGAAAGTTATGAACAACTAGGAGCTGAGAGAATGAAAGCTGTCAACTATCTACCGGACAGACTTAAGAACGAGCTTAAGTTTAAGAACGTAGATATTCAACAGTGTATCAAATCTGAGCTAAGAAGACTACTAGCTGTAGGAGAGGTTTACACACTATCTCACCTAAAGACTGTAATTAACGATGTCTATACACGACTACACTTAAGCAAAAAAGGTAAAGCTAGTGATGTTACCCAGTATTGCTCTACTAGAACTAAGAGTATTCGGATAGATGGAAAGACAGTTAAAGTAATGGAGATTTTAGAAGAATAACTGCGGTAATTTTTATAAACGTCTATGACTCGTATGCCCAGAGATTAATAAAAAAGTAGCAGTTAGGAGTGATAGGTTATTATTCAAGATATGTTTAGATGTTTCTAAATTTAACTCAAATAATAGTCTACCACTCTCTATAAGTTGATTAGAAATTAGAAGTTTTTAAATCTTATATCCTGAGAAGAAATGTCCTTTTACTTCATCAGGACTGCTTAGATAAAATGCGTTTTTGTAGAGATTATAGATATTATTAATTTTCATATCTATGGTAACTGCATCATAATCATTAGCATCTATCTCTTCTCTTAGTATTTCTAGCTGTCTTTCATATTGAACCATTAATGGATTGTTTATAAGCTTAAAGTGTTTTCTATTTTCTCTCCTTATGTCTAGATGTTTCTTGAATTGACTTTGTAATCTTTCTACAGAAGTATCTTTCTTGAAGAAATAGACGTTTGAACAAATACCATAAACAAATCCATTTGCTTCAGTTACAGTCATAAAGATATCGTCATCTTCGATTAGAGATTCAACTGTCATAATTCTTCCTCTAGTTAAGATTTTGTATCAGGTATCTACAAGGGTATAGGCTACAAGAATGAGATTGTTTCTACATTGATTTATTAGGGAGAAACTAATCTCCCTTTCTATTATCTACTTATTCTTTCTTACTGGTTGATTCAAAATACTCTCGTCTAATATCTGCTTCACTTAAATCTAATAAATCACCGAATAACTCATGAATACTTTTAAGTTCTTGTGCCGTTCTACTAGCAGAAAAAGTAACAGAATCAAAAGATAAAGCTCTTAAATACGAGTAATATGTATGAAGTATTTTATCTTTGTAGGTTATTCTAGAATCTACTTCTTTCTTAAACTTGTTAAAAAGATTGTCTACATTAGTACCTTTAAAGACATAAGTAGGTGAAAATTCTGGACAAGTGCTTTCATAATAAGTAATACCGTCATCTTCTGCTAATGTAGCTACTCTTAATAGATAGCCTTTGTACTTCAATTCGTCTGACATAATTTTGTTATCTGTTTTGATTTAGTTTGCTGAAATGTAGACGCACCCTATTATTTATCTACTCCTCAACTACTTTCTCATAAACCTTTACTACTTTAACTTCTTCTCTACAAGTCAATAAATAACAAGTTTCGGTAATATCAGGTTTCCAATCTCCAGTATCATATTTACCTCCTCCAAAGTAATAAGTAAATCCTATAAAGTAATCAGATAGACCAGTTATAGGAATAGCTAATTCTTTACTTGGATATTCGTAATCGTCGTCTCTAGTACCTGTTTCTGCTCCTATATCCACTAGGTCAGACTTCATATCCGAGATAGTGTCAGATAGAAATCCAGTATCATATATTTCGTGATATAGGTTTTCACAGAATTCCTCATCAAAGTCAATACTTATTATTTTCTGGATGTCTACTTCTAGAGATTTGATATCTTCTTCTAAGTTAGTATGGAATCTAATATAATCTTTATATCTATCTCTTCTTTTTATTTCTTCCCAGACTTTAAGTAGAATCTCTCTGTACAAATAGGAGGTAGCTTTCTTCATTATTCTTTCTCCTTAGTTATAGATACTGGTCATAAAATACAATATCATCATTAAGGTCAATATAACCAATAGAACAGTTTAATCCATCAACAATAGTAGTAATCTCTTTAACTTCTTTAACTTCGGATAACCAACGATAACTACATTCACCATAATCCCCATTAGTATAGAAACAGATATCGTAGAGATTTACATGAGTCACTCTATTTTTAAGAGGTTTGTGGAATATTACTTCGTTGTTAGAGTTCAATATTCCAACTTCTACGAATTTATCAGTACCATCCGGGGACTTAAATACTTTTTCGGTCATTCTTTCTCTCCAATACCTTCTTCTTTCTTAACTCGTCAGAGACTCGTTCCGAGAAACTTGAAACCTAATAACAACTGTAAAAGCTCGTTAGCAGATTCAGGAGTATTCTTTAGTATTTTTTGAACTAGGAAGATACAGGGTTCTACAGTCCTCTTCTCTTCTACTCCTTGGACAAATCTATCTTCTATTTGTTGAACATAAATAGAATCTGCATAATCTTTAATTTCTGGTTGATTGAGTATTTCTGCTATTGAGTTAAGTGATTCTTGTAACTGTTCTTCGTTAGTCATTTCTTTCTATTTACTATTTCTTTTCTAGCTTCAGTAGCAATTATTTTTACAGAAACCCACTTATCTATTAAAGTGTCATCTCCGTAGTGTCCCAATGCTTCTAAGATAGAAACAGCATCCTTTTCGTCTATCTCTTTAAGAAACTTTTTACCTATCATTTCTTCTATACTCATTTATTTAATCCCGAAATGCTAAAGCTTCATTCCTAACTTCTTCCTCATATTCTCTATCTACAACTTTTATAAACTCATCTATAGCAGGTGAGTAGCTACCATAATATCCACAAAAATTAAAACATAGATTTTTACAAGTACCTTTGATGAAAGATATCCCGTTAAGCTTTGGATGAATTTCTACTTCTAATTTGTAACCTAAATACTCAACAATTAGCTTTTTCATTTCTTTTTCCTCTCAATGTTCCAGATTAAGAAAATAACAGGTAATAACAATAAAGCTGCAACAATAGGTAAGTCGAGCCATTCGTTACCCGTTAGTGAGTGATAAGTAGTTAGTTCAATCTCATCATGTTTTGAATGAAAATCTGCTCAGTGCCAATAGATAGGATTCATTATCTACTCATCCAAAATAAATAACTGTTACTTTCACTTTCTCTTCGGTCATCTTCTTTCTTCCATAATCGGATATATTCATTAACTAATCTTCTAAATTCAGGTATTACATAGTCATATCCTTTTGAAGTATTAACTGCGTAACAGATTTTATCACAGTTAGCTACTATACGAGTTCCTGCTTCTTGATGTACCTCTTCTAGTTCTAAGATGTAGTTTTTATATTCTAGTTTCATTGTCTTCTCCTATAATTCCCACTTCTTTTTCATATTCTTCTTTACTCAACCATTCACTAGCTAAATCGTTCAGTAGTTCTTTAGCTAGATTTTCTAGTAACCAAGCTCTTTCTTTTAAAGGTTTCTTTTGAGCTTCTTCTAGTCGTCTTTTATATGTGTAATAGAAATCACTGTTAATACTCATCATCTATTTCTCCTATCATTTTATTAAGATAAATTACTTCCTTCTTCCATTTTTCTACTTCAGCTTGTAGTTGTATATTTTCTTCTGCTAACTGATTTTGATATTTATAGTTAATCTGGTTATCTACTTGTCTTTCTAATTCTGTTAGTAGATGAGTAAGGGAATCGGATTCCAATCCTATAACATCTATTTCGTCATTAAGCAATATATCCCCTACTAAAGTATTTCTCTCTGCGTCTAACCAAACTTTGAACTTGTAATCTCTATAATCAACCCAAAGAATATGGTTTTCTATTTCAGATAACAGCTTTTCTTCTTTTTTAATAGAAAGTAGTAAGTCAGCAACTAATTCTTGGATTGTTTCTATTACAGGATACTCATTACAAACCCTATCCCAACCATCATCATTAGTAATAGACTTGAAGTTTTTAACAATACTGCGATAACGTTGCATTTGCTTTTTACTATTCATTTCCTTCTCCGGATAAATCTAAATCATCTAATCTAACGAACTCTGAATTATCTTGTTTTGCCACTTCTACAGATACTTCAAATGCTTCATGGTCAGGTAAATTTAATTCTTGAGTTGCAAAGTCGTAAGATGCTAAGTCAAACTCTGTTAAGTTAAGATTATTTGGGTCAGTCATAATTTTTCTCATCTTCTATTAATAGAAAATATTTAGAGCATAGTCATACTTATCTAACTCAATCTTTGTTTCTATGAATTGAGATAAATAATCTACTTGTTCTTGAGTAGTTATTTCTGCTCCATCTTCACCAAATATTAATCCTACTTCTTTTAGTTTTTTCTCGGTTATAGAGTTAGGTAATGCTTCTTCTCCTAATCTATCTTGATAGTCTTCTTCTTCACTAATTTTGTTATACCAATTTAAGACTATTTCTTTAGTAAATTTCTCACTAAATGTATATTTATTCTCTTCTTCTTTTTGCTCAATATAATCAAGCATTTGTTGAGCGATTCTATCTAGTTTCCTTATCGCTGTTCCACATTCAGGATGAAATGATAATCCTTTACCATCAATATAGTCTCTAATTTCTTCTAACTGTTCACTAAATTCTTGATAAGTCATTGTTTTTCTCCCTATTAGAGAGCTTAGTTACTTTACTCTCATATAAACTACTAATTACTCTTTGTTAGCTATTTGGTTGTAGTAAATAAGTTCACCATCATCATTCAAATAACCTATTACTGAATAAGGGACTTTAGGAGAACTACTATAAGTAGAAGGAGAATATTGAATGGTGTTTTGACTAATTACCTCATTAATCTCTTTAGTATCTTTACCGTTATGAGAGTTAGTGATTGGTACATACTCCTCACAACTTCTGTATCCTCTAACCATGAAACCTGGAAGATATCTAACTAATGTATCTGGCTTTTCTCCTAAGAGGAGGTCTGCCGACTCTACAAATTCTGTATCTGGTTCGTTTTCAGAACGAGTCTCAGACGAGTTAAATACCATGTTGTCATTTAAATCTAAGTAACCTACTTGAACTAAAGCATTTTTAGTAGAAGAGCTATCTTTGTAGTAGCAAGAAGTTACATACTTGTATACTCCTCTTGTTTTCATTAGGATTTCTTTTTCCATTTTCTTTTCCTCAGTTTTGTTCAAAATAGATACAAGTCCTTCCTTCTCTTCTTGTTCTTTAATATGACTCAACATTTCTTTTGCTAGTTTCCAAAGTCCTTCTATATTACAATGGCTACTCCAATCTTCTTCTTGCCTTAGTATCTCACGTTCAAAATGTTTATAAGTCATTTGTTCTCTCCTTTAGTTAACAAGCCTATCGTAATAAATCACTTCTACTATTCCTGCTTTATGCTCTACATAACCAATAACTCCTTTTCTTACCTGAAGTAATTGCTTAGATATATCTGGCATGGTTTCTCCTATTCGTAAATAGTTCTAAATGTAAGATTAATTCTCGGTTCTACTTTCCTAGATGTCTTAAGAATTGAGTGTTGCCAATAATGTTGAGTTTCTCCTCTCATGACTAATAAACTTCCAGATGTAAGAGAGATAGATTCTTTATAGTCTAAGTATTTGTGCTTTAATTTGAAGTCTCTAGTAGCACCAAAACTAATAGAAGCAATTACAGGATTTCTACCTAACTCTTTTTCATCGTCAGAATGCCAAGAAACAAAATCTTGACCATCTCGATAGAGATTTAGTAGAACACTATTAAACGGATGAACCACTCTTTCTTCTACCGCAGATTTTAGAGATAAAAGAGTTGGAGTCCAAGCATTTGGTTCTAATCTAAGTCCTGAATAAGTGTAAGGTGCGTCCCCATACCAAGCTGTTAACCTAGGAATTTGTACTTCTCTTCCTGAAAAGTTGAGAGTTTTAGTTTCCCATTTGATGTCTTTTAGTAGTTTAGTGTAGAAGTAGTGACTATCAAACTCATCAAAGAAGTTAGGATAATAAGTAATATCCGAGTTGGGCAAGTCATAAGTTATAGTGTTCATAAGAAGAAAGACTCCCTATTATTAGTAGAGAGCCTTATAAGTTGGGTAGGGAGTTAGTTAGAAGTTGAAAGGATTATCTTTCTCTTCATTTTTAAGTTTTGCTAGCGCTTCTTGATATTCTTTAGATTCTCTTACTTTAGCTACCATCTCTTCCATAGCTTCATTTTCTGTGAGATATACTGTTTTCTTTACTATTTCTACCTCAGGAGTTCTAGCAAAGATGTTTAACTTAAGAAATGCTCGGACAATAGATTCTCTTACGCTCATGAGTTATTCTCCTATTTTGAGTTTAGATATAAAACTATAGTAGTTTGCTTTATCTACATCATCTCTTACACCGTTTTCTGCTTCTTCCTCTTCTTTACTTATTTGAACTACTCTAGGGTCTTCAGGATATCCATACCAACCTCCAGATACTAATTTAAAGTAACTCTTACATTCCTCACATTGAATAGTAATAGCTTCCCAACCCGATTCTACTAAACTAGAACTTTCATATATTCCTACGTTTTCAGTTTTACAGATAGGACAAATTTCTAGTTGATTGCTTATTATTTCGTTGCAAACATCACAGCAAATGTCAGAATCTAACTCTACTTCATAAACTTTTCTTACTTGCCAGGTACTAAGAGTCTCTCTATACTGAGCTTTCATTAGTAACTTTTCTTCTTTAGTTTTCTCTCTGTATTTCTCATCTATCTCTTTTTGTCTTTCAATTTGGTTAAACTCCCACTTCTGCATTATGTCAAAGATATTATCTGGAAGTATACCCATAACTATTCTCCTCATTAATCGTAAGTCACATCTCTAGCTTGTTTATATGTAGGTCTTAGCTCTTTTAAACCACTACTTCCCCACCCTTTATCACCTCTGTCTTTATTTGGCAAGTCTTCTACTAGATTGAAGTTAATATCTGCTCGACTAGCTACTTGAATTTGAGCTACTCTGTCTCCAACTTCATAAGGAGGTAACTCAGGAACTACATGATAAAAGACAATTGAGTATTCTCCAGTATATCCTTCATCTCCCGTTCCAATCCCGTTAGATAGAACTAATCCCGTTTTGGAGATAGAACTACGTGAACGAATTTGTAGCTCTGTATTTGGAGGAAGGTCAAGAGCAAAACCTAAGTGATATTTATATCCGTAAAGTTTATTACCTAGATAAACTCCTTTTTCTTTTATTATCGGAAATAATAACTCTTCTCTTCCAACAGCTACAACATCGTAACAAGAGTCAGATGGATTAGCTTTTGTGGGGACTTTAGCATTTGGATGTAGAAGTTTGATGCCTACTTGATGTGTTTGTGTCATATTTTATTTTAATGAGTTTAACCAATTCTCACGTAATTGAATAGACGTAAGTAAATCCTCTAAATCAATTTGAATGTCTAACTCTTCCCATTGAATTGCCCTGTCACCTAAGAGACTTACTTTTTCTATTTGTTCTTCAGTTTTACCTTTTAAACATTTAAACTCACTAATTTCTACAGTAAACCCGGTAAAGTGTTTTTGACCTGAGACTCTATATTCTTTCTCTAATTCAAAGAGTAAGTTTAGACTTTTAGTAGATTTCCAATACTCTACTTCAAAGATTTTCCAATATATTTCTTTGTGCTTTTCCTTAGCTACTTTGATTTGGTCTTGTAGTTCTTGGTTATTCAGCCAAAAAGTATCATCTAACTCAGGAATATCAGACGTATCAATGGCAGATTCTGGAATATTCTCTAATTCTTCAAGTCGTTTGCGCGAGATAGTCATCTACTCAACTCCAATATAAAGATAATCCACAAAACTAAGATAATAACAAAAGCTACAACTGTTATTAGTGTTTCTGTCATACTAATCTCTCATTGTCTAACTCTATAAAATCCGGATACTTCTTCCAATTATCTTTGTGAATTCCGTAAGCTTTATCTATGTTTATTACTGCTCCTTCATAGTCCGCACTTATCATCAAGTTATAACCGGAACAAAAAGATAGAACTACTAAGAAAATAGAAGCAGTAGAAGTAGTAATCACATAAGAACTACTATCCTCTACTAAGAACTTCTCTAATTGTTTCCTTACTTGATATTCAGAATGAGGTAAGCTATCTCTCTTGTAAGAAAATACAACTATCTTGTTCATAATCTAGGAGTCTGTTCGTGTAAAATATAAAGCCAACTTTCATCACATCTATATACCTGAGCTAAAGTAGGTATTAACCAACAGTAGTTACCTTGATTATTTTCCATTTCTTCCACTTGTTCAAAAGTTAGAGCTATTCCATGAATGTCTCTTAAGACTTTTATCAAATCACCAATACTCATACAATGCTGAGTTCTAGCTTGGAAGATGATATTACCGAAATAGATTGGTTGTTGCATTTAAATTACCTCTAAGAGAACTTTAAGAGAAACTATGATTACCGTTATTACTATTCCGAAAAATCCAGCTATCAAGAAAGGGGAGATGTCATAGTCAACTTTAGATATCCAATCAATGACAAAAGCAAAGAGAATACTATAAATAGATAAAGCTAGAATTCCTGTGACTATTAATTCAAGAGATGTCATCTTCACTCACTAATAGAGAAATCATAAAACCGATTGAAACTGCATAAAGAGTAGCAGTAAATCCAAAGAAAGCTAGGTCTATTGCGTTCATACAATTAATAGAAATAGAAGATAAGCAAAACTTATAATATAGACAAAACAGATAAGTCCGATAAATAAAAGCATTAGCTACCTTCAATAATCTCAATTAACTTAAGAATTCCAAAGATAAGAAAAAAGAAAAATCCAACCCAATAAAAGAAAGCCATAATTTTACTCCAAATTTAATAAATAATACCCAACAAATAGTCCTAGAAAAAACGAGAAAATAATAACTACTGCAATTTCAAAAGGAAGGATTATCAATAAAGCAGCCATTACAAAACCTGTTAACAATCCCGGAATAGAGATGTACCAGTTGTTTCTCATACTTTCTCCTTGAAGACTTCACTACAGTAAACCCAGTCTTCTACTGTATCCCCAGCTACATCAAAAGTATTGCTACCGTGATATGAGTACCATCGTTTATCCCAGACATCATAGTAAACTACTTCATGCCATCGTGATAACCCTAATTCAGATATTCTACTGATAATAGCTAGTACAGGTTCAAACTCTTCTGGTGGTTGTTTCATTTCAAAACCCAAGTATAGTTCTTAAGGTCATCTTCAGAAGTCAAAAATAAGATTTCAAACGCTTTGTCTTCAATTTCAAAATCAAAACAGTTAGACCAATCGTTCATTTCCATACTTTTATCTAGTTTTAATTCCAAATCTTCGTAGTAAGTAACTAGAGATAATCTATGAAGACGACAGAAAGCTCTAACTATGCTAAAGATTACCGCAGTTGAAGTAGATATCTTATATTCTTTTCTGTCTTCATCTTCTAGAAACTTATTAAAAGATTGTACTACTTGATATTCAGAATGAGGTAAACTATCTCTTTTATAGTAGAAATAAACTGTTTTGTTCATAACTTATTCTCCTAGTTATATAAGAGGAGCTTATAAGAAACCCCTCTTAGTTATTGTTTACTTATAAATCCATCAAACTCTCATCTAATTCATCAGTATCTATTCGGATTTTTGCTACCTCTTCTAGAAAGTTAGCTAAACATACACCTTCACTACCGAAATTATCTTTTGATTCTAGCCATTCATTTTTAGTAGAATCTAAAAGATATCTCCAAGTATAAGTGTAGTATCCGTAAACATCTCTAGTGCTAATAATCTTAAATACTTCTGTCTCCATTATCTTTTCTCCGGCAGTAAGCAATCAGTAATAAGAAGGAAGATTTTGATTATCTAACTCAAAAAAGGCAGGCATTACGTAATTGGCTGTGTCTGATAATTCAGAGGCAACTCCTTGATATAGCAATGTGTCGCTAGATTTCAACCACACATCAGGAAAACCGAACTTACCAGGAGAATTTAGAGTTTCTACAATCCACTCTACAGTACGTTTACGTAAACTATCAAGCGATTTAGAATAGCTATATCCTAAGTCCGCAGCAATTTGTCTGTTAGTAGAGACGTGAATATTTTCATCGTTAGAAATATCACGACTAACTAATCTTAAACCTGCGTCACCAAATTTACGGAGGATAGGAAGGATTACAAAAAATACACTATTCTCAATCACCCAAGCTTTTACTACTGGGTGGTCAGGATGGTCAATCCATTCTTTAGTTATAATACTCGCTTCATTCTCCATATTCTCATCTGTCAACTGATATACAGAATGAGCCATATTTAAGACTTCATCGTGACGAAATTCATCTTCAATATTAGATTGCAATAGTTTAATAGCATCCTCGGATAGTCTTGACATCTCACGTTTACATCCTAATAGAATCCAATCTCCTACAGGAATTTCTAATGTTCGTAACGCGATTGCACGTCCAATAGTTTCTTCTGACCCTTCCATTACGGGAGATGGTTTACCGACGTTAGGTGTCCAAGGCTTCTTTTTAGCCAATAATTCAGAATAGAATGTATTTGTCATTATTTTATATTTTATAGTTAGTTAGCGTTATTCAGCACAAGAAGTACATAACCCATCAAGGTTACACGACTCTACAGCAGTTGAAATATTATCCTCTGTGATTACACGACTCTTATCTAGAAAATCTTGCTCAATAGGTAAACGATAGTAAGTAGTTTTAAGTGGAGATGCCAACCAATCTGCAATGAAATCTTTATCTACTGTACAAGTGTTCCAAATGTTGAAACTAATCGCATGAGCCAAACCTGTTCTATCCATCATACTTTGCCATGCTTTCATCAATCGATATTGAACATCCCAACCAACCTCTCTTGCTGTTTCACCTTTAGGGTTATGTTCATAATTTGTAACTCCAAAAGTACCGCTATCCCGGTCAACTATATTGTTAATTGGAGGGCTAATTTCTGGAGCAGTAGTAAACATCTCTCTGTCACGGTTACGATAAGCCACAGAGGCAGTAGGAGCAATTGTAAAAGCACGTTGCATCCCATGTTTACACGCTACAATCTTAGCTTTATCAAACCCCTCTAATAAAGCATCTACAATAGCAACAGCATTAGATGATAGGGAAGTAGATGAATTTTCAATATTGTATACTCTATTTTCTAACGCATCTACAAACTCTGAATATTTAACTTCTTCAATAGCGAGCAAATTAGCTAATCCTAACACTCCTAAACCCACTTGCTTATCCTCGTTAGGTGATAAATATAATCCTTGTTTATCCACACCAGTTTGAGGATGTAACTCACATAGAAATTTCATTCCATCTTCAAAAGCCTGGGCAATTTCATCAATCTTACACTTACCTAAATTAGTGTGGGAAAGTAGGCAAGAAGCTCTAGACGAAATTATTATTTCCATGCACACGTTAGAGTAGAGACGATTACCGTCTTTATCCCATTGTTTCTTAGCTAACCATACTGACCCGTCTCTAACTTTCTGAATAATAAGGTCAATATGAGGTGATTCTAATAAATTTTCATCTACATACAGAGATTTCTTAGCCCAAGGTAAATCTTTAGGAGTAGCATTTAAAAAATCAACTAGGTCACTGTGATTGTAATCGAGATATACAACAACAGCCCCATTCTTATAGATACCTCCACGTCTTAGAATCTCGTTGAGTTGGCTATAGATTTGAGCAAAACTAACTGCACCACTCGCAACCAAACCTTTGCTATTAGTCGTACCTTTTGAACGTATATTAGACAAGTTAATTGCCACACCAGCACCATATCTTAGAGCGCCACTGGTAAATAACCAACTTTGTTCAATCCCGTCTTTCCCTTCCATACTATCTTGCACATCAAACACGGTACAGGATACTGGAAGCCTGCCATCTGGGTTTTTCATCCAATCAGATACGCGACCTGTAACAGCAATATTTTTAGGTTTTTTCATAATTCTATTTCTCTTCTTTAATTGGTAAGTAAGTATTTACAATCCCGGCAGTAAAATCAGTCAAACCTAGCTGTATCAATTTCTCTTTTACATAACTTCTATCAATTTTTTTATACTTAACCGACACTAACTCGTTTTGTTCAAATTCATACAAAGCTTCAAGAACTAACCAGATTCCTTCATATTGACCAGAGAAGAAAGCAATTGTAGCACTATCCATTTAGTTAACCTCTCAGCTCACTAATAAATCGTTTGTATCTAAATAGTCTTGTACTAAATCTAGAATCTTGGAAGCTAAAGGTAATTTCCCCTGTACATAAGATTCATCACCTTTATAGGGATTATTAGTAATAAGCTCATTAGCTATTAGTAAAGCTATTTTCTTTTTTAACTCCTCTTTAGTTATCTTGTAGTAGTTATTAATGATTGGTTCGACATACTCAGTAAGTTCTAATTCAGTTAATTTATCAATTACGTACTTTTTAGTTGGATAGACAGTAAACCCATCTTTCTCACTAAGTTGTTGCAATACTTCCATTACACCTTCTACTTTGGCAGATTCATAGTTACTCATCTCATTCACCTACACTGGTTTTGATATTTTAACGTTCTTATATTAGTAGATTACGACTGATAAGCTATTCATTATTCTCTAAGTCTTTCTATTAGGTTTGTTTATGACGATTATTTCTCATTCCAATTTTTACAAGTTAGTTTGTTAGGGTCAAAACATACATCTACCGGAATTGACTTAATCCAGTATCTCAATTCAGTATGTAAACAATTCATTACTGCACTATTAATCTCAAATGAATATTCAGATAAACCAATCCAGTTAAGTTCATCGTGGCAGTTATTACAAAATCTAGCTTTCCAATGAGGATTATTAAAGAACTCTATCTCTGCTTTACCTTGAGCAAATTTAAGAATATCTGCTTCTCCACAGAGCCAAATTAGAGAAATAGAATCTGTATAAGGAACTTCATAAGTAGTATAGGTTTTACCTGTTTTAGTTGTAAAAGTCTTCTCTTGCTTTTTTAAATGTACCGTTCTATTAGTAAAAGTCTTACATTTACCGTAATGCCCTGAAGTAGGTTGACCATTAGCATTAAAGAAAGGGAATTCTATATTATACTTGTTACACTCTTTAACATAGTTTTGGATAAATTCGTAGAGTACATTATAAGTTTTTCTATAAGCTTGCTGAATTAATTTACATTGTTCTTCACTTACTTCTACCCCATTCTTTCTAAAGCTTGTTTGTATAGTTTTAGCTCCTGCCTGATTGAGACCTGAGTAATTAGCTTCCTTCCCGAACTTCCTGTACTTAGATATTAGTGGGTCAGGATTATCTTGTTTATATAAAGTTACTGCTTCGTCATACCCAAAATTGTGACCATCATAAATAGCAATAGAGTTACCCATAATAATATGAGCATCTTTACCATTACCATAAATCTCTAATAATGTGGGGTCTTTAGATAATTCAGTACAGATTCTATAGTGACTCTGACTTAAATCCATAATTCCCAAAAAATAACCTTCTGGGGCTTTAAAGAATGTTCTAAAGTCAGGTAATCCTTCTTCTTTAAAAAAACTTGGTGTTTTAGCTGGGTTCTGAAGTTGAGCGCCAATGTTAATAGCTTTCTTACTTCCCTTAGAATTTTTGTATTTTAAAGTACCATTACAACTTGACCTACCTGAACCTGAAGGAGTCATTTGTCTATAATTAGTACGAACAGAATAGAAGTCTTCCTCAGGATTCTTCCAAGCTACATCTCTTATACCTTCTGCATATTGAATAAGAACGTTCAAAGTCCTCATCCTTAGTAGAGCTTTAGCTTCTGGATACTTAACTCTTTTTAGTGCTTCTACGTCTAATGACTGTAATTTAAGCTCCGGCCATTTCTCATTAAAAGCTTGTCTTAGTAACTCTACTTGTCCCCAATTTACATCTGGAAAACTAACTGTGATAATCTCTTTATATTCTTCTAACTTTTTCCTATACTCAAAAACATTCTTTTCTAATAAATCCTTATCAATAGGAAAACCAAATACTTCCATTTCAATAAAAGCAGGAAGTACAAGAGATTCTGCCATTACGGAGTAATATAAGTCTTCTCTTATAACTAACTCCTGAATATATGGAAATAATTGTAGAGGTAAGATTGAGTCATTTCCTGAATAATTATACTTAGCATTTGAAATTCTCCATCCCCAATCTTCTTTCTGTTCACTCTTATCTATTTCAAATTTAGTGTTGAAAAGAATGTTTACTCGTTCAGTAATAGCTTTAAGAGAGTGAGATAATAAACATCTATCTTCTCTATTTTTAGATTTATTACCAGGGATTACTTCTACTCCTGCCCAAATTACTTGCGAACATAACATTAAATCTCTACAGCACAGTATTTTAATACCTAAATGGTAGAGTAGAAAGTTACCATCAAACTTTAGATTAACCCCTACTACCGGGACTTTTAGATTCTCACATCTCTCTTTAAATACTTGGTAGAATCTACTAGCAAAAAACTCTTTCTTCTTTTCATCTATATTATCTAAGTTTCCACCTAAATCATATATTAGTGCATAATATTGACCATCTACCTTGATTCCTACTGAGATAAGTCTTATTAACCCAAACTTAAAATATAATGCGCTATATTCTTCGTCACCATGAGTTTCTAAGTCAGTAGAGAATATCTTAGCAACTGAGAACTTATCTACCCATTCATTCCATACTTTATCTTCTACTTTGCCATGAACAATTATATTTGGCTCAAGAGGAACATCTTTTGCTAGTATATCTGACCACTTTAACTGTAGAGTTTTCATATGTATACCTATCTACTGTTTTCCAGAAATCTTTTGCATAAGAATAAGGAGACTCACCTACTACAAATATGTCCATACTTTCTCCGTTTAAATAGATACACCCTGAGTAAGGAGCATCGCAATCATCACCATACTGACTCTCTACTTTACAGACAAATCCCGCGTAATGTAAATCTTGGTTACAAAAATCTCTTTGCCATCTTATTAGCTCATCTATACCTACTAAGTTACTTAAATACTCTCGAATATCTTTGTGTTCTAAATTATTACTCATCTTACTTCTCCTTATATGTTAAACTTTATTAGTTCCAATCAATTAGTTACATGACTCCTAAATTTTTGACCAAGTTAGAAGACTTATTTAGCTACCATCCTCCTAAGACTGATGAAGAAAGAGAACAACATAACGTAGTCAACCAAGCATCTATTGAATACGCAAAGTCACTAGCTCAAGTAGTAAAAAATCCTGCTGAGCTAACTACTATCCTTAGAGAAATTCAAAAGGTACGTATGTTAGCCAATGCTTCTGTATGTTACGAACGAGTAGGTATTAATTATCGAGACTTGTTCTCTGAGTAAGGTTAGTAAGAGAAGGCCTCTAGAGTTTATTAGTAGTTCTAGAGGATTCTTCTTTATCTACTTACTTCAGGAACTCTTCTTCTATAATGTCTGCTATTTGTTCAAAAGATAATTTAAATCTATCATTGAGACTAATCAATGATACCTGCTCTCTATCTATATAAGACATACCTACTTTCTCCATCTGATACATAGGTAACTTAGAATTAGTAGTTTTTATCAGAACATTATTACAGTCAATACCTAGATAACCTAACATTGAGTTAGGAAGTACGCCACTACTACCACTAAACATATAACACTCTTTATCTGTAGGCTCCAGATTCCAATCAATACCTAAGTCTTTCTTACTAATATCACAAAAGACTCCTAAGCAACAAAACTCATCATTTATATTCCTAAGTGCTTTTCTTCCTTGCTTGTATTTACCACTTCTTAAAGCATCTACACATTTCTGAATCCTTTCTCTATTCATTGTCTTGTCCTCCCTCAGAACAATCAAACCAACTAATTAGATAAGACACACTTTCAGGTGTTAGTTTATAACCTAAGATTTCTTCTCTGCTATCAAACCATGCACCTCTAATACTACTTCCCCAAGTCAAATACTGAATAAGGAACTGAACATAAACAATGTAAGTGTATTGCAACTCTTCATCATCAGGAAAAAGATAGTTTTGATTTGGCTTAGTAGGTACATCTTTCTTGTTATGGAAGTAATGAATACTCTTGATAATGTCCAATATGTATTCCCCAATCTCTAAACTAAAGTCATCACAGTAAGTAGTTAAGTCTAAAACCTCATCAACTAGGAAAATTAGTCTTTTTTCCCTTTCTGTATATTCATCAGGTTTAGATAAGCCCCAAACATAAAGGAAGTCTTCGTAACTATCTTTATGAGTAATATTCATTGATTGTCACACATCCATCTATATAACTCCGTAACTCTTTCAATAGCTAGCTCTAAATCCGGGTCATTTTTATATCTCATTTCACTAATATGAGCAGATACTCCGTTTCTATACTGCATTCTTTTATAATCATCCATTAGATACAAGTACATAAACTTAGCAATATTATCTAAAACATTAACACTGAAGAAATTAGCTAATGAAGTTAGTGATTCATAAAAGACTATCTGAACTTGCATCCACATAATCTCAAAATGTTCTTTCATAGTTATCTCCTTGTAAGTAGTTGTCCAATTGTAAAACTCAATCCACAAGTCAGCTAACTCAAAATCAAAATCTATTCTCAACTCACGAATTCTTAAAGCTGCATTATTTCTAGCTTCTAATCTTTCTGATTCACACATCCCTTTATAAGCCGTCTTCATCAGCCAAAGAGATATAGACTTAGCAATCTTATCTAGTAAAGTCATTATTCAACATTAAACGCATCATATTCGTCAATCCATTCACAGGCAAACTTAATTATCTCCTCTACTGAGAGATGAATGTCTATTACTTGATTAACTGACCTACCATACTTATAAATCCCAACATCATAGATACCTTCTTGTCTTGGGGTTACGTAGATTTCGTACTCTTTGTACTGTACTAATTCCTCTTTTCTATTATCTTTGACTCCAAAAGCACATTTAACAATATTACCTAAAGCATTTTCTAAGTATTTATTTAAGTAATTCATGTTCATCTACCCAAGTACGTCCTAACATCTCTACTATATCTCTAGTATCGTCGTCATCACCTACCCCTCTACATACTTCTTTTCCATCTTTATTGACTTGCATAAAATAATATTTCTTCCCTGAAGTTCTCCACATAGCAGTTGTACATATCTCATAATCTTTGTAGATAAAACATTGAGGTCTATCTTCGTGGTTATTTTCTGAAATAAACTGTTTTACTCTTCTCAACCAAACTTCTAACATGAGTAACTCCTATTCTTAGTAGAAGTGGGCATAATCAAGTACACCCACTAATAAAATAAACTATTGTGCTTTTCTTGCTTTCTGTGCTTCTATAGCTGCTTCAATCTCTTTCTTGAGGTCATTAGCTACTTTGTTTAGCATTAGAATAGAGCTACCAAAGTTAACTATTTTCTTATCTACTTCTCTTCCAAGTCTAGTAGAACTTTTAATAATCTCATCTATCTTCTTGAACTTATCGCTTTCTGTAGTAGAACCTTTACCTACATCTTCCCTAGTAAATATCCTTAGAGCTAGACCTGTATTAAGAGCAATTACCTTAACAGCAGCTCTCATACAGCTATCATTGATGTCTCTAATATCTGGATTGTAAACTGCATCATTAGTGTTACTCATTACCGGGAATAACATAGAAGGAGTTCTAAGTCCTGTAACTACATCTACTAAGTAAGGCATAACTGCTACACCTCTATTGTCATAGTAGAGTTGGTCACTATACTCAGCAATCTCTTTCTTAAGACTCTTCTCTTTCTTCCAATCTTTCTCTTCTTTTAAGAGTTCTTGCTTTTCTACTATTAATTGTTCAAACCTGTCTTTAGCTTCCTTTTTAAGATTGTTCTCTAGTTTAAATGTAAGTAATCCACTACTATTTCTTTCAAATTCTACTACTAGATTAGGAAAATAACGCATTAGAAGATTCTTAGCAGCGCTCCAACTTAGATATTCTAGCTCTCCTTGACCAGGTTTAACGTAGATGTGGTAAGCATAGTCGTAGTTATCGTAAGCAGCTATAAACTCTTCTTTTGAAATACTTAGATATACTGGTGTGGTTTGACTCATTTCATTCATCTTGTTCATGATTTATATTATTTCCTAATGTCAACTTTTAAGATAGTGATTTTAAACGGTCTTGTTCTTCAACTGGTAGAAGTCTAAACACAACTTCTTTATCTCTAACAGACATTCCTTTAAATGCTTCAAATACTTCTTTCTTAGTAGTAGCAGTTTGTACTTGAACTGAGATATCCTGAAGTCTTAAATCTAACTCTTCTGCTTTGCCTAAGATACCTAAGTCTCCGTAGAGTTCTAGGATATAGTTCGGGATATAGTAGAAGTTTTTACCTTTACTTCTGTTACTCTCTAAAAAAGAACTCTCAAGTAGTCTATCTAAAGCTAACTCTAACTTTTCTAGACTTTCTACTGATAGTTGTTCTGCTATTTCCTCAATAGATAAACCTAAGTCTATTACTCCTTCTCTATTCTCTTCTTGCTTTAGTAATGTGATAATCTTAACTTCTAATGTGGTTAGGTCAGGTGTTACTCCTTCTTCTTCTAGTAACTTAAGTTCTTTTTTAAAATCAACTACAAAACTTGCACCTGTACCATCTCTAGGAGTAGTCTTTATTACCAATGATTTCTTAGAGTATTTCTCACCCTCATAGTAAGTAACATCCCAAAGCATATTAGCATTACCATCAAGAGCAGATGTACCTGATGACTTACCTCCTTTGTTATGGTGATGTAGAAGTATAATAGCTATATTCTGCCCGTTAGCGTAATCTTGTAGAAGTCCAGAGGGATTAGCCCAATCTGCACTATTTTCAGATACACTAGCAGACCTCATAGCAGCTCTTAACGTATCTACTACTATCAAATCTACTTTATGTTTCTTAGAGAACTTCCTGACATCTCTCTTTATTTGGTCAATACCTTTAGCAATGTTAATCTGTCTAACAATGATTATCTTATCGTTTTCTATTAAGTCACGTACATCAGGATTATCATCATCATCAAATCTATTACTGAGGAATCTATTTCTTACTATAGTCATAGGTTCTTCAGCCTGATATACTATAGTAATCCCACATCTCCTAGTAGGAAGACCTAAAAACTCCTTAGTAATGTAAATAGATTTAAGTAACGCATATATAAGTCTACTTTTACCTTGTTTAGCAGGCGCTCTTATTATAGTTACTCCAGTAGGAACTAACCTAGGAACGATAGAACCAGTTAACTCACTGTTCTTAAAGTTGATTACTTCCTTAATTGTGTAATACTTTTTAACGTCTAAAGTAGTGTTCCTTCTACTAAGATAGTGTCTAGTAACTGTTTGAACATCCTTTACACCTAAATTAACCCCATATATCTTGTGTATCTTATCTAATGCGTATTCTAAATCAACTTCATCAAGAATATCTTCTTCCGCTCGTAGATGTAAATTATCTAATGCTTGAAGATACTGTTCTTTTATCTCACTTATCTTGATATCGACTTGTATCTCTGAACTCATCTTCAAATACACTCACTAGGTTACTATCAGGAAACTCAGTTATAAAATCTGCCACATCATAACCTCTCTTAAAATCTAGTCCGCACCCTATGGGCTGTAACAGTTTAGTTCTTAAATCAAATATCTTACATGGTAGTCTCATTTCCCATACTGCTTTCTGAAATATTAATGCTTTCTGCATTCCTTTAGCGTCTAAGTCAGGTAAGTAAAGGAACTGAAGAACATTAGGTATCTTACTTCTACTAACCTCTATGACTTCTTGTATTTTAGTAATAGATGTTGTGTAACTACCTAATAGACTCATTGCTTCTATACCTTTGTAGTTTAGGTACTCAACACATTTCTCCCCCTCAGCCACTATTATTAGTTCACTTACTAATGTTCTTTGGTTAGTAAATATAGGAAATATTCCTTCACCTATACCATTAACCCATTGATAGTTAAACACTAATATAGAAACTACTAAGTAGATACCTAGTTGAATAGACAGAGAAATTATAAGAAATTTTATGGATACACCTTCATTAAGTAACCTACCTGTCTGAGGTATAACTACTTTCTTACCATTAGACTTAAGACGATTAATTCTCTTAGTTCTTTGGTTAGTAGAGTATTGGTATAGAACTATTCCATCTAAGTCTTGGTATTTATTGTTGAGGTCATTTAGTAAAGAGGGATTAGCTACTATACTTAGCTTTAAGTTACTTAGGTTAGGTACTGACTCTACTACTTTAGGAACTTGTTTTGCTTTAGGTACATAAGTAATTCCTGAGTCTTGGTATATAAAAGCAGTTATCCTTTTAGTATCGCAGGTACATTTATAGTTCTTATAGTAAGAAGTTACCTTATTTATCTTAAGCCCTTTACTTCCACATAACGGACATATATACTCCATCCATGAAGGGTACTCTTTAACAAGTTCCAGACGTTGCTCAAATAGTTCTATTACATCCACATATAACCTCCTTGGTAGTAGAGATAGTGAAGTAAGCTCCATAGGTCAAAGATAACTTACAGAGCTTAGTAGATTATTTAATTACTTATGTTTCTAACGAGACAATATAAGAAATACTTAAGCCTTTGTCTTCTTGCTCTTTCTTCCATTTATAGAAGTCTTTTAAAGAACATTCCGTAAACTTTTCACCCCATTCATCTTTATTTAATGTATAGCCTTCTTTTTCCTCTAATCTTTCCTCAATCCACTTAGCTGTAGGTGTTAAATAGGTTTCTTCCCAATAGTTATGCTCCTCATCTAGTAATTCTATGTTTCCCTCAATATGGAGAATTACAGGGTAAACCTCTCTACAGTAAAACCAGTCCTTTTCTAAAGACCTTCTAGTGTAGTAATAGACATTATTCCACCAACTCCTTTTAGAAAAACTAGAATCAAATACTGCACTTCCAAAGAAATACTTAGAATTTGAAAAGAATTGTTTAGTAGAGGTTTTAATTGCTTCCCAAAGGTAGAGTCTTAGTAGATTAGGAAAATGTGAGTATTTATCGTCAGCCCCTGTTTTTAAGTAGAAATCAATAAAAGGAGGGAACTCAGGAGTGTTGTATAATCTTAGTCTATTTCTATCTTTAGGCTCTCCCCAGAAATCATGGGGCATATAACTTACAGGAGTTACCCAAAAACCTTCACCATCAAAGTTTCTAAGTTTAACTTGAGTAGATATAACGTCTTTCATTTTTATGTCTCCAGTGATGTAATATAATAAACTTCATAACCTTTATCTATTTGTTCTTGTCTCCACTTCCAGAACTTCTCTTCAGCTACTTTATCTTCTTCCTCATCAAACGTCCAAACATGAAATCTTTCTTTTAGTCTCTCTTCTATATATAAAGAACTTGGAGGTAAGTAACCTATATAAGAGTCATCTCCCCAACTAATGTACTTGTCTACATTTGACCAATCTACTTCTATATTTCCTTCAAGATGTAGAGTATGGGAAAAAACATCTGCTGCATAAAACCAACTATGAGTTAGTTCTCTATCTACTAGATATTTATCCCACCATTCCCAAGTTCTATTAGGAAACCAAGAATCAAAAACATTTGAACCCGTAAAACTTTGAATGTTATCTAAAAAGATGTCTACAGGAACTCTCGCTGCTTTAACTAATTTACAAAATCTAAAACACCAGAGTTGTAAATAGTGATATTTCTTAGTATACCCATCATGTTTTAACGCCCAAGGAATTCTTGGTAAAAACTCGATAGTATTGTATCTACGGAACTTACTATCTTTGTTGTGGTATTGATAACTTACAGGAGTAATATAAAAAGCTTCTCCACCATGTAGTTTAACTTCTAGAGATATGATGTCTTCCATATTAAAATAAGACCTCTTCTACTACTAATTCTTCTTGCTTCTTCAACTCAATTCTGTCAGGTAGAAAGTTGTGTGTAGCTATTCTTGGATAGCCTCTCTCATCCTCAAATATTCCTAACTCTTCTTTTAGCTTTGTCCAATTAACCTTTCTTTTTGAGTAATACCCTTCAAGTAACTGTTTATATAATCCCCAGTATTTACCTAACTTTTCAGGTGAGAGATAGTAATAAGTAGTCATCTTAGGAGAAACTACTACAAGTAACGCTTTATTAGCTCTCCAAGTAAGTAGAGTAGAGAAATTAAAAGCTGCGGTATAAGCTGCTAATTGAAGGCAATAGCTTATAAGATGTTCTGGTTTCTTTGCTTTTGTAGGGTTTTTGTAATCTATTATAAATAATTCTTCTGGATTTTTGAATACTTGCTTGCTTGTCTTATAGTAAACAAAGTCAGTAGTTTTAAGGACAGATACGTTATCTAATTTACCTCCAAAACCTATTTCTGTTTCTGGGTCTAAATAAGCAACTTTAGTTTCTAAATAAGGAGGACGATTAATAGTTACTTCTAATAAACTGTTATAACCTTGTAGATATTTAGTATCTTCATCACTAAACTTTTCTACAGTTTGAGTAAATTTAGCTCTATCAGTATGGTAATAGTAAAGAGCTTGATGTATCCGAGTACCCCTCATTCTGGCAGAAGAAGAAGTTTTATCAGCTTTTAGTGGATTCCGGTTCTTCCAATCATCTAGAAACTTCTTGTCTTCGTGATAAGCAACCACCTGAGTAACACTAGGACACTTAACTCCTTCTTCTTTACCGTTAGGAGTAATTTTGTAATATCTCTCGAACTGCGTCTTTACTAACTCAATTTTCATGTTTTCATTTTATTATTCTCCTTCCTCATTGTACTTCTTGTTCTATCTAGTACAGAGTCTTTGCCTAAAAATCGCTCTTCTATATAGTGAATTAAGTCTTCTATTACTCGTCTCTCATCTACACACAAGTCGAGAGCAATATCTAAAATGTTGGATTCTTCTGTGGTATTAAAGCTACCTACAAAATCAGTACATGGGAAATCAAGCTTTCGTAAAGTGTCTCTCAGCAATATAGGATTAAGTTTTCTTTGAGGATGTTTAAGGTCAAAGTCTACTCTTAAACTATTTCCGTTTCTGTGGTTAGGAATTAGGTAAATAGTTAGAGGTTTTGAATATTCAGTAATATTTTTCATTTCTTATTTATGTACATTAAGGAAACTTCGGTATATCCAATAGCTGTAAAAGTTCGGAACAGGTTTAAGACATACTCGTTAGGTGTTTTACTTTCATAAGCAAAATACTCCATCATACAAATTACTACCCAATGAGGTATCTCTGAATTGTCAGTTAAAGAGTGCATTTCAAAACCAGAAGCAAGAAGTTTCTTACAAAGCGCTCTAGACCTAAACAAAAGCTTAGTAGAAATACCTAATAAATTGGAAACTTCAGATAGAGGGATAGTTACTCTACCTTCAGAATCTACCTTACTCTTTGTGAGTACACCTTTTAACTTATCTAGAACTTCTGTATTCTTAAGCATCTTTCGTACCTTAATTACTAAAACAACAAAATAGAGCCAGCTACCCTAGAGCAACTGACCCTAAAACCTAACTAACTATAAACTCTTAAGAAAGTAGTTCTAGTTCTTCACCTTCTACTCCCAAAGGCATCTGTTTCATTCGTTCATCCATTTTCTTATCTTGAGAAGGAGGAATCAACTCATCAGGAGGAAAGAAAGACTCAGGAGAATCTATAATGTCTTCCACTGTTTCTTCTGTTTGAGGTTTGGCATCTCCTTTTTCTTTAGGAGTATCGAATGTACCCCAATCCACACCAGTAACTTGAAGCTTTATACTGAAAGACTTCTTTTCGGGCTTATGTGAAAAAGTATACTCATCTAATTTAAAAGCAAACTTTCCAAAAACTTGGAGTGTAGCACCTTTTTTAGCTTTCTTTAATACCGGATGATTACGGTCAGCAAAGAAAGAGAAGTTAGTCCAAAGAGATGACTCGTCTGCATGGTTTTCTGCCATAGTGAAATTCCAAACAGCAGTCCCATCATCAAGTATCTTTACTGTAGGGTCGCCTGTAAGATTGCCGTTGGTAATAGTAACTGTTTTAGTCATGATTGTTTTTTCTTGTTTTCTAAGTAGTTTATTAATTCTATCTCGGTCTTAGTCTAGAATTACCCAGCGTTAAATGAGGAAATAATAACTTTTTCGACTAAGCTATTAGATTCTCCTATGTATTCCACTTTTATGTTTTCTTTAGATGTCCATCCACTGTAGTGTCCCCAGCTTATATCCTCTTCATCTAAGTAGTCTTTTCTTCCTATAGGGTGAAATTCTAAAGCGCTTTCTTCATTCTCAGCAGCTACTACAAAAGCATCAAAATCATCATAACCCCAATTATCCGTTCTACTAATCAGATACAATTTCATACTTCCTCCTCTGGGAAAAAAGAACTATTCTCTTGAGTTTTTTCTTCTACGTCTTCAGACTTAGAGCTTCTACTCTTAGTATTTAGATACGTTTTCATTGCTTTGGAATTAAATTCTCCTAAACTAATAGCTTTTTTAAACCATTCAAGACTTACTTTAACTGCCTCGTCTAAATGTAATTCATCTAAAAGAGGGTCAACTTTATTTCTCCATGTTTCTACTAACTCTGCATTTAATCCTCCTCCTGCTTTCTGCATTCTTTCATATAAGACAATTGCTAAAAATTTAATAATATCTGGTATTTTAGCATCGCTCTTTATCATATACCGTATTTGGTCATGACCCGCCCAGTTTGCAACTCTAGGAGTAATAGAAGGTGTAATCTTTCTGCGTTTGTCATCTACATCTATATTAGCTGGTGGTAAATTCAGAGTATCCTCTGTAAACTTTCCTGAATCAATTAGACTTTGACAAAACTGCTCAAAGGTTAGGTTAGGTTTAGTAGTCTCGAAAATGACTTGAGCCAATGTTTTCATATTTATCTTTTTCTTTATAAGTGAAATAAAAACTATCTAGCAGTTTATTACTAGATAGCTATAGAGAGTTGAGTTGAAATGAAACTAGAATCCTACACCAGAATCTTTTTTACTAAGAGTATAGGTAGATGTTTTAGTAGAAGGTACTTTGATTGACCGTTCAACTTCTTTTCTACCTTGAAGCAACTCTATTCCGTCTAAACAACCATTATTAAAAGCTGTTACTGATTCTGGGTCACGCATAGGAACCTCTACATGAAAAGTTCCTCTAGTCAATACAGTTTTAAGTCCTAACCTATAAGAAGCGAATAACCAAGTATCTTCTTCTCTAGGATAGACATCTTTAAATAAATCTTTAATTTCTGTAGTTGGTAGAATCATAACGGCTAAGAGAGACACTACTCTAATTCTACATCTTCTTCATCGTCATCAGATAATTCATACCTAAGTTCTTTATTTAGTAAATATTCTGAAACTAAACCCATCAACGATACTGCCTCATCCTCAAGTTCTAAACTGTTGAGTTCTTCGCTATTAGTAAGCATTTTCCCTAATTCAGTAAAGAAAATACGAAATGCACTGGGATAAAGCTCTTGATGTTCAGCTAGCTCAGTGACTACTTCTCTTAAAGCAGATATAAATCTCTCTTTGACTTCTTCACTCAAAGGTAACAAATCAAGCATATAAGGAAAGTAAATGATTGTAGCATAAGTTATAAGCCATATATATATCTCGAATGTGTTTTTCCCTTCTACTCATTAAGGTACTTGTTCCGGGTTCAGTTGCATAAAACATTTGAGCGTATTTCTCAGAATCAGATACTAATAAAAGTTCTAACTGTTTTCTAGTTAAATGAGAGTTATACCTTATCAACCCAATAGCAGTTAAGTAAACGTGAAGGTCGGGTTCTTCTTTCATAATTCAGTGAGAAGGAGATGAGTTACCCCACCTCCTAAGATTCTACTACTCTCTAAGACGAGTGTTCGCTATGCTCGGTTATGCAGCTAACATTGCATTAGTGATTCGGTTATACTTGCTCTCTAAGTCATGAGGCACATCATAGACCTGTTTTCCATCATCTTCTAAAATGTCACGAAGGAACATCCGAAAATCTACTGACTTGGTTAATAGAAGCATAAACAGGAACTTCCGGCTAAATAGATATGCACCTCCTGAACGGTAATGTTTATGGACTTTCTTACAAGCTTCTTTCAATTCTAGTCCCTCATCAAAAACTAAAGCAAGTCCAGTAGAGAGAACATCCTTATTACCAATCTTCAAATCTTCATTAGTCCGGAAGATGAAGTTCCTTACTTGTAGATAATGAGCTTGATACTGATTACCAAAGCAATAAGTAGCCAAATCGTTAATGTTGAATGACTTAGGTAGTTCTTTCAACTCCTCAAATTTAGAGATAAGAAAGTCCTCCATTAAGTTGTTTCTTTCTACTACATCAGATTCTTTGTCAGAAATAGCCAGTTCAACGATAGGAGAGATGAAAGGTAAAACGGTCAAAGTAGTATTAGCCATGAGTGATTTTGCTCCAGTTGTTAGGTTGTAATCTGTAAATCAATGCGAGAAACTCTTCTTCAGTACAATCCGGATAAGTAATTCCATCAAGTATAGGAGTTACTAACCTTTGTCCTTTCGTTTGTGTTGAGTCTGACATAACCACTCTCCATCTCTATAGGATAAAAAACACTTAAGCCTGAAACTGTCTCCATTACATCTCTACCAAAGATTGACTCGAGTACCTGAGAAGTTACGTGTTTCTTAGTAGCTTTAGTTCGTAAAAAAGCTATTAATGTTTGATACTTCTTTTGTACAGGACAGTTGAGCCAAGTAGATAGCTCAGAAAGAAACAAGGCTAAAGTATCATCCCCATAAGTAGTGTTAAGGTACATTACTCCAGGTGCTAAGTAAGAGTCTTCAATGCCACCAGGTTTATCCTGTTTGTTATCGTTACGAAAATAAATTCCTGCTTTTCTACCAACATACTTGTCTACATATTCAGTGGCAGCTACCTCACCTGCTTTAGTTTGAAAATAGAAGACTTTATCTCCTTTCTTGATTACTAGGTTAGCTCGAAGTCGGAGTCTCAGTATTGAATTTTTAGGTGTCCTCAGTACCTTATCTACTTGAAGTAACTTACAAGCATTAAGTATTTGTTTTTCAGTACGAGTACCTTGTTCAGTACCTACTTTCCTTCCTAAGAACATGAAGTAGTCATTATTAGGTACATAGTTGTGAGAGATACTTCCATCATCTTCTAATCCAATTGAAGATAGAATGTTGTACTCTTCTAAACTGATAACTGTAGGTTTGTGGTAAAATCCAAAGCTAACCATGTTTTCCTCCTGAGTTAATAAAGTTGTTGCACTTAGATAGCAAAAAGACCTAGTAGATAGTTACTAAGTCCTTTCTACTTCCCTAACATTCTTTACTTATCCAAGCTGCTCTTTTAAGAAATAACAACTCCCAAATGCACTCTCATAAGAAGGTTGTTCTTGATTGAACTTCTCTTTGAGGTTAGGTACTGAGTTAAAAAGAGAATCAGATGACTCAAAAGATTGACCGTATCTTTTCATCTGTAACTCATAATCAGCAAACTCAGGATGATGCTGCATAGGAGGTTCAGTCCAAGTCATGTCTTGAGACTGCCATTGAATAAATCTCTTTTGTCTCTTTCTTTCAGCTCGAACATCATCTAGTTCATGTAACACCTCTAACAAGCTAGTACGTAAACCTAAGACTTCTTCATCACAACCTAAGTAAAGAGAACCTTGGTACTTATTGAGAACTTCTGCCCAAATTCGTTGTTCTTTCTTATTCTCTACTATTACTAGCCAGACTTCTAGCTTAGAGAGAAAGAGTTCAATACCTTCAGGAGTAGTAGAAGCTTCATCAAGTAAGAACAAGATAATCTGTTGAGTTAATCCACGAGTAGTTTGAGAATTGTCTAGTAGATATTGGTAGTCTTCTACTGCTTTTTCTAACTGATTATTTCTTCCTTCATCCATCAGTCCTAAGTGAGTGAGAGTAATAACAGACTCTACTTCTGCTAGTTGAAATTCATTGAAGATTGCCAAGACATTGTAGTAACTCATGATGAACTCCTAAGTTAGTTAGTTGTGCTACTTACAAGGTTAACTAGGTAGCTGGGTTTAACCTACTAAACTACTCTTCTCTACCAATCAGTTTCTCTTTCATCAATACTTCATACATATCTTCTATAGTGATAAGTCGGTTGTAAAGGTCTAAAGCTATACCTTTCAAAGTATGAAACTCTTTTTCTGTAGCGTTCTCAATTGCTTTCTTATCACGTATCCTTGCAAAGTCTTTAGCTAAGTTACTCATCTTCTACCTCAATACGTAATTAAACTCGTTATCAAATAGTGGACAGTACTCATCCCAATATACTAATGGGTCACGATAAACCCACAGACAAATTTCTCGATACTCAGGTTCAGTACACTTGAACTCTAGTATAGGCTTTCTCTTAGCTTCTATTACAGCTTTTTGAAAAGAAAACTCTTGCTCATAAATACTCTCTACTAATTCTCTAGTATCAGTTAAGTAAGGTTCGTAGGGATAAAGACAAGTGGTTGCTTGAGGTACATTACTATCTGGATGTAACTCTACTAAAGCAAGTAGGTTAGTAGATAGTCTTAGAAATCTGTACTCAACTCTAATGATATTCATGGAAAGTCCTTTAACTAGAATTACTTAAGTAGAAGGCATCTATTAGTTCTTTACTTTATTCGTAGTCCTCTAAGTTTTCACCTCTAAAAGTAAGAGTTCCTAAATTTTTCTTTCTTTTTTGGATTTTTCTGACGTGTTGTAAGGTATCAATACACCAATCTAATTCATTCTCCGTCAGCGAACATTCAAATACTTCTTCTTCACCTTCCTTTTGGATTTTGAGATATAAGTCATCGATGTGCAAACCAACTTCAATGAATCCTTTATTACTGCTCATTAGAATACCTTCTTCTAGTTAGTTGTATCTTCGATAGATGACCCTAATATCTCCTACTTCATCAATATATTCAGTCTTATTCCAAGTAATTCCTTTATGGTCAACTGTTTGTGAAGACCTTAGTAGATTACCCTTATTACTATTTACTTTTTCTTTCCAATCGGGGTACAAGTCCTCCTTCTCAATGTGCAAGACTTTATTAATATCTGTTACTGAAGAAACATCTTCTAAAAGAACACAGTAAATCCAGTTATGTAGGATGATTCTAACCCTAATCTTTATTACTGGTTCTGTCTGGTCTACTAAAGAGAAGATACTTAGTATCTCATTTTCTTTTCTTAGTTCTTCCTCTAATTGATTAGACAAAGCTTCATAACCTCCGTCTATCCAGTGTTTCTGAGCTAATTCTGCTTCTAATAGTGCTTGTTGAACGTTAGAAAGAGTAGACATCCTAATCTCCTAAAAATTAAAGAACTTCTAACGCATCTTGGGTTGTAACTATGCTGTAATCTAAAGATAAGCTATCAACATTATCTATAAACTCCGATATCCAATTAGGATTTGTTAACTCAGAACTGTCATCTAACAGAGTATATGAACCTAAAACACTTACTACTTTAACTCCTTTCTGATTCAAACAATAAAAGATAGGACAAGAGTGACTGGAATGTTGATAACCTACAAAGTCTTCCGGTTTCTTAGATAATAACCAGTCTTTGAATTCTTCTTGAGTTAGTGGGTAGTCGTTAGTAGTCATTCACTTGTTCCTCATTAAGTACACAGTTATAGCTATTGAAGTTACTAGAATAAGTAATCTCATAGTCAGGTAACTCTTTTCTTAGTTCTAGTAGAATAGATAAACCTTCTATTTCACATTTAATTTGGTCTACTTTCCACCACTTATACCTATAAGCTTTAGTTGCGCGAAGCTTCCAATCTCGGAGTCTTAATACTAAGTCTTCTTTTATACCTAAAACTTCAATAACTTCTTCCCAACTAAGATTTAAAGAGTATCTCCAAAAAGGACTTCCACCAACAGTAACATTTCCAGAATCATCTGAGACAGAAAGTTTAATTTTCTTCATTAGTTATCCTCTGAGTCATGTTCTAGAAAACAACCTAAGTATCTACTGTAATAATCCACGGAATACTTACCTTCTAACTCCTCACGTAACCTTAGTAGAAGTTCTAATCCATAAATCTCAAAGTCAATAGCTACTTTTTGACTAGCTCGATAAGATAAAGTATTGAACTCATCAACCCACCTGACTAAATCTAAGTAGAGTAGTCTATCAGATTCTACTAACTTTTCTATTTGGAACCAACTGAGATTACTACCTTCTTCCCAGATAGGTGTAAGTCCTGACTCACAATCCTCATCTACTAAACACAATTTAATTTTCTTCATACTTTTCAGCTCTCCAAAATTGGCAGTGAATCTCAGCTTCAGTAGCTAACCAAGAAGAATAAGGTTTCTCTAGTGACTCAACTCCTTTAGTTATTGCTTCATCAAAGAAGTAGACTTCAGGGTCGTCACCCCCATCTAATAGAAAGTAACTAAACTGATAATTTTGACGGAAATGGAAAACAAATGCGTTGTTTGGTAGAAGTGGGTATCCTTTTTCTTTTAGTAACTCTTTAGCTCTAACTTGAAGTTTAACTAAATAACTATATTCAGCGTAACAATGTAAGAGAAATTTCCTAGTAGATTTACCCATCCAAAGTAGAAACTCTTTATAAGCTTCTGGAAGAAATATATCTAACTCTTTCTCTAAATCAACTATTTCATCAATTCTACATCCTGATACTTTAAGGTCACGTAATAGATGCTTAGCTCTAGTTAGGTAGACCATACTACAATCCCTCTTCTATTTCATACAAAACTTCCAACGCTTTTTTAGCACTAACTTCTGCACCACTCACGTTATAGTAATCTACTCTACGTGTAAACTCTTCTACCCAATCTGGATTAGTATATGTTATCCATTTTTCTATCTGAGTAGCTGTGGTCTTGTAATCCACGTTAACTTCCTTGTAACTTTCTTTTAAAACAGTAGCTATGGGGCAGCTTTCAGAGTTACGTACTACTCCTACTGTTTCATCCTCCTCTTTACTTTCTAACCAAGTCCGAAAATCTTCAATTGTCAAAGGATAATTAATAATCATAAGAACTATATCTCCAAAAAATTGACTGTACTTTATGTCTCAAATATCTATCTTCTGTGTTCTCAGCTAAGATATGTACTTGAAATGTATATCTCTTAAACTGATATCGCTCTCTATCAGATAAATCATTCCAAGTTAAGCCACACAAACAAGATAGTAACTCTGTAGCTCTCAACACTAATCTATCTTCCACGTTACTATCTAAGAAACGTAGAATAGCTTTTAACATCCAACCTCCAGCTAAGGTTCTCCATTTTCCATCTCTCTCTCTACTTTTACAAATAAAGGTTGTGAAGGTAAGTCTAGGAAAATAGATTCTATAAATTCATTTTGCTGTGTAACTGAAGTATACGAGCTATTAGTAGAAACAACTAATTCTTTCTTCTCGTATAAAGAGAGAAGTTCTCCAATAGACATAGAGTAAGAATCTTTAGAAAATAATTCTTTAGCTTTCTCGATTTCTTGCATCCTTTCTATATCTACTGCTTTCCCCACATCTTCTTCTACCTCAGTTAAAACTTTTAATGCTTGTTTAGCTGTGATATTTACAGGTTCATCTCCTAAAGTATCTCTGTCTATCTTTTCTATAAATCTATTTACCCAACGAGGGTTACTGATACAGAAATTAGTATTTAACCTTGTAGAACTCTCCTCTGAGTCTATTACTACTGTTTCCCATTCATTTTCTTTCTCATTGCTCGAAGGCGAGGTCTTACTAAGCTCGACTATAGCTGTTGCAATTGGGTCATTTCCGTAAACAAGACTTTGACCAACTACAACATTTTCCTCTTTAGACTCTAGCCAAGCTCTAAACTCTTTCTTAGATATTTGATACCGTTCCTCTGACAATTTCTCACTAATCACAGTCATATGTTTATCTCCTTACTAAAAGAAATGCTCATACTGTCTCCAATACAAGCACTTCTAATTCATCAACTATTTACTAAGAACCAAATCCTAACTCAATCGCGTTCTCAATTACAGGTAGAAAGTCTACTGGGTAGCAAGCTATGGGTGCGGTCTGCTGTTTACCACTCTTGTCTACATAACGTTTAACTGTTTGAGCAGGTTTTTTCCCTGTTAGATTCCTATAACCAACCGCTGAAAACATTCCTATGGCTCTACGTTCATCATTACTAAATTCTCTGTCATAACGGGCAAGTACGTCATCTAATGTTAGAAATCCGGGCAAAGCTTTCTCATTCTCTGGATTAATTGCAAAGTTATTAATTCGTTCCTGGCCGGGTTTATCTGCTGCGTACTCCATAACAGCAATCATTTTTCCCATATACTCATGTGCCTGTTTAGCTCGTTCTAACTCTGTTTGTGGTTTAGGTTTTTCATAACCAGAGACTTCTTGAAACCATGCACGAATACCTACGGCAGCAAAAGCCCTAAATAATGTAAGTGCTACTTCTGATTTATCTTGAGCATCAAAAGCATAGTATTCTATTATACATTGAACAGCTACGTCTGGAATACCGTTTGAAAGCTTCCGGTCTACACCTAAGAACCCTTTAGCAGTAAGTGTTTCAGCTAATTTTTTAGCCATACGGTCTACACTTAAAACACTTCGGGAAATACCTAGAAGCTCAGCTAAACCTTTCTTTGTAATACTGGCTTTCCCTTCTTTATCTACAGTAATCTCACTACGGATACCTTGAAGAACTTCAGTCATCTGAGAACTAAGATTGTTAGTCATGAAGAAAATCTCTTTCGTTATGCTATTACTATTCTATATGATACCAGCTAATTAGTCAAGAGTTACCAAGGACAATTATCTTTCTTTCCGCAATTAGTTCCTTCTGGATTGTACTGATTGCAAACTGTACAAATATAGAGATTGTTAACTACTTCCAAAGCATCTTTAACTGTTATAGTATCTCCTACTTGTCGATTGTTATCTATTTTAGATACAAACTTCTTTACCCAGTCAGGATTATCAATCCAACTTCCAGCAGCCACAGGATAAGCATAAGTTCTATTTGAGTAGACTTCAACTTCGCTATTACCTTTATCTAGTAAATAATTAGCTAAGGGACAGTATCCACAAACGAGAGCTTCCCCTACAACTTCATTTTCATCTTTACTTTTTAACCAAGTACAAAACTCATCTAGATTTAAAATAGTCATAAGTAAACCTCTACATCGTATTTGCAATTCGCGAACTCCGAAGTAAATACACCCAAAACCTTATCTATTTCCAATCCACCTTTTCCACAACCTAACATTGGTAAAGCTAGTAACGGAGTTGGGTATTTCCCGTCTGAATACTTCTCTTCAAAAATAGTAACTAACTGTTTAACTCCTTTCTCAATCCATTCCAACTTAGAAGGTTTCTTCCAATCCTCTTTAGTACAGAAGTTGATAATAGAACGCTCACCGTTAATTACTTTAGAAGCTTCAGGGATATACCAAATTAAGTCTCCTCCTTTTGGTGAAGATTTAGAGCAATACTCGTGATAATACTTAAAGTTCTCTGGGAACCTCTTCTTCATTTCTAGCGCTAATCCAGCTCCCATAACTCCTTTACAATTAACAGGGTTAACGATAAAAGCAGCAGAACTATCAAAAATACTTTCATTTCTTCTGTAAATAATCATTTAGGTCACACTTTGATTTTTCAACTTTTCGTTTGTTAGAAACAGTCTCACCTTTCCAAGACCAGCTATACTTAGACCACTCGTACTTACCTCTATAAATAAACTTTCTAATAGAATTTTTAAAGAATCTGTTATTTATTTTGTTAGTGTTAGGTTTGAATAAGATGTCTTCAGGATACTCACCTTCTATTCTATTCTGGTTTTCAGGTAGAAGCTTACTATATACTTTATTAGCTACTTTTTGAGGAATTACTTTCTTCATGTATATCTCCTTTTCAAATTAGAAGGACTCTCTAAATTATCCCAATCATCTTCATAGATATCTCTAGCTTTATCTCCTAATCTTCTATTACCTACTGACTTACTAGAGAACTTATGATTTTGTTTCTTTCTACCTGTTGAGATAACAGCAGAAGGAGGAGACTTAAATAGCTTATTACTTATTACTAGAGACTTGTGATTATAGAGAATATCAGATGAGTTACCTCCATTCCCACGAGCTTTGACTAACGCTTTAATAACTGTTCGTCTTTTGTTGAGTAATCTAGGTAGTGTTTTCCTATTCATCTTAGTCTCCTTATTAGTAGATGTTTATACTTACTCGCTAATCCATTCCCAAAACTCAGTTAAGTCATTCTCAATATTGATGTCTCCTGATTCTGTTTGTCCTGTCCAATCATCTTCTTTCATCCCCCACTGAGCATAGTAATCTATTTCCTCATCAAGTGTGTAGATATGTAGTTTCTTCCCATTATTCCACCATTCTAAAACTATTGCGTCATCTACGTTACTCTTAAATATGGAAGGAGGATACCACCATAATTTATTAGCTTTAGCAGTGGAGTAAAGTTTATTTACTAGGTTATTAGCAGTAATGAAAGTTTGGTCAGAAAGGAAATTGTGCTTCTCTCTTAACTTAAGTAGTTCAATGGATATCTTACTAATGTCACTCATGTTACTCTCCTAATCAAAGTTTATTTCAAAATGGTAATCGTCAAGACCTACTAAATACGCTAACTCTTCTTTTAAAAACTTAGAGACATATCCTAGTTGTTCTGTTGTTCTTACATAGTAATCATCCCCACTTAAAGAATATAGTCCTAACTCATGTAATCTAGTAAAGTCAGGATTCTCTAAAGATTGTGTACCTACTAAGTGATTATCTTTAAAACAACTAATTACCGGGTCTTTAGTTATTCTTGGATAGAAAGAACTAACTTCAAGAGGCACATTTCTCCTAAGTAGGTACAAAGAGCGTTCGGAGGCAAGTAACTTAGCTAACAAATCTTCTGCTAAGTCCTCAAATAAACAATTATCAGCAAACTCAGTATCTTGTAACTTCTCAAATCTTTCTTTTAGTTCATGATATGACATAGTTTTAATGGTTATATGGGTAGAGTTGGTATACTAATGCAAGTAACGTAACTCCTAGAACTACTTGAAGCACACTATCTACCGAGTAGTCCTTAGTAATAGAGTTAATAGTTCTGTCACTAATCCCAAATAAAAGACTAGACACTGTAATCCACCAGCAATTTAGCTTACTCATAAAAACCTACTTTATTAGGAAATAAGGGTTCTAAATATAGAAATAGTTTTTCAGCTACTTCTCTTATTACTACTTGACTTCTTGGAAATTCAAAATACCAGCTTTGAAAATATTTATCATTTTCAGCAGTAAAGTTACCTTTTACTTCCCAGCTATAATCCCACAAAGCTTTTGCTAATTTACTAAGTTCTTCTTTATCAAGTCTCAAAAACCCACCGATAGTTACTTCAACATAGTAATCTTCTAGCTTTACATCATCATGAATCTTAATTAGAATTTTGTTGTATTTGTCCATAAGATTAGTCATCGTTTTTAATCCCAGTTAATTCTTACTGATTGTGAAGGTAAGAGTTTATTAATTAGTTGCTCAATATCAAACGCTAAATACTCTAAGTTTGATGAGGTAGTCTCAAAAGTCCAATATTGTGTCTCTTTAGACTTATAAGCAGTTAAACTACCTTCTATATCTTCACTAAAATCCCAGAAAGCATTAAGTAATGAGGTTACTTCTATTTTGCTTAAGAAAACTTTAGTAATACCTACTTCAATCTCATTTTTGTTGCAATTTACAACTAATAAGATAAATTTATTACTACTCATTTTTGTTCTTTCTATCTACTAAATAAAGACCGATAGCATCAATAGTATCTAACTCCTTTTTAGGAATCTTAGATGTATCTATCTCTTTAGCAACCCAGTACCTAACATCATCTTTACTAGCGTTACCTTTACCAGTAAGCTGTAATTTCATTGATTTAGGAGAAATACACCTATACTTAGTAGAATGTAAGTAACAAAGCATCTCAATTAAGCCAACTACTTTACTTAAGTTAGAGCCATTAACTCCTGCTAATACAGGTAACTCTACTAAACAATCTTCTATCTCATGAACAAGAAAAAGATTAGATAAATATTTGTAAATACTATCTAACCTTTCTCCATTATCTTGTTTAGGTGAAGTATGATAAGTACCGTAACTAATGAGCTTAGTATCCTTACTTATTGCCCAACCTAATCTAGAAAAACCAATATCACAGTAGAAGGTAGGTAATTTGTTACTCATGTGGCTGTTTTGTTTTCAGCTTAACATGATTATTCTTCTTCTATCTCTTCAAGGACATCTAACAGCCAGTCAGGATTATCATTTTCAAACCGTTCTAAATAAACCCTCATGATATCTTCGTAACTGTCATAACCATCATAATCATCTCTAGAAATTCCTATCTGTCTAGCAATCTTCCAAAAAGCATCGTATATCTTATAAAAACAACGCTCTCTGTAATCTGTATCATCTTCCTGTGTATCTGCTTGTTGGTTAGCAGCATTTAGTAGCTTATGTAATTTCTCTAACTCCTTCTTTGTAGATTGAACTTCTTCAGATTTAAGAGTCATTGATTTTCTCCTAAGTAAATACGTAAAGAACTAGAACTAACTAATCTACAATAATAAACGCTATTCTCGAAGATGAACTATTTTGTCATTTGTAAAAATACATTCTACATCTTGCTCTGTAATAATCCTGATTTGAGTATCCGAGAACTTTTGAAGTTTAGTAACAATATTTTCCTCTTCACAGTACGGAAGAAAAACAACTTTATCACCAATGCACAAATCTCCTACCCTTTTTTGTCCTAGGTAACTCTTTTTTTACCCATCTTCCTTTCAAAGTAAAAAGTTTTCACTTCTCCCAATGTAAGCCCAAGAACATCTCCAAATAATTCATGAATATTTTTAAGTTCTCTATTTAGATAAGAAGGTAAATCTAACACATGAATATTAGGTTCACTCTCTAGTAGGCTGTCTAAATATGGATATAGGGCTGAACAATCTACCTGTTGAGTCGTCATAGTTTCTTCCTCTTTCTTGTTGTTACATATATAAGTAACTTCTGCGTCACCTAAATAAATTAAAGGTTTTTCAGTTTCTTCTGTAAAAATTACAAATAACAGATATCTACTATATGCTTCATCTTCCTTCGTTTCGATACTAGAAATAGTGCTAATCCCTTTACTTCCAGCGAATATTACTACATCTCCAACTTCTAACTCATCTACTCTCTTAGTATCTGTCATGGTTTTCTTCCTTTTAGTTTGGTTAATAGAGGTTAGTTACTTCCCTCTAAAATGGATTACTTACAGTATCTCTCTCTTTCTTTTTGTTGTACTATTTTCACAAGGTCAAGTAATTCTTCTAAAGTTTCTTTATCAGTGACAGAAACTCGTAACTCAGTATTGTCATCTTGTAAGTAATGAACCCTATCAACTACTTTATCTTGAAAATTAATACAACCTCCTTTGTAAAAAAGCTCATAATCAACGTAATCCCCTATATTAGGAATACATTGAGTCTTCCCTTTAAACTTAGGGTCTAAATAAGAAAGATGAAAGCCAACTTCAATGAAATAGATATCGTACTTCATGGTTTCTCCTAGATAAGTAGTAATTTAACGTCGTTGCGGACAGAAAGTTTATTAGAATTTAGAGTAGAGTTCTTTTTTCCAATTCTTTCTACTAACAGCGTTTTCCCAAGCTTCTTCTTCTGTATCTCCAAAACCTATAAGCTCATACATATCCACGTAATTAAAATCTCTTGTAATCCCCTCAATACCCTCGTGTGTTGAATTTAAGTGGGCAATCTCATCCATATCTGATTTACAGATAACATAGTCATATATACCTGTGTGACCTGTTCTACATTCATATCCTTCTTTTTTCAAGCTAAGAATTGTGGCTTCTACTTCTGGTTTTTTAACCTCTCTTTTTAACTGCCTGACTTTATTTTCTAATTGATTCATAGTTTCTCTAGCTTCTTTAACAGCCTTATATTCAGGAGTTTTCATTAGAAAATTCTGTAAAGAATGAAATATACGTTCTGCATCACGCAAATCATCTTCAGCTTTATCTAAAGGACTAAGTGAATCTTTATAGTCAGTCATAACTTTCTCCTACTTTGGATAAACTTGATTGGTTAACGTTAATCTAATTCTTTCTAACTTCTCAATGACTTCTTTCTCAAAAGTCATCTTCTTACATTTACTACAGATATAAGTAGGAACTCTTAATGTTAGAGATTGGTCACTACCTTTGATAGTTAGTAGAGTTTTAGTTAAGTAGATATCTCCTCTACACTTAGGACACTTCATCTAAGGAGTCTCTATAATCCAAATTACTAGGATATTTAATTTCTAGTATCTTTAACCAACCTACTTTTTCTTTGTATATTACAGGTAATAAAGCTTTTAGTCTATCTTCCCAATACTTCTTCATAGTTTCGTACCTAGAGAAAGGTATATTCTTCTCTAGACAGTAAGTTCGTAACCAAGTAAGGTAGTTTACACAACAGCCCCATTCATCTTCTACGTTTTTCTCAAAATAGTAATCATTATCCGAGCCATCAATAGGGATAGTCATAATAGCTAATCTCCCCAGTAAACCCAGTTGTTTCCTGCTTCCCTTTTTATATAGTAATTCTCAAGCATATCCATATAAGTAAGAACCTGATGTAAGAAACCTTTGTTAAGTGCTTCATCTGCTCCTATCACATCTTCTGTAATATCCCAAGCTAGATTAGAAGTAATAGAACTAATACCACAGTTACCTAGGTCAGATAGAAATAATTCCTTGACCTCCGTTACTAATTTAGTCTTCTGTTCTAAAGGTGTAGGTTCTTCAATGTCCTTCTCGTACTTACCCTCTTTGATTAGTAGAGTAATGTGAGAAATAGCTTCAGTTAAGTTACTCATTTTCAGTAAACTCCATAATATCATTAAGTAACTCTACATATTCATCCGTATATTCAGAATCCGGTATTAGTTCATCTACTTCAGTTTCTTTAACGCCAAGTTCAGCTATTACTTCTTGAGGTGAGGTACTCTGTCTTATACTTACTTCTACCGGGCATATAACTAAAGTAGAGTTAATGCCAGAAGTATCTACTATAGTGTAGTCTCCATCCTTTGTACCTACACTACTACCCCAATACTCAATAGGTTCTTTATTGATAGTAATGGTGCTGAGGTCTATAGGTGAGTCAAAATTCTCATGACTAACAGGACTTGTATCTTGTATCTCAACTACTTCCTTAACAAACTCTATAACTGAGCTATCTAACTCATCTACTTCCTTAAGTGGGATAGATAGAACATACTTATCTACTTCTTTTTCCTTTCTTTCTTTCGTACTCATCTTAGAAGGAAAAGTATCCTCGAATAGTAGATATATAGTATCTTCTCTAGCTATTATTTCTAACTTACCTTTCTTACTACATAAGATACGTAGATAATGGATGACCTCAGTAGGTAGTTCTTTAGTAACTTCTAATATCTGGTAGTCACACTGAAAGTCTATGAAGAAACAAGATGAGTCTAAGATATAGTAAATTCTAGCTATACTATCTCTTACTTCTAGAACTACTGATTTAAGTGTCTTATCTACTCCTAACTCTTTAAGACAAAAGATAGGTTTATAGATTCTAGGGTCGTTCCAAATTACTCTTGCTACTATTGTTTGAAGTTTATCAGGTGAGTAAGTGTGAACAGGGGTAACGTAACCTACTCCTAAACTATCTACCTTACTTTGAATTTGCTCTTTTAAAGTAGGCATCTTATTCTTCTTCCTTTACTAATGACCAGCCCTTAGCAGATTTTCTTCTTCCGCTTATTAAATGACCAATTTCATAATGTTTTAAACCAAAAGTATCTACGAATTCTTTTTGAAACATAGTAACTGTCCCATGAGTTTTATGGCTTAGTGTAACTATCTTCTTAGGTTTACAATTCCTCTTAGTAGTAACTTTTACGTACTCATCTTTGTTTTCTGCTAGAACCCAACCTTTTAAGCACTTATTTCTTTTACTTAGCAGCCACCTAACGTCAGCTAAATCAGGATATAGACTAGCTAATTCTGCTCTAGTACTAGATATAGTACCATAAGAGGGATGATATAGACTTACAATTTCAGGATTGTAGCTAGGATTGGCTTCTCCTTCAAAGGAATTATCTGCTAAAGTGTTGTAACCTTTGAGAGGATTGCAAGTATCTAAATCTGCAATAAAATACTTTTCATAGAAATCTACTTGGTCATACTCGACTTCCTTTAGGACGTACCATTTCCAAAACTCAGAAGAATAACATCTAAGAGCTTTAGCAAATTTATGATTCTGTTTAACGGTTTTTCTAAAATGTTCTTCCTTTCTAATATCTAGCGACCTGATAGTTCTGCCCACGTACTTCTTACCACTGAGAATATTTTCAGCACAATAGATAACAGCAGTAGGCATGACTTTTCTCCTTAACTAATTGACAAACTTAACTAACTGATTAATCAAATTTTCATTCTTCCGGTCATATATTTCTTTTCTATTGTTGATAATTACACCATCATTGTTTTTCTTGAAGTAACTATGAACATAAGACTCTGTGTATATTTCAGGATGAGGCTCGGATAAATCACTCTCTATATAAACAGATTGAAATCTTACGTCTGCACATTGTCTAAAAAAAGTAGCTTCATAAGGAAACCTGACCCCCACAATGACAAAATTAGTTCTGCCTAACTCTACTAATTCCAACATCTGAGTTCTAACTACTTTACAGTGAAAGTTAATATCTAGCTCTTTTAACTTCTCTGCAATAGTTATAATCTCAGGTCTAAAAAATTCTTTAGTTTTTCTATCTTTTAATTCTTCTATCTTTAGACCTGTTTTCTTACATAGAATCTCTTTAGCTAATCCAGCTAGTTCTAACTTTTTATAACCCCAATTCTCTACTAATAAATCAGCAACTACATCTTTACCGCTTTTTCTATTTCCAGTCAAACCAATAACTTGAATTCTTTTCTTAGTCATACCCACCTACCTCTTGGATAATAGAACTGACTTTTCTAAGACTTTCTTTTCTTTGTTCTTTTATTAGTAACTCTTTAACTCTATTAATCTCTTCATCGGTGTGAACAACTCCACCAGTATTTAAATCTAAGTAGAACTGTAACAACTCTTTTCTAGTAGATAGGTCATTAATGTAAAACTTAAAATTTAGTTCTGAGCTTAGTCGTTTAATTCTCTCACCTTCTCTAGTGAAGTCTTTTCTATAAACTCCATTGAAGATAGGTAACTCATCTCTTAGAAATCTTCTTACTGACTCTAATCTTTGCTTACCATCTACTAAACTCATTTCTCCTTTGAAGTCAGAGAACCAACCGGGATGGTTAAGTATGACGTGTCTATTGTGTTTCCCTCCTTTTAAGACATACTCAACATAAGCAATCCTTTTATCTTCAGACCAAACGTGTCCTCTTTGAAAATCAGGGTCTAAATTTAAGTTATATTCACTGATGTATCTTTGAATTTGAGCTTCTAAATCATTCCAAGTAACATCACAAGAATATTTACCCCAAGCTGAAAATCTAGGAATATCTGACCATTCCATATCTACTCCTATTCTTTACTATTTTGGTCTAGAACCCAGTTGTAAAAGCGTGACCACATCTCTTTATCACAATTCATTCCCATATCCCGGTCATTATCAAATTCCCAAGCTAAGTCTTTTTGAATTATGACCCTATCATTCTTAGTTAGAAGATGCCAGTTAGCTTTAGTCGCGTCTACTATTAAAGACGGCATATAACTCATCCGTCCAAAACAATAACGTAAAGCACAAACAGTCAAAGAACCAAATTCTTGAATTTCCATAGTTATCCCCAAATATCTTGTACATCTTCAGCATTGTCTAAGCATAAATGCCTAGGATTTTCAAACTCCTCCTCTACGCCTGGCTCGTCATTAAAAGATTCGTAATAGCTAAGGTCTATTACAAAATTCCCGTATTCTTTAGTAGAGTGATACCAACTACCTTCTCTCCACCAAGCAAAATAAGCAGTTTTACAAGTAGGACAATCCCAGCGAGTACCTATGACTGGAGGACTTTTATAGTATCTACGAAACTCAATAGGTTTACCTCTTAAGTCAGATAAACGAAGAATGTTACCACAGCATTTAGACTGACAAAGATTTCTACTCATATTTACTCCTTAATTTCCGTATCTCTATACTCTTCCGGTAAAGTAGTAACTAACGACTTTATTAGGTCAGCCCTTTTTACATCTTCTTGGTACTCAACATCTTCCTCTTCGTTTTCTCTTTTACATTCATCAGGATAAAAGATAATCTTCTCCATTCTCAAGTCATTATGAACAATTAGTAGATGTGTCCAAGGTTCTCCTTTCTTTTGTTCTATTACTGCTTTATCTGGATAAAGTGCTTTTTTAGCAACTACAACTTCACCATCTTCAGATAAAACTCCATATTTAACTCTTACAAAATCATAGAAGTCTAGAAAGTCGTAAGAATAGACTTCTAGCTCATATCTATAGCCTGTAGTTAATCCCGCTGCTTCTAGCTTTTGATGATTATTTAGAGGTAATTGGAATGCTTTCTCTTTAACTCCTAGTAAGAAAGTAATGTGTAGAATATCTGGATTCATTGACTCATATCCTCAATAAAGAACAACCTCCACCCATTAAGAGCAAAGGTATATACTAATCTTTATAAATTTCCACCATCAAAGCTTTTAAGACATCAGAATTCAGAGTTAGAGAACAGTATTCTCGTATCAGACTAGCGACTATTTTTAAATCTTTTTCAGCATTGCCCGTAGGATTAGGTACAGGTATACTAGCTAGTTTGTAATCCAGTAGTTCTTTTTCATTTGCTTTATTTGATGCTTTACCAAGTTGAGTATAAGCTTTTACAATTTGCTCGTCTGGAACATCTGCAAGAGTAGATTTCATGTTAGTAAATATATAGGTTGACTGAATAGTTTTAGGTCATTTCGGACACGAATCCACTAAACTTCTCTAAGTTACTACATACCTCATATATTTCTGGTACTTATCTACTAACATTTGTCCTACTCGAGGATTACTTTTACATAGCTCTCGAATACGTTTCATCTGTTCTTGATTAGGTAAACTACCTTCCGTACTATTCAATTGTATTAGTATGTGTCTATTGTGTTTACTCATGACTTTCTCCTTAAGGTTATCCACTTTACCACCGTTAACTAACAAAGACTAACTCAGACTCTACTACTTGGTAATGTTCCTTCAAATGTCTAAGCAACTCAACTTTTCCACACTGATTATACTCTCCTAAACATTCGTGATTAGCATCTCTTGAGTCAACAGCTTCCACTAAGTAACTATCAAGAAAAGAACAATCCGCTAAACCATCTGGATTCCAAGGATAAGTAGTTACTTTGAATCTTCTTTCTAGTTCAGTCATAGATTCCTCCTGAGTTAGTTTGACCTAGGTTAGTAACCTCCCTAGATATTGAGACTTCTAACGTACTAACTTAGCAATCTCTTCTTCTAAGATTTCTACTGTATAGGGAAACCTCTCGTAGTGTCGCTTTGCTCTTTCAACTACTAAAGAAACTTTATCAATAGGTACGTCAGGAGCGTTACCCCAAACTCTTTTAACGTGATTGATATGAGCTTGAAAGAAAATCTCATCCGAAACATCTTTATAAGAAATCATAGTTCTTCTCCTGAGTTAATTATTAATCTAGGTTAGTCACTCCCCTAGTAGAAAGTATTAATCAAAAACTACTTTACATCCTGGTAGTACACCAAATAACGTATCTACATCTTTCGGAGTAACAGAAGTACCTGATAAGTTAATAGATACTAGATTAGTTAGCTTACTAAGACTACTAATATCAGATACTCTACTATTACCTCTAAGTCCTAGACATCGTAAATTAGTTAGGTTACTAAGAGGTGTCACATCCTTAAGTAGGTTAAGACCTATATATAGTTCCTCTAATGTTCGTAACTTATCAATACTTTCTACGCTACTAATGTTATTACCTATTAGATTTAAGTGTTGTAGGGGTAAGTCATATAAAGGAGTAAGGTCACTTATCTCATTATCATCTAAGACTAGGACTTTGACTTTAGTTAAGTACCTCAGTGGCTCTAAAGACTTAACACTAGAGTTTTGAATCACTACCTTATCTAGATTTTCATAATAATATGCAGTATCTTCAGGAATAAAAGCTGGTGATTTACTGAACATCACTTCTAATGTATGTTTAATATCATCTTCTTGAGAATCAATGTTTCTGAATAAGTCTAGTAGATTAGTCATTATTTGGCTCTCCATGTATTTCTTTTAAAAAGTTAGCAAATTCTTCTTGACTTTCTTTTCTCTTTTTAATGTAATCTGAGAAGTATAACTCTACTTCTGATTGAGATATTTCAATAGCAGTGTCCTCATCTTTAGGCATAGTTACTTTAAAAATTTTATAGTCTAAGTCTAAGTAGAAATCGGGAGTATTTAGTAGAAAATTAACTAAAGCTAAAATACTAGAGTCTTCTACTAAAGCAAATAGATAAGTCAAAGGTTCACTATCTACTGCTAGACCTAAGTAGATTTGTTCTTTCTGATTCTTACAAGAAAAGAACTGAGGAGTATCATAGAAGTCGTAAACCTCAATATACTCCAGAGTTCCTAATATAGTGTTTTCAGGTAGCATTAAAAAGCAGTCTCAACTAAACGATAGTTATTAGATATGAGTAGAACTACTAACTTTTTAGTACATTCTCTGCACAGCTCAATAGTTTTATGTCCAGTAGGTAACTTAATCTCTCCGTAAAAAGGAGAACCATTCCACTTATTATCTAGAATTCTTTCTCTGCGTTTATCACATTCAGTATATTCTTCTACAATTTCTACTTTCTTAGTTACTTGAACTTCCATTATCAGTTACCTCTTTATAGCCAAACACATAGTAGCCCCAACCATTAGAAGAGTTACATCCACCTATTACACACTCAATCTTCACGGGTTTATTCAGAGCTGCTTTTAACACCTTTTCCCAGTAATCAATATCAGACTCCCCAGGTTCTTGTCTCATCTTGTAAGACCAATCAATCAACCTATCGCTGTAATTCCAGCTTAAGCTTTTTAAAACTTCAGAACTAGAATTTGCTCCATAAACAATTTCTTCTTTACCGTTTTGAAATCTGGGATTGGAGTAGTGAATGAAAGGTAAGTTAGTCATTATAGTTCTCCTAAGCTTGTAGTTGTTCTAATGCCTTCTTTACAGATTCCCTTAATTCAACTTCTGTTACATCAAACTCAAGGTCAAACAATTCACTTTCCTCATCACAGTAAGCATCTACATCTCCAAATAACTTATCTAAAACTTTGAACTCCTTATCTGAACTAAACTTCTTTTCCTCTTTAAACTTTTCTAGAAAACTCTCTCCAAACTTATCCACTGAAATTCTTTCTTCTAAAAACTCAGTAAGCAACTCTACATAAGACATAGCAAACTCCTTTTGACAACTAATGTACTTATAACCTAGTTCTAGATATCGTTGAGCAGTTGCAAACCCTCTACTGTTTCTAACTCCGGGTATTTGAAAATCAGGTTTTTTATGAGTAGCTTGAGCATAGCTAACCCAAGCAAGCTTATTCTCTGAGTTCGTCTGTAATACTTGTAGAAATAGATATCCGTCTGAACCGCGTTTCCATCTTAAAAGCTTGAGATTCTTATCGAAAGCAATTAACTTTTCCATTTTAGTTAGGCTCTTTATTCAATTCTTGACAAAACTCCAGATAGTCCTCAACAGATTTAGCAAATTCTATCTTGGCTTGTCTAACGGTGTCAGCTTTGAAAGTAACTACATCTTGAATGTAAAGAACTCTACCATAAATAGAATCCGTCTCTACATCTACTTCCATTGCTCCGGAGTAGTTTTTGTACTTAATAGTTTGAGTAGTAATTCTTTCTGCATGACCTGAGTTAGTTACTTGAGATAATAAAGCTTCATCTTTTAGATAACTATTTACCATTTCAGCTATTTTTGGGTATGCCTTTCTAT